>Ga0180433_10000593_pt1 | contig 62238 bp, 58 predicted proteins | sample SS_ome_8_FD_132980 | JGI IMG/M metagenome (GOLD analysis project Ga0180433, IMG submission 132980) | Hypersaline lake sediment archaeal communities from the Salton Sea, California, USA - SS_1_D_1 metaG | ecosystem: Environmental > Aquatic > Non-marine Saline and Alkaline > Hypersaline >... | reverse complement strand
TTTGACATAGTACTTTATTCACTTTTAAAGAAGTTGTATTATAAATTAAGAGCTATTCCTTAGAAAGAATACTTTTAATAATATTTTTATATCGATATTTTGATAGAGAGATAATAGATTTAGTTTAAATATTTATCGAATTAAGAATAAAAAGATAAGAATAAGAAAGAGTATGAAATAGAAATCAATTTATTGGTTTCTAACTTTTTAATTATATTATGGTAAAAATTTCAGCCCTCAAACCTTTTGTCCCAAAAGAACCTCAAACATTCTGCACCTATCCATATGATGTAATTGAGAAAGAGGAAGAAATAAATTTAAAGAAAGATCCGAAATCATTGATCCATTTAATCCTACCTGATGGTGAGGGAGAGGAAAAGTATGAGAATGCAAAGTTAGCTTATCAAAGATTTAAAAATGAAGATATCATATACCAAATAGACCAACCAAGTATCTTTGTATATCGGCAAGAGTCTCCAAATTTTAGTCAACAAGGGTTTATATTGGGAATTTCTCTTCAGGATTATGAAGATGGAAATATCGTGAAACACGAGCATACACGAGAAAAACCTCTTAAGGATCGAATGAAACATATTAATGCTACGAAAGTTGCTGCAGGGTTAGTTTGGTCCGTCTATAAAAGTGATAAGAAAATCAATAAAATTCAAAAGAAAATTAAAAAAAGCAAACCATTATTTGATTTTGAATTATATGGATATCGTCATATTTTATGGCAAGAAACAAACATGGAAATAATTGACCAGTTAGCTCAACTTCTAAAAGAAAGAAAAGTATACATCGCTGACGGTCACCATAGAGCTGCAAGTGCCGCAAAATATAGAAAACAGCAAGTCGCTAATAAAGATAATGGGCTTCAAGCATATCATCCTTGGGATTTCTTATTATCTTATTTAGCCTCAGATGACCAAGTAAGAATTTTAGCCTATAATAGGGTTATTAAGTTATTAGATGAAGATCCAAAAGATTTTCTGAAAAAATTAGAAAAAACATATGAGATTGAACAAGTAGAAAAAGCATTCAATCCTGAAGGTAAACATGAGATCGCTTTATGTTTAAAAGGTAACTGGTTCAAATTGAAAGTTAAATCCTCCTCTTTTGATTCTCGAGTTGAGGGTTTAGATGTATCTATATTGCAAGATAAGGTTATAGGGCCGATTTTAAATATCAAAGATATACGTGCGAGTGATAATATCTTTTTTGTAGGAGGAATTCAGGATCCAGAATTACTAGAGCAATATATTAAAAAAAAAGGAAATGCGATATTGTTTAATCTATTTCCGGTGGATATCAAGGATTTAGAGTACATTGCTGAATCGGGGGGAGTAATGCCACCCAAATCAACATGGTTTGATCCGAAAGTACTTTCTGGATTAATACTTCACGATTTAAGCGAGAACTAATCCTTCTCAATACATTATTTCTTGAGAAATTTTACCATCTTTTCTGCTATCATTGTTGCAGCTTGAACTTGATTTTCTTTGGATTGACTAGCTATATGAGGAGTTAATATAAGATTCCTTTCTAACTTCCATAGATCTTCATTATCAAGTGGTTCTTTTCTATAAACATCAAGGGCAGCACCACCTATTTTTTCTTCTTTCAAAGCTTCAATTAAGGCGTTTTCGTCGATAAGTTGGCCTCTTGCGGTATTAATCAGAATAGCATGTTTTTTCATTAACTTAAGAGAATTCTTATCAATAATATTTTCTGTTTGCGGAGTTGCTGGTAAATGAAGAGATACAATATCTACATCTTTCAGTAATTCCTCAATAGAAGAATAAACTTGACATCCCATATCTTTTGCTTCTTGCACCGCTTTAGGGCCAGCGCTAAATCGAGAATACACACCTACATTCATACCTAATGCAATTGCTCTTGTTGCTAACTCTTTGGCTATATTCCCAAATCCTATTAATCCTAAATTCTTGCCATTAAGAGTGTATCCCAAATACTCGCTTTTATTCCATTCTCCTTTATGCATAGTTCTATCTGCAATTGATATATATCGAGCAAGAGCAAACATCAATCCCAAAGCAAACTCTGCAACGGTAATTGATGGAGCTTCAGGGGTATTAAGCACTTCTATACCCATTTCAGAAGCTTTTTCGCGATCAACGTTATCTAAACCCACACCAGCTCTGCCTATCACTTTCAAATTAGTTGCATTGCTCAAAATTTCGCTGGTGAGTTTTGTTCTTGAGCGCACTACTATTCCATCGTACTTTCGGATTTGTTCTTTCAACTCATCATTAGTTATTTTAAAATTCCGATCAACTTCAAAACCATTTTCTTCGAATATTTTTATTCCTTCTTCTTGAAGCTTATCGCTTATCAATATTTTCATTGTTTATCTCCCATTTTAACATATTTAATTTAGATAAAAGAAATTAATTGTTTTTAAAATTTAATTTTTCACTATTTTATCTCTGAAACGATATCAGTCAAAACTTCGAGCATCTTCTCTAATTCTTTCAGAGAAATCTCTCCCATATGTCCAATGCGGAAGGTTTTATTTCTAAGATCTCCATATCCATTTACAATTTTGTATCCTTTCTCCATTAAAGTAGATACCATTTTGCTAATATCAATTTCAAGATTATTTTTAATAGTTGAGACTGTATCTGACTCATATCCTTTCTCTGAAAACATTTCAAATCCTTGATCCGTAGCCCAATTTCTTGTAAACTCGCCTAATTTTCTTTGTCGAGTAAATCTGTTTTCCAATCCTTCAACATTTAATATATAGTCCAATTGTGCGGCTAATGCTCGAATTTGTGGAATTGGGGGGGTATTAGGAGTTTCATGGCTTTTATTCTTTTTAAGTAGCTGAAGAAAGTCAAAATAATAGCCTCGATCTTTTACTTCCTTTGATTTATCGATAGCTGCTTCTGAAATTGAACAAACAGCAAGTCCGGGAGGAATAGTAAAACATTTTTGAACTGAAGCTAAGCAAACATCAATTCCTAATTTGTCTACTTCAACTTTAATTCCAGCCATTGAGGATGTCGCATCCACACATACTAAAGCGTTATGATCCTTCATTATTGGCACAATCTCCTCCAATGGATTATATACTCCAGTGGAAGTTTCATTTGCTTGAAGAAAAACAACATCATAGCTATCTTCTTCAAGAAGATCATTAACTAGATTAGGTTTAATTGCTTGACCCCATTCCACACCTTTTTTGATCGAATTCTTTCCATTTCCCTCACCAATTTGGTGCCATCTATCCCCAAAAGCACCGATAGAGAGAAATAAACCTTTTTCATCATCTTTAAGTAGATTTCTTACACATGCCTCCATTATTCCCGTTGCACTTGAAGTGAATATTAAACATTCATTTGATGTATAAAGCAATTTTTTAAGCCCTTCTTCTACGAGTTGATGCATTTCTCTATATGGATTCGATCGATGGGTATCATTTGGCTTAGCCATCTCATCTAATATTCTTTTTGGAACATCAACTGGACCAGGAGTAAAAAGCTTAAGTTGAGAACCTTTCTTTTTATTAAAGTGTATTTCTGGCATTTCATCTTCAACCTTTTAATTATTTACTAAAATTATAATTTAATATATTAAAACCTAAAATTTAAAGATTAATACAATTTTTAATGAATTTCTACTTTTAATTAAATGCTTTTATCAAACAAATTTAGACAATAGTTTGTGTTAATCTCTATTAAGTTACCTAAGATCTTAAGAGAAAAAGTTGAATATTGTACCAACACTGGCATTGAAAGCTTTCACATTTGGAATATTCTTGGTATTAATATCTGTAATAAATTTCTCCCCTGAACAGTGAATAGGAAATAGAATTAAGTTTTCTTTTTGAAAAGTGCTCAAAAAATTTAAGGTAACATCAATTCTTTCTTGAGTACTATTTGCCATATGAAAACCTCCAATAATGTGACTTATCGGTTTACCTGATTTTTCCTTTACATAATCTAGAGTATTCATTATTCCTGAATGGCAACAACCATTTAATAAAATAGTTGAATTCCCTAGTTCAATAATTAAACATTTATCATCCAATATCTCATCAAAACTAAGCACTCCCTCTTTATTTATTAAGAAATTTGAGAAGATCTCTTCCTCATGGGTTTTCAATATCTCTCCACTTACCATTATTTTTACCTGATCTCTTGCGAATATTGTTTCAAGCGTTTTATGTTTTAATATCTTTCCCCCTGTTTTCTCTATTGTTTTTATGTCGATTGGAAGTTGATTCACAATTTTTGCAGAGTTTAGCAACTCAACTATTTCACTCCGCTTTTTATTAACAAGAGTTTTCGGATTAATATCAGCAGATCTAATGAAGAATCGTTCATTAGTTGCACTCTCATGGCACAAAATTGGAACTGGCTTTTCTATTCTTTCAAGAATCTTATATAATCCTCCTGAATGATCATAATGCCAGTGAGAAAGTACAATGATGTTCGCATCATATATGGGATATCCCCTAACGTCTAGATTATGTAGAAACGTTTGATTAGTTCCCCCCGTATCAAAAATGATTTTTTTTATTAGATGAAAATCAGAACTTAATTCATCTCGTTCATAAATATTTATTAAAAACCCTAAACCATGCTCAGCCAGTGACTTAGTGGCAAACAACTTGTTCAATTCAATAAAATTTAAATCATAATCACGCTCAAGGTTCTGAAACGGCAAGATAACATTATTAGTAAGTAAAAGGATTTCTATTTTAAGCATATTAGATGGCATTCTATAAAAAAATTATAATATAATTACCCACAATAATTAAGCCTACAGCAACTAAAAACCTTTTCCGAAACTTTTCTTTTAATAAGATTATTGATAATATCTGTTGCACCATCGGTGTATTTGCTGTAATAGTAGAGGTTAAAACCAAACCGTTGATTTCTGCTGCTTTGATAAATAGCGCATCTGCTAAACCTAAAGATAAACTTCCAGCGATTCCAATTGCAAAAAAATACTTTAAATATTTTTTATTCTCTTTTTTAAAACCGTCATAATAATCCCTCTGAAATAATCCCAATAATGCTATACTCATCGCTGCAATAAAAATTCGAACAAAATTAGAATAAAATATATCCCCTGTTAATATTCTTGCTTGATTATAGGAAACATAAGATATAGCCCATAAAAACGCTGTTGCTATGGCCAATAATACCCCAATTATTAAATCTTCGGACATTCTATCTTTAAAACTTCTTTTAAGAATAATTTTTTCAGCTTTATCTTTAGAGCTTAATATAAAAACACTTGATAAGATTAGGAGCCCTCCAAACAATATAGAAGGGGTGACTACTTCTTGAAAGATTATGAAAGAAAAGGGATATACAAATATTAATGATAATTGAGTAAGGGGATAAGCTCGAGACGCATCAATTTTTTTCAGTGATTTATAATAAAATAAGTCTCCAATTGTCACACTCACTCCTGAAATAATAGAAGTTAATAGAAATAGGAATATCCCAGTGGTATCCATATTGCTTAAAAAAAAGAGATTCCCAAAAATTAAAGCAATTATAAAAGTACTCAAACTAACACAACAAAGTCGAAAAAAGATATTAGCTTTTGGTTCTGTCTTTCCTAAACCCCATTTATATACTAAGGAAGCTAACGCCCATGTGAAAATAGCATCAATAGTTAAGATAAATCCAATTATTTCACTCATTAAAATAGATTTATGTAAAATAACTTTAAAAGTATTTTAAACGTCTTACATCTTTTTGTAAATCATGTAGAAAGATACAGACAAGATCCATAGAATAATGCCAAATGTCATCATCCATTCCGTCACTGGATTCCATGTAAATAGAAATAAAACTATTAAACTCGTATGAAATACTCCAATATATGCTAATATATTTGAAAACTTTGAGCTCTTATTAAATAAGTAACTAAATAAGATAATATATACTGCCCCACTTAAAAAACAAAATAAAGTTGAAATTCCGTGGGTATACAAAAAAAATACATTATTCTCATAAGAAGGAAATATACCAATTGCGATAAAAAATATACAGGAAATCACAGCGCTTAATAACGCAGCTCTTCGGACTTTTTCATCAATATTTTCTTTAGCAAGAACTCTTTCCAGATAGAAATAGAGAGGTAAAGCGAAGATCCCTGAGAGAATTGTTCCATAGTTAAAGAATAATCCTCCTGAACCTGTACCTAACACACTTATCATTTGATTAAGATTATAATCTGAATAGAATATTATTGCTAAAATATCGCCAGACAAACCGATTACAGTTGAAATTATGCCAAAAAAGGGTCCAGGCATACACTTGAATATTCTCGTAAATAATTCATTAAATCTAACGATCATAATGACTATTTATATGATTTTATTTTCAATAAAAAATCTTTCGATGGAACTTTGTTAAATAAGAACATTCCTATTACTTCCTCCCTCAATAATTCATCTTTTTCAGCGACATGAAACATATTGGAAATATTTTTTCCTTGATTTTCAAAGAAGAAATCGACTAAAGATAATTTTAACTTAAAATTCCTTCGTATTTTTTTAATATCTGAATGAATTTTATACAAGTTTAAAGTTTTTCGCGATATTTTATCCTCTTCAAGTGCCTTTATTGAAGTTTCTGCCGCCGCTTTTCCTGAGACAATACTTGGATGGACACCTTCACCACTAATGGGAGAAACAAATCCAGCAGCATCCCCAATCAACATAATATTTTGATCATATAAACTTTTTTCTAAAATACCTATTGCAGGGATAGGATAAGCACTTTTCCAGATTGTTTTAAATTTAGTTTTATGAAGTATCTTTCTAACTGTGGGTTCTTTCATAAATTTAGAGAATAATTCATTGATATTATGGTTTAAATTTTCCTCCTGCCATGTTCCGATTCCAATATTAAATTGGTTATTAGTCAAGGGAAAAATCCAGGCATATGCTTTAAAGGGTTGAAAAAATATTGATATAGAGTCCTTTTCAATTAAATTCTCACCTTTTAGTATTGCACACTTAACTAAACCAATTTCATTTATTCTCCATTTTCTTCTAATCCCTGACTTCATTGCTAATTTAGAACTCATCCCATCAGCAATGATAAGTATTTTTCCGAGAAACTCTTTTGTACTTGATCCCATTTTAGCTTTAATTCCAACTTTTCCTTGATTTTTATATATAAATTCATAGGAGAGTGTCTTATCAAATAATTGAGCTCCTGCGTCCACTGCAACATTTCTTATGAAATTATCAAAAATTAAGCGATCAACATTAATAGCATTTTCTTTTATCCCTTTCCATGAATAATTAAATTTATGATAGTCTGCTGAATACATGTTAATCGCATTTATCTGATTAAAATTATGCGAACGAAGCTGAGGATAATACTTAAAGATACGTGAAGAAACAGCTCCACCACACGGTTTTCGCCATTGAGTGTTTCTTTCCAATAATGCAACTTTTAATCCTGCATTCGCCAAAATTTCAGCACATTTTGAACCCGCTGGTCCTGCACCTGAAATTACTACATCATACATGGTAAAAATATAAGTTTTATTTTATCAATAATTCCAAGATTAATGAATTCTTTTTGTATGTTTAAAAGTTTCTCTTATTTAAATTAAATTAATTTTATCAAAGAAGTAAAATTGGTGATAATGTGAATTAAAATGGTAAGTGAATTTACCAAGAAAGTAATAGAGTTAATTCAAAGTATCCCTGAAAGTAAAGTACTTACCTATGGGAAAATTGCAAAACTAGCTGGTAATCCTCAAGGGGCGAGGCAAGTATCGTGGATTTTACATTCCTCCACGAAAAAGTATAATTTACCATGGCATCGCGTCATTAATTCTAAAGGATTTATTTCTTTAAAGACTGAAAGTGAAAAGCAAGATCAAAAATTTTTATTATTAAAAGAGGGTGTAGATTTTTGTGGGGAATATCAAATTGATCTTACTAATTCTATGTGGAATATAGAATCTGTTGATAAACTTAAAGAAGATAAGAAATAATTCTATTACGTAAGAGAACTTAACAGAGTTTGATATTTAAAACGTAAAATAGTAATTTTAAAAGGATGTCAGAAAATGGGAAGTACAGAAGATTATGATTTGGAGTCATATAAATTTCATATTGAAGAATTCTTTCCAAAAAAGTTGTTTTTTAAGATAACAAACGTAAAACTACATAATGCTAATCCCATCATAAGAGAAGAATGTAAGAAAAGAATAAGGAAAGAACAACCTTGGGATTCTAACCTCGTCATTATTGCAGCGGATCATCCCGCAAGAAATGTTACTAAGATAGGATCTAATAAGACAGCTATGGCGAATAGGCATGAATATTTAGGCAGAATCATCCGCATTCTTATGCTTGATCAAATCGATGGAGTTATGGCAACCCCTGATGTAATCGATGATTTGTTTATCATAAATTTTCTCTTAAAAAAGGCTAATGGGAGGAGCTTTATGGATAATAAAATTTTAATAGGTTGTGTTAATCGAGGAGGTCTCTCTGGTTCTCCCTACGAGATGTACGATCCTATTACAGCTTATAATATTCAAGATATCAAGACCATTGGATTAGATGGTGCCAAGATCATGCTTAGATTGGATCTTAAGACTAAAATGGCAAAGTATAGCCAAGAAACTTTAAAGATTTGCGCGGAAATAGTACGCCAATGCAATAAAGTTGCTCTTCCTATATTTATTGAACCACTTTCTGTATTTCAGGATAAAAATGGAGTGTATAAAGTTAATAAAGATGTACAGGAAATTTTAAAGGTTGTTGGAATTGCAACAGCTTTAGGCGGCAGTTCAGCAAACATATGGCTTAAGCTTCCCTATACTAGTGATTATGAACGCGTATCTTTAAGTACTTCAAACCCGATCTTGATGTTAGGAGGGGAAGTTGTGGGAAATCCAGCAAATATCTTAAAGCAATTTCATGAAGGTATGCTGTCGGGGTCAAATATTCGAGGTTGTTTAGTTGGACGAAATATCTTATTTCCTGGGTATGACGACCCATTGGCAGTTGCCTTAGCAATAGGTGAAATTATTCATAAAAAAAAGTCGGTTTTAGAAGCCCTTGCAACTCTAAAAAGTAATCGGGGAGTAGAATTAGATTATTTAACCTCTAAAATATTATAAATATTTTTAATATTAAATAAAATAATAAAATTTTAAGAATAAGTCTCAGATGACTGCGGAAAGGATAATAAATAATTGAAAATTAACCTATATCCAATTTAGAATGATTTATTTAAGTGAAACTGGAGAGAAATCAAAGGAAATGAGAATGAAAAATACTATGATTTTCTATAAATTATTTATAAATTCTATTCTAAACTATATTCATGAGATTTTTATCCTTTCATTGTTCATTTTTTAACTACGAAGTGAAATCAAAAAGTCGATCAAAATTTATTGAAGAGTTATCCAATACTAATCAAAAAGGAGCTCTTAACAATTGTTTGGTATTATTTATTACTGTTGAGAAAAGGGATGAGAAGAATCCAAATTTAATCCCAAATACTCTAATCCAAATTCAAAGTATTAGTTCTCAAATTAAAGTTAGAAATATAGTTATTCTTTCTTTTGCTCATTTATTTGGAAAATTAAGTGCACCAAAGTTTAGTTTCCAATCACTGAAGCAACTTGAAGAGGCATTGGAGCAAAATAATTTTAAAACTCTAAGACCCCCTTTTGGATGGTTTAACGAAATTGAATTAAGAGCGAAAGGACACCCACTTTCAAGAATATCCCGTATCATTGATTAAGCTAAATATAATAAATTGATAGCTCTATGGACGTTTATAAGAAATTAACAGAAAATTCTTAAAGTATCAAATTATAAGTTATTTATGAGAAAAGAAGATTTGTTAAAACCAATGAATTCACCTTTCTCCCAAAGTAGTGAAAATCTAATTTCTAATAGCCAAAATTCGGATGTTCCTACGCTTAAAACAGGAACTACAACGGTTGGATTAGTTTGTAAGGATGCCGTTATTTTTGGAACTGATAAGCGGGCATCAATGGCTTATTTCGTTTCAAGCAAAACTGCAGAGAAGCTTCATAAAATTCAAGAGCATCTTTACATGACTATTGCAGGAACTGTTGCTGATGCTCAATATTTAATTGACGTCTTAAAGGCAGAAACAAGCTTATATCAGTATAAAAAAGAAAAACCTATTAAAGTTAAATCTGCGGGAAAAATGTTAAGTAACATTCTATATCAAAACAAAATGTTTCCGTATCAAGTTGGTCTTCTTTTAGGAGGAGTAACTGAAGAAGAGGGACCAATCCTCTTGGATATTGGGGCATACGGTTCAATATTGCCCGAAAAATTCGCTTCTGTTGGTTCTGGTCAAAATTTTTCTTATGGTGTTTTAGAGGCAAAATTTAAAGAAAATATGTCGGTCACTGAAGGTAAAGAAATAGTTATAAAAGCCGTAACCTCCTCTATCATTCGTGATATGGCATCAGGTAATGGCATTGACATAGCAATTGTAAAGAAAGATGCTCCCGCAGAAAGAGATTTTATACCGATTAAAGAATAATTTAGCTCCTCTCTTTTTATCTATTTAATCTATTTGGTTCGCTTTACGAAATCTTTAATATCAAATAGGGGTAAAGTTTATATGCCATAAACTAGAAAGCTTTATAAAAATCAATTACATATAATATGTAAGAATTAAATCGCAAGAAACTTAGGTTTAGCATTTAAACCAACCAGTATATAGTCAATCAATATTGCATGGAATGTGACAAACATGAGTTATTCTATTTTGGTCGACCTTTCACATAAAGAAAAAATAGAAGAATTTCCGGAATTTGCACTCGATGAAGATGATTATGATATCGATTATATTGATAAGAATGAAGGTCCTATTGATTTTGATATCTTAGAAGACTACGATATCTTATTTATGGGTAATGTTCAGCATACGAAGGATCGTAAAGAGGATAAATTCACGGTTGATGAACTAAAATCCATTAAGAAATATGTAGGCGAAGGTGGTTCTCTTTTCTTTACAAGTGGCGATGGTGGCGATAGAGACATCCCAATGAAGATGGGTTCTATGCGAGTATTATACAAAATTACAGGGGTTCGTAGATTTTGGAATGGAATAATTCAAGAATCATCTTCAAATTTTTTAGTAAATAGGGATAACATCCTTGTGAATGAACTTTTTAATCATCCCATAACAGAAGGTATTACTGAGTTAGTGTTACCAAATTGCACTTTTTTCACCATTACTGAAGAGGATGTAGAAGATATAATAATAACTTCGGAAAAGGCAGAATTCAAATATTATATGGATGATGATACAGGTGCAATCGGTCCCGTCCCTATTTGCGTGGTATCTGAATTCTTTAACGGCCGATGCGTTACCATAGGGTCTTCTGACTTTCTTCTTGAAGATTCAGATTTTGGTTTAGATGCTGGAGACAATCTAAAATTTTTAGAAAATATTCTTAAATGGTTATGTTTCGAAACTTAAAATTATAATATTTACTATGGTATTTCGATTACTACGTCCTGATTCAAAATCAGTATGGAATAATGAAGAAATAGCTAATCGTTTTAAGAGATATAAATCCATTATAGATGGAAATAAAACAGCACGCTTTCTTATTGCAAGGACTATTTCTGCAGATTTTGAAACTTCATTCTCAAAAAATCAATTAGAGACGTTATTAGATAAAGTATCACTCGAATTTAGGCAGGTGTTGAATTCTAACCAAGATAAAATTAACTCACGGAAAGTACAAGAACCAAATTACATTGATTTGGTGGAAAATCTTGCATTTCTTTATCTGGAGGAGTGTATTTTATGTGAAAGAAAGTGTGGGGTAAACCGTATTGAGGGGGAAAAAGGTTTTTGCTTTTTAACTAGTGATACTTATGTTTCTTCCGCATTTCTTCATATGGGAGAAGAAAGTATTTTAGTTCCTAGTGGCACTATTTTTTTCCAAGGATGCAATTTTGGATGTGTCTTCTGCCAGAATTATGATATTTCTCAAGCATGGAAAGCAAAACAAGATATTAATGATATTGCTAAAGTAGTAGATAAAAAAAAACTAGCAAGCATAGCAGATAATTTAGCAGAGAAAGGAGCCTTAAATATTAATTATGTAGGAGGTGATCCTATTCCAAATATCTATACTATTTTGGGTAATTTAAATTATCAAACTACTAATATTTGCCAATTGTGGAATTCAAACTTCTATTTAACTTTAAAATCACTTTCACTGCTTGTCGATCTTATGGATTTCTGGCTCCCTGATTTCAAATATGGAAATAATGAATGCGCTGAAAAGTATTCTGGAATCAAGCATTATTATGATTTGTTAACTCGGAATCTTAAGATAATTCATGATAAAGGGAGCGGAGAAATTATTGTGCGTCATTTAGTAATGCCTAATCATATTGATTGTTGTAGTAAACCTATTTTAGATTATATAAGTAAAGAAGTACCTAATTGTGTGGTTAACATTATGGCGCAATATCGTCCAAGCTATCATAGTTCGAGCTATCCTGAAATAAATCGAACTCCGACAATGCAAGAAATGCAAGAAGTAAAAAACTATGCGGACGAACTTGGGATTTTATGGAAACCCGTTTCTTAAATAAAATAATTTTTATCTTTAATTCCACAGTAGTAGAAGTCACATTTTCTCTTTCTATTATTTTTGTTTTTCTGACAGTAATTTTTTATGTTATTATAGAAAAACCTAAAAACTATGATATATTTTTACATTCAATTATTTACTAATTTTGATTTGAGTTTGGTGTCAAATGAGCTTAAAATTAGATGACGTCAAGGGTTTAGGTAAAAAGGCTGAGGATCTTAAAGAAGCAGGTATTGATTCAGTAGAAAAACTTGCCAGCTCTAAAGTTGAAGACTTAGTGGAAATTAAAGGTATTGGAAAAACTTCTGCTAAAAAATTGATTGAGAATGCTAAAGAATTAATGGGATTAGATCAACCTGCAGAAACTTCTACCATAGATACTGGGAATGAGGCAATAGAAAAAGAAGAAGTAGCTGCTGAACTTAAAAATTTAGAAGAAAAAAAGAAGCAGCTAATGGGTGAGAAAGTAAAAAGCGGAGATTTCGTTTTAGTTAATATAACTGGCAAATCACAGAGAGGGACAATCTTTAGAGTTTCTTCTGAAGAAGATGCAAAAAAAGCGGGAATATATGATGAAGAAAAAGCAAAACAAGGATATTATACTCCCGAATTTGTCATAGTTGGAAAATCAGGCTTTCTAAATGAAGGTCTAACAGAATTTCTTGATACAATGAATTATTTTGAGAAAAAATCTGTACGCGTTCCTCCCTCAAAAGCATTTGGGAAAAGAGATCCGAAAAAAATTGAAAGAATTGGTATTTCTAAATTTCGTAAACTTAATGATGGTAAGAACCCTGAATATGGGCAAGAATTTGTGAAGAAAGGAACAGGTCAGCGAGGAGTTGTTACAAATATAACTCAAGGGAGAGTTATCGTTGATTATAATCATCCATTAGCGGGACAATCAATCGATTACAATTTAGAAGTTGTAGATAAAATTGAAGATTTCAACGAAAAAATCGAATACTTTATGATATCAAAAGGAATTCCAAAAGAAAATGTACAAGATTTTGAGATTAAGTATAATAAGGCCGAAAAAAGTTTGGAAATTACTATTCCTAAGATGTTTCTTTTTCAAAATCTCACGTATGTTAAATTTGGACTCGCAATGGATCTACAGACTCATATGGCAGATGAAATCGAAGATGTTAAATTTATTGAAGTCTATGAAAAGATGCCAACGCCTCCCACTCCTAAAGATACTGTAATGCAAAAAGTTGAAGAGTTTAACAAAGAACAGTCCGAAGAAAAACAAGATGAAAAAGAAGAGTAATAAATTTAGCTTAAAGATCGTTAAATTCAATCAATTTTAAATTCTGAGATTAATTCCTTCTTTTTTCGCTTCTGTTTTTGATATTCTTCCTTCTTTTTCTTATATATTAACCTCTTACGAAGAAATTCGGCTCTTTTTTTTAGAGATTTTTTATGCTTTTTCTTTAGATAATCTTTTTTTGCTTTTTTATAGGCTTTTTTTGCCTTTTTGTAATCTTTTTTCTTAGATTTATATACTTTATACTTCTTTTTGATATCTTTTCGGAGATTTGGTTTTATCTTTTCTATCCCTATTTCTTTTAAGGTTTCCTTAAATTTTTCTAACGATTCAAATCGAATCACAATTATACCTAATTGGCGAGCAGGAATTAAATTAGTTAATTTATCATCAATAAACACACAATGCTTAGGTTTAGTATCTAATTTTTTTAACACGTACTTATATTTTTCCATATCAGGCTTTATATACCCAATTTCGTTGGAAAGAAAGACATTATCAAAGATGTCATAAAAGCCCCTCAACTCATTTGATTTGGCATGGATATCATAGGTATTCGACATTAAACTCACAATATATCCTGCATTATGTAAGCGTTCTACGATCTCTGCCATTTCATAGGAAAAATTAGTTACTTTTGTATATAGATTAAACCATAATTCTAAATAATATTCAACATTTGCCTTCTTGGGTGGGAGAGCTCCACCTCTCTTTTGATTTGGATAATAATATTTTTCAAAAATATGTTCCAAAAAATCTCTTGCTGATATTATACCAGATGAGAGTCTCCTACGTATTTTTTTAATATACGGATCCGTATCCTTATCTGGAAGCTTTATCTGTAAGTCCTGTTCAATAATATTTAATAGATTTTTAAGAACAAATGATTTTTCTATTAAAACCCCTCCAAAATCAAAGATAAAATGTTTTATCTTATAAAGTCGTACCTTTTGATACTCTGAAGTTAATGATTCTAACTCTTTTTCACTCATTTCTTATCCCTTTATCTCTTCATATCTTTTCAATATTAAATTACAAATCTCAGTACCATAATCATTGTCTAATTTCCAGTTAGAAAATTCAGGAAAAGTGCCTGTATCTACTACTAATAACTTGTTAGATTTTGTTTCTCTTATCATATCTAAATGCCCAAAAAGCAAATTATATGCATTTCTCCAAATTTTTAATACATTTTTAATATCCTTTTCCGGCTCAATAACTTTAATTTTGCCATGTTCATTAGCAAGTGGTTGCTTCTCACCAACACAAATCTTATCGCCAATAAAATAGGCTAAGTAATGAATACCTTTTATGAATTTCTCAAAGTATAATATCTTATTCAGATCATTTTCAAAATCTTTACTACTCTTAATTATTTTGATTCCTTTACTTCCTGATCCCATTAATGGTTTAACGATGAGTGGATAATCCGAAGCCTTTAAATCTTTTTTGATGCTTCTTGGTGTTCCCATATAGATTTGAGGTGTATTTAATCCACATTTTTTCATTGAAAAATAAGTCTCAACTCTATGTTTATGAATATAACTTATAGTTGGATCTGGAATTATAGGAATATTATTTAATTGAAGGAAATAACCAGCATAGAGAAAAAGCAATTGCTTTGACTTTAAGATATACAAATCATTGTCAAAAAGCGAAGAGTTAACTTTTAAATTTTCTGATGTATAGATTGAAATCTTATGTCCATTTTCCATAAAAAAATTACTCAATTCCTCAACTAGTCCTGTTTCTCGCTTTGAGAGAATACCTATTCTCATACGCTCTTCACATCATCTTTTTGCTTGTGATAATAAATAATTTCCCACAATTTCCCATCCATTCTTAATATAATTAAAATTTGGCGTTGAATTAACATCTGTGAGATAAAAGACACCTTCTTTTGATTTTAAGAAATCCAAAGAAGTTATTTTTAAATTAAAAAGCTCCATCACTTTATACGCAATTTCTCCTAATTCGACGATAGGATCTATAGATACTCTTGATCTCATTTTGTCAGGTTCGCGTAAAATCGGTTTTTGTTTATAATAAAAAAGTTGTTCACCTATTCCATAGATCTTATATTCGAATTCACTTTCAATATATTCTTGGTAATAAAAAAAGTTATATTGTGCATTAACACCGTATACTTCCTCCATTGCTCTTTCATCCCTTACTTCTAAATTATGATCAGCAGTTTTTATATTTGGATCAAAAGCATAATTATCTTGATCTCGAACATTCTTTATTATAAAAGCTTTAAAAGGGGACTTATCTTCTTTTGGGTTAAGAGAAAAATTAGGAACTCGAATATTTGCCCTTCTAAGAACTGCACTATTCATGAATCTATTATAAGCTAGCCAAATTCCTTTTGAGGAATTTATTACTGGAATATTTGTCTCTCTTTCTATCAATTTCACAAAATTAAGTATTCCATCTCCCTTACCTTTGATAAAAAATAGATCCTCATCAAAATTGACATTGTTAAAATCTAATAAGTGGTTCTCTTCGATGTATATCGATAATCTACACATTTTGTTCATGTAAGATAAAAAGTCCCGTACTTTTTTTTCTAAATGATATTTATCTATAATGAGGCCTATTTTTTTTTTCATATAAATTCGTTAAGCTAATGGATAATCATATATTTATTATTTGATATAATTCTACTATTTTTTTATAATTAAATCTCGTATAAATAAATTTTAAAAAAGAGAAGATTAGTGTCAAGTTGTTTTCTTACTTAATTCTTCATTAATCTTATTCGATAAAGACCGACCTTTTATTATCAATATATTTATATATGTTAGTTTGTTTTAAAGAAATCAAACTAATAGGGTTTTAACTGTGGCTAACAATATCAAAAAAACATATATATTAGCTATAGTCAACAGAGATTTAGAGATCTTTAGCAAAATTAAGAAATTTCTATTGACAAATTATAATATTTATGTCGTAGATTTGATTAAAAATCAACAAAAATCATTTGATATAAAAGCGTTAAAAAAAAAGTTAAAGAAGTACCCCATTTCATTTATTATTCTTAAACTTACTACTAATAAAGACAATAGCGCAATTTATGAAGCCCTTGCGCAATTAAATCTTGATATTCCGATACTAAATAGTATAAATTCTGTAAAAACATGTGAAAGCAGGAAAGACACCTTTCAATTATTAAGAAAAAGCTGTAAGAATTTAAAATTTCCTCAGCCATATTTCTCTAAAGACCAAGCTCTTAAGGCAATCTCGGATGGAAAGCACATAATCATCAAACTAGATTCTCATAACCCAGCTAATTTACCAAAAAACGAAAGAATAATTGGAATTGCTAAAAACTCTAAAGAATTTGACCGATTTATCCATAGGTATAAGGAAGAAGATCTTTTCTTTCAAGAATATTTAGGAAGATATGATATCATCAATAAAGTCTATATCATTGGTAGATGGGTGGTTTCTATAATTTCTCATAACCGGTTAAATCCTAATTACGATTTATCTCCATTAGAATTAGTTCACATTCGGGTTCCAATTGCAGAAGATTTTAAACGAAGAATTAAACGAATGGGAAGAAAATTTGGAATGTCAATATATGGTGTAGATTATATTTTAACTGATAAGGGTCCATATATAGTTGATATCAATGATTTTCCAAGTTTTAGAGCTATCCCCGAGGGAATAAGCTTAATTTGTGACCACATTTATAATTTAATAAATATTCGCGAACAGCATTATAAAGCAAAGATCAAAATTAAAGGATAAAGAAAAATTGACCTATTGACAAATCGGGAAATTTACATGCTGTTTTCTAATAATCCCGTTTTCCTTCTATAAATTCAACAAGGTGTTCTTTGGCAACTGCATCCTCCAGTTGTTCAGGTGGATGTTTAGAAAAGAAGGAGCATGCAGATTGAAGAACACCTCCAACTTCACGATCCTTGGCAATTTTACTGACTCGAATACAATCAGCTAAAATTCCAGCAGAATTATTACCATCTTCTACAAACATAGTTATGTCCACCCGAACGGGAGCGCCTCCAAATATCCGCCCCTCTAAACGCATATAAGCCTCTTTTTGATTTTTTATGAAAGGAATGTAATCCACTGCTGAAATTTGGCACTCAACGGTATCACGATTCTGTAAATTGGCTACAACAGCTTCAGTTTTAGATTGCCTCTTTCCTTCTTCATAACGAAGGTTCCCATCTTTCATTGGACTCAGCAAATTTAGAAAATCACTCGATCCCCCCCAATCAAGTTGGATTGTCCTATCTAAGATAGCACCTCGCATAGGAAATAGATTTGCTAAAGAACGATGGATTATAGTAGCGCCTATTTGTGATTTGACGTCATCACCGATAATTGACAATTTTAGATCTTCGGCTTTTTTTACCATTTCGGTATCTTTTGCTACATGAGAGGGCATACCGTTCACAACAGCAGCACCAGCATCTAATGCTGCATTTGCATAGAATTTCACAGCCTTATGTGATCCTGTTGGAAGTATGATTACTACAACATCCACACTAAATCGTTTCAATTCTTCCCTAATATTTGCCAGTTTCTGATTATCATCCACTGGGACAATATTTCTAATATTGCTATCTAATCCATCCAAAATAGGACCTTTTATCACCGGAGCATCTAAAAAGCTAGGCTTAAATAATTTTAAGTTACAGTTTGGTTCTGCAAAAATAGCTTCACTCAAATCTTTTCCAACTTTATTTGCATTCACATCTACCCCCAGTACAAATTGAATGTCATTAATAGAGTATTGAGTAATTTCTGGCAATAAACCTATAATATTATTGGGATTTTTCTTATAATTTTCCGTTCCTTGCACTAATGCGCTCGCTACATCACCAATCCCAATCAAACAGACTCGAATTTCCTTCGAATGGTTCAACTCAACCACCAATTAAGAGATATTATCTTAATTAAATTCGCCATAATATTTTGTATAATAAAATAATACTATTTAAATCATTATTATTTCACTTGGATTTCAGAAAGATTATTTAAAATTATTAATTTTCTCAAACATATTTTTCTACTAAGTAAAAAGGGATACTTATTTGAATATTGATGAAAAAAAGATTTACTTGATATTGTCGCCTCATATTAATTACTATCATTCTTATAGGGGAGATTCGCGCGGAATAACTGGATTTGGTCGAGATATTAAATTAATGGCTGCTATATTGGATAAATTAGATGAGATAGAAGATTTAGGATTATCATTTGGAGATATGAAAATCACATGGGATTATGGCGACACTTTCTGGTCAATCCAACTTCAACAAGAATTTCAGCAAAATGTTCTTGATCGCGTAATTGAACGATGTAAGCAAGGAAAAGATGAGGTCTTAATCGGATCATGGGGAAATGTAGCCCAACCTATATTAGATACTGAGGAATTTTTACAACAGCATGAATGGTTTTTAGAGAATTCTATGGGAATCGGCGTCAATCAGCTTTTTCCAGGAAGGGTTGCACCCTATGCTCGTACCCAGGAAACAATGTTCACGCAGGGTATGATAGAATTATATAATCAAATAGGTGTCGAAGGATTTTTATTATATTACTCCGTATATCCTTTTGATGTAGGGAGAGCATTTTTATATCCTCGATTAAATGCAAATCAGAGATATGGTCCAGTAAAATTCAACTCATCCGTTTCAAAGGCATCCATGCTTATGCTACCGATGTATGGATTTGGTGACATAATAGATTATTATTCTATTAAAAGGTGGCTAAAACTGATAAGAGAAATGCAAAAAACGGGGGAGATAACTGGAAATGCATTACTGATTTTGAATTTTGATATGGATTACGATGATTGGATCGGACATAAACTTCCGAGCTTTATACAGTGGTTACCTAAATCTAGGGGATTGAATGAATTTGCTGAAGCTGTAGATGAACTTGAATTTGTGGAATTTGCAAATTTATTGGATGTAATACCTAAATTAGAAGTTCACGGTGAAACCACCCTTTATCCTGATGCTGCTGATGGAAATTGGAATGGCTTTTATAACTGGGCACAAAAGTATGATAATACAAAATTCTGGACAATCGGTCAGAGAGCGAGATGGTGTAAATGTATTTCTGATACTTTAATTGAGAAAGGAATAATTAAAGATAAAGAGAAAGAAATTAATAAACTTATTCGAGATAAGGATGATAATTTTGACTCTTATATCAAAAATAAATCCTTATCTGCGTCGACTACTAATTTCGGAATGTCAGTTCCTTTTCAACATCCTCATCGAACTAAAACTGCAATTACTTACACTTTAAAAGCGCATAAAGCAGCAGAAAAAGCTTTCAAACTCACATTAAAGGAAGTATTACTATATAAAATCTTAGATAAAGATAATGATATAGTATTGATTCCATTAACAAATAGAGGTATTTCTGATAAAGAGAAAGTTCAAATTGAGCATCCAATATTCATAAAAATGGACATTTCAAAGGAAATTCAAAAAAACGTAGGAGTTAAAAATAATCTTATATTAGAGTCGAAAAATTTCCAATTTAGAACATATAAAGATGATGGAGAAATTCTCTCTCTTGAAGGCATCATAAGACCAGAAGCTTTTAATGAGCAAGGATTGTGTAAATTAAACCTAAATTCAGAACTGATAACTCAGCAGGCTATGAGTCTTAAGGCTGATTCGAATCTACTTACAAATGAATTAATTACACTTAAGATAAATAATGAAGGAGAAATATTTTCTTTTCAGTTTAATGGGGAAGAATTCTCTACCGAGAAATTCTTAGATTCAAGTGTAACTTTTGGAAAAATAGGAAAAGGAAAACGCTATTCCTCAAAATCAAATCAAATAAGTGTTTTAAGAGATGGAAGTGACGGTTTTTCTGCCTCGATTAAGATTACAAGTGAATTTGAAATAATTAAGGATTCTAAAGTCTTCATAGAAAAAATTTTAACGCTCTATGAGGGCGTAGCTTCAATTTTTATTAATGTTGAGATGGATTTATGTGATATTCGTGGAAATTCTGTTATTATGGATGGAACTAGTTTTGTCCAAGAAGAACATGATAACCGATGGCAAGAGATTATGCCTTGTGAAATTAGACCGAATATAGTTGGACAAGAAAAACCCTTAAGAATATGGAAAAAGAATTTTTTTGGTAGAGTTTCTTCTTTTGATATTAATATGCGAGAAGTAGACAAAAGAAATTGGGACATTGATTGTCTTGTAGCTAATATTTCAGATGGTTGGATGGCTTTAAGTAATCTTAATAAAGGTTTATTAGTAGGATTCAACTCCCTTACAGCAGCAAATTTTGCATTCTCTCCTCTAAAAATTAGAGAAGAAGGTTTTAATGATGGATCAAAGAAGGGACAGCAAGCCCGGATTAATCCTTTTGGGACATATTATGGGAAATTATTAAGGTATTGGACAATTGGTTCAGGTCATGGTGAAAAAATCGCAACTAAGTTCTTAGGAACAATTCACTCTACTGCACCGACCTATTCTGGTAAGAACCTTCAATTTGATTTGATCGTATCTCCGTATATTGGAGATAAACCTCCCCGTGAGATACAAACTATGGCAGATCACTTCTCGTTATCGCCTTTTATCATCATAAATAACAAGAAAGATGAAAAAATATATAGTAATGCAACAAAATATTTCGAAATCGCAAAAAATTTGATAAAAGAATATGAAGTTGAAGAGCTAATGAAAATGACGTATTTAGACTGGGTTCGAAAGGTAAATAAAGATTTTGATCCAAATAAACCTGAAAAAGTTAAGGAGACAGGATTAATTTCTACATTAGGAATTTGGAATCTTTTATTACTGTTATTTGATGGTATAAGAGGAAGATAATTAATAGATCAGTGAATAAATATGAATGAGAAAATGAAAGCATTAATTTTTCCAGAACCATGGGTTATTAAACTAATTGATGTGGATCTACCTAAACCTGGTCCAGATGAAGTACTTGCTGAGCTGCGGTCCGTAGGTATTTGTGGGAGTGACGTTGGTATATTTGAGGGAACTCATTGGATCATAGCACAAGAGCCAGGAGGTCACGGACATGAAACGGGTGCTATTGCCGTAGAAATTGGAAAAAATATCACTAACATATCTGAAGGGGACCATCTCGCCCGTATGGGGCAAGGATATGCAGAATACACTACTCATGTAAATGTGGTAGGACATGGAAAAGATGAAATGACTGGAGCACTTCCAATTGTAAGAAATGACCTTTCAATGGATGATCTTTCTTTTGCTGACGCTGTTGGATGTGCTATAAATTGCTATGAACGAGCTGAATTTGAAAAAATTGAAGGTGAGAAAAAAGCAATTGTATTTGGATTGGGACCTATAGGTTTGATTTTAACCCAAATTTTACTAAAGAATGGCGTTGAAGTTGCAACTTCGGAACCTTATCATCATAAAAGAGATCTAGCACAAAAGTGGGGGGCAAAAGTATTTAATCCCACCGATTTTTCAAGAGCGACCCATGGAAATAAAACGGTTGTTGATCAGATTCAGAAAGAGTTTGGAAAGGCTGATGCAGTCTTTGAAATGGTCGGTCATAACGATACTTTATTAGGTGCGATAGAATTAGTTAAACCTGGTTTTCGAGTCATTGTATTTGGAGCTCAAAAAATGCAACATATTCCCTATGTGGATTGCAGGAAAAAGGGAGTAGAGTTAGTGTATCCTGAGGCTATGGTTAATTCAAAACTCAATAAAAATTATTGGGATGAAGCACTTGATTTAATCGCAAGTAAAGTTTTAGATCTCAAATCGCTGATTACAAAACGTATTAGCTTAGAAGAAGCGGTCGATGCCTTTAGATATTATGATCGAGAAAAGTGGATAAAGATTATAGTAGAACCGCAGAGAAAATAAGAAATAAAAAAAAGTGTAATTCTATTTTTCAAGAGTTTCTTTCACATAAATAAAGAACGGTATGGCGATCAAGAAGATCACTGCCCCTACGATAAAAATAGCTGGTCTTCCATATAAAACTGAGAACGTACCTGCTAATAGGGAACCAATAACTTGAGAAACGGTATAAACAATATTAAAAATGCCATAAAATTTTCCACGCTTATCCTCTGGTAGTGTGTCTTGTGCCCATGCGTTAATAATTGTATCAAGACCTAATAATCCAATTAAAACAAATGGGAGGAGAACCACTAATAGTATGAAATTCACTTCAGTTCCCATTGTAACAAAAACCATCAATGCATAACTTATACTTATGACAAACGTTATTATTGGAAAGTATTTTTTTCGCCCATATTTATCCGTAAGTCTCCCCAGAAACATCGCTGCAGGGATAAGTATTCCAAAACCAATGACTATCGCAATTAAAAGTTCTATTGTTGGAAGTCCAAGATCAAAGATATAAGCAATAAAGAATGGTAAAACTGAATAAATTCCCGCCTGAAATACCGTTGATGCTAATAATATTTTAAAGAAATTTTTATGTTCTCTTAATTGACTAATATCAACTAATTCTTTCATTTCTTCCATAAATTTCTTTTTAGGGGGTAACTCTGATGTTGCCCGTTCTCGTATAAATATAAATCCTATGACCGAACAGATCAAATAGATTAAACCTCCTGAAGTGAGTAGAAAAAAATGCCCCTCTTGAGTTATAATCGTACCTTCTGGAGTGCTCACGCCAAATACCTCATTTCCTAATAAAAAGAAGGCGAGAGCAATAATTAAACCAAGATATGAAACCGCTTGAATTATTCCGTTTGCACGGCCTCGATGCTCTAAATCAACAGTATCCGGAATAATTGCTCGTTGGGATACAGATACAGCGTTGGACGTGACACCAATAATAATCACATCAATGAAAACACATAACCAATAATTATTGGATAAAGCATAAACCATCATCCCTATTCCAGCAATAATTCCAAAAAGAAAATATGGTCTTCGGCGTCCCCATTTGGAACGTGTATTATCACTCAAGACACCCCATACAAAATTCATAATCAAACCTACAACGGCTGATAGTGATACCATTATCCCTATAAATAAATCCACATTTGGTAAATTTAACACATGATCAAGATATGTGTTTAGAAACTCCGATTCAAAAAAAAAGAATGTTCGATCTGCAGCCCATAAGACTCCTATAAGGATAACTTGAATAAGGATAAAACGACTAAAGTTTTTTCTTTTAGTTGCCATCAATATCACGTTATTATAACAATATTTTTTATACGTTTATTTCTGATTTAGTATTAAAGTATAACTTTAATTAAAGTTGAAATTTCAAATATTTTAGATAATTTATTTTTATGGAATCATTGGCGACATTTTTGATAAAAATATGAATAAAAAAACAATAATTATCTCTGCAAGACACAATCATGACGTAATTGATGCAACCTTAAATATTTTAAAAAAATCTGCTAATTTTAAGCTAATACTCCATGATCCTCAAAATCAATTTTTTAATCTCTCAGAAATGTTCCCTAATTTTAAGGAAATTAATCTGATCATAGTAAAAGTACGAAATGAATGTTCATTAGACCTTCTCCATTATGCAAAAATCCAACATATTCCTACTCTTCATGATGTCGATACGGTATTAATGTGCAAAAACAAAGTTGCTCTTGATTATGCGCTAAGAGAAGCTTTTAGGAAGAACCCTTATGTAAATCGTTATTTTTGTTTACCTCAATCATGGAACCAAAATGTAACTAATCTTAAAAGATTTAAAAAATGGGCTACTCCAAAATTACCAATTGTAATTAAAAGTCATTATCAGCATGATAAATTTAATCGTTTCAATTTTTTAGTAAAAAAAGTCGAAGATATTGATAAATTTTGTAAAATGTATAAAAATTTTACGTATTACGATGTTTATGTCCAAGAATTTATTGAATGTGATGGGCTTGAAAGAAAAATATATGTTATTGGAGATCAAGTATTCGGTGTTAAACGAGAGAATCCTATCTATCTGTATCTTCGTGAAAAACCTAATCACATCGATGTTGATGAAATGGAACGTTCTGAGTTTAAAATAACGGCAAGTGTAAAAAAACTTGCTCAAATTCTTGCAAAAGAATTAGATCTGAAGATTTTTGGATTTGATTTGATAAAACCAGTTGATTCAAGAAAATTTTATTTGGTGGATGTAAACGATTTTCCCGGCTTTAAAGGGATAAGTAATATCGAAAAGGTATTAGCTAATTATTTAGAAGATTTTATCTTGAATCTTTGATTCCTATTTAAAATATTGTGATTGGAAGTATAATCGCAAGCGCAACTAATCCGTAGATAATGCAGAAATAGCCAAAACCAATTCTATTTGCAATCTTTAGAAGAATATTCATCGTAAGGTAGCCTACGATAAAACTAACTCCTGTTGTAATTATAATAGTTATCGGATCTAAAATGCCAAATACTGATCCCTCTCCAAATAGAATATCAACGCCTATAGAAGCAATAATTACTGGAACTGACATTATAAAACTTAGGAAGAGTGCTTTTTCTTGCTGATATCGCTCAAATAGCATGCTTGAGACAGTGAACCCTGAACGAGAAATACCAGGCAATATCGAGACTCCTTGTACTAAACCAGAGATCAATGAATCTTTCCTTAATACTTCTTTAGATATACTTTTAATATCTTTATTACCATAACTCGCCTTAAATTTAATTAATACTATTCCTGTAATGATCAATAGTCCGCTTATGACCATTGTAAGTATGTCACCACCTTTAGCAGAGAATCCTTCAATGAATAAAAATTTGAAGATGAAGTATAGAGGTATCGCAGTGATCCCCGTCCCAATTGTAGCAATAATTAGCCAATTACGCTTTTTTATATCAATCTCATCACTTTCAAATCTTCTTGGAAAAAAAGATTTTATTATGTTAAAATAGTCTCTTCGAAATTTCAACAGGACTGCCAGCATAGTTCCAAAATGTAGCCAAATACTCAGACTAAAAGCTTCGGCGGGGGAAATATTCAAAAAGCTAGTTGCAACAATTATTACTTGACCAGAAGAGGAAATGGGCAACCATTCAACTAGACCCTGTAGAATCGCAATTATTATATATTCAATCATATTTTATCCCGTAATTATTCATTGCTTTTGTGAGAGCACGATGAATCTCATCTCTTGCCTTTCTGAATCCCTCCAAACCTTTCATTGAAGGATCTTCGATATCACCCTCCTCTCCTGCAAATTCTTTCAAGGAGAATATAGCTTTATGATCTATTCCAATAAAATTAATTAATTCTTCCTTATGCTTTTCTGTTAATGTTAATATTAAATCAGCATTTTCAATGAGATGCGGATGTTTTTTCAAATCAATAGAAAGCGAATCTTTAGGTAATTCAACCCCAACTTCTTTCATTGCTAAAAATGCATCCATAGATATTAACATATCATCTCGAGCATTAGAGGATATTCCTCCAGAGTAAATTTTTACATCTTTTTTATTTCGTAAGAATTTGTCTTTTAAAAATCCGACGGCCATAGGAGACCTTGCTGTATTAACACTGCAGACTACTAATATGTTTTTATAAGGAAATTTCATGGTTGCTATTTTCAGTTATTAAACTATGTCTAAAGAATTATTTGATTTAATGAACGCTACGTTTAAAACTTTGAAATAAAATAAATTGTAATTATTTAAAACTATTTACATTAACAAATTTTATTCCCTTTTTCGACATTGTCTCTAAGGATTTAGCTATATTTCCAGGAGGATCATCGATCCCTTTTGTTAAATCTGCTAAAAGATATACTTCAAATCCAAAATCCAACCCATCCATCGCAGTCCAGAAACAACAATAATCTAATGCTAACCCACAAATGAAAATTTTCTTCACATTTAAAGACTTTAATAAACCATCTAATCCTGTCTCTGATTTTTTATCATTTTCTAGGAATCCAGAATAACTGTCTATTTTAGGGTTATACCCTTTTCTAATTACGGCATGAGCAAGATTAGTTTGTAAATCCTCATGAAATTTTGCTCCTTTAGTGCCTGGTACACAATGATCTGGCCATAATATTGGTCCTATTGTTTCTGTTTGATATTCATCTCCCGGTTCTTTGCCAGGATGATTGCTAGCAAATGATAAATGATTTTTAGGATGCCAGTCTTGGGTTAACACAATTTTAGCTAAGTTATTATGGAATTTTTGCGCTATAGTATTAATTCCTTCAATAATTTGATCTCCCTCCTCAACTGCTAATGCTCCTCCTGGCATGAAGTCATATTGCATATCAACAATTAATAAAGCATCTTGTTTAGAGATTTCTATATTTTTCTCATAATTTAAATTAGATTTATTCATAACAGTATCCAAATTCTATCTATCTTATTATTTTATATTCATGCTAATTTGTATAAATTATTTGTTGTTATAGATAAAAATGCATCCTATCTCTTATTAACTAAGCTAAAAATTGCATTATAAGCGATCCACATCATTATACTCCCTACTCCAATCCATTCAACTAAAGACCATCTATTCGTAAAATAGAATATAAAAATCGCAGAGACAAGAAAGCTTAAGATAGCATTTAAGAAGGGAAATTTTGCTATTTTTATAAAAAAGATTCCATACAAAAAGCAATATATTGTAATTCCAATAAATGTAAGTAAAGCCAATATTCCGTGAATAATAAGGATTATTATGCTGTCTGTTAGCACAGGAAAGAACCCTATTAGTGATAGGGTTATACTAGACATCAAGGATAATGAAAGTGTGAACTTTCTCCACCTTGGTTCGATACTTTCATGTATAATAAGTGAATTCATGTAAAAATGAAAAGGTATCGCAACTATACCTGAAAAAATTAATCCTAAATCGAAGATAATACCTAAAGGCCCCGTGGCAAGATAGCTTACATCATAAAAAAATAAATTATATCCTGGAAAAGATACAAAAGATATTAGGATTCCAGTCAAAGCAAAAAATACTGAGAGTAGACCAAAAATTCCGGCTGGAATAACATTAAGTAATTTTTTCATAATACCAAATATAATGGGCATAAAACCTTATTAGAATAAGGCAATTTAAGGCTTTCTAATTCTTATAGAAACGAATTTTGAATGTACATCCTTTATTTCTTCCTTCAGATTCAACCCAAATACGTCCACCATGAAGGTCTATCACTTCTTTTGATATATATAGACCTAAGCCAGAACCTTCTATATCTACATCGAGATCTTGACCATAACGCTCTATTTTTCCAAATTTCGTGAATAATTTATTCATATCTTCTTCTGATAATCCTACTCCAGTATCTTTGATACTAAAATAGAAACTATCGATACTTTCAGTAAGTTTGATAATAATATTTCCATTAGAGGGAGTATTTTTGATTGCGTTTGACAATAAATTTGTTATTACTTGCCCAATACGGATCTTATCCACATTTACAATTGCTTTATCCGGTAGATACAATTCAATATTTAATCCTCTTTCCTTCAATAAATAATTAAGTTCGCTTACATATTCTTCTATAAGTAAGACTAAATCTTCTTTTTTCAAATTTAAATGCATATTACCCGATTCAATACTAGAAATGTCCAGTAATTTTTCAATAAGTGCCTTTAATCTTTTTCCTCCCTTATGAATCATTTCAATAAATTCAACGACTTCATTACACATCGATTTTTTGTATATATTTAAAAGTATCTGTGCAGCTCCATAAATTGAATTTAAGGGTGTTTTAAGTTCGTGAGACACTCGAGAAACTAATTCATTCTTTAACTTATTAAGCTCGAGAAGTTTCTTATTCTCTTCTTGAATTATAATCTGGGCTCTTTTTTCTTCAGTGACATCATGTGCTATAGTTTCAATCAATATATTCTCATCGGATTTTATAACAGACATTTGGTGAGAGATACATGCAATTTTTCCATCACCTCGTTTTAGTTGAAGTTCTATTGGCTTAATTTTCTTTCCTAAGAGATAGTCTTGATATTGAGCCTCAATCTTTTTCAACTCGTTTTTGGTATAAATATTTAAATCCCTGTAATTTTTCCCTATAACGCTTGGAATTTGATAGCCAAATATTCGTCCTGCTGCATTATTTGCTTCTAAAATGATTCCTTCTTCATTTAAAAGGATAATTCCATTTGGTGAGTTTTCATATAAATTTCGATATTTTTCTTCTGATTCTTTGAGTCTCTCCTCTGCTAATTTTCGTTTAGTAATATTTCTTAAACTAGAAATAAAACCTATGATTTTCCCATCATCATCATAGTAATTTTTTGAACTACAAGCAACCCAAATATATCTATTATCTTTGGTTTTAATTCTAAATTCCAAAATTTTATCAGTAATCTCTCTGTTTTTTATTGTATGCTTGAAAAACTCGATTAATTTCACAACATCTGCTTTATGAATGTAATAAAATAATCTGCTTAACGCAGTTACTCTTCTGCCTTTTAACATTTTTGATAATTGAGGGGCAACATAAATTAACTTTCCATTTAAATCAATAATAACAATGGCTTCTTTGGTATTTTCGATAATGTTGCGGAATAATTTCTCAGATTTCTTTAATTTTTCCTCTGCGTTTTTTCGCTCTCTTATATCTCTTGAGATGAAAAGTGTTTTAAATTTATTAGTTTCATCAACAAAAAATCTTCCTTTTGTTTCCATCCAAATATAATGTCCTTCTTTATGTTTTATTCGAAATTCGTAGGTAGATTCACCATTAATTAGACCATTCTTTATTGCATTTATCACTCTATCCATATCATCGGGGTGAGCAAAATCTTTTGGTTTTTTCCCTAATACCTCATTTTCAGTATATCCAAGTATATTGTAATATGCTGATTTATTGATATATTCATGTTCAAACTGGTCATTCAGAATTGCTATTAGTTCGTTTGTATTTTCGAGAATTAACTTTTGAATCTCATGGGGTTCAAGTGCGAGCGTATTTAATTTAGATGTATTTAGATCTTTAATCATAATCATTCCAATGATATTCTTATACCAATTAAGAAGAATTTGAGTGATGATGAGAAATATTTCTATAAATATTCTCCTATGATAATTTGTATTAATTTTGTTTTTATAATTCTATATAAAAAAGAAGAATGTTCGTTGATTCGAAACGTAATTTAATCCTAAATTTTCTAATTTAAAAAAGTTTTATTTATCCCATTAAATTATTAATTAGTATAAAATAAATTGTTTAGCGCTCGTAGTATAGGGGTAAACCTTTTTAATGGCCAAATATGCTGGCTTCCCAAGCCAGCGTCCCGGGTTCAAATCCCGGCGGGCGCATCTATTCTCCTTTTACCAAGATAAACCTTTTCTAAACCGCAAATCATTAACAATTTGTTGTGCCTCATGATCGGGAACTTCCATAAAAGCATAAAACTCATTTTGCCAGAAAGCTTTCCCTGAAGTAATCGAGCGAATTTCCTCAGCAAATTGGATTGAATGTCTTACTGGTATTAATATGTCAATAATTGCTTGATATTGTTTTTCTTGATTCATTTTATTGATCTTAGCGGAGTGTTTTGATAAGACAGATAAAGTGTTTTTAATATAACTAGGGGGTAACTGGATAATTGTGTGATAGATTGGTTCTAGAAGTATTAATTCCGCATTGATTAATGCTTTCTTGATTCCTTCATAGAACATACTTGATAACTCGGTAAAGGCTATCTCTTCATCAAGACTTGAAATCTTTAGGTCTATGATAGTTATTAATATCTCTGTTAATTTTTCTCCGCAAAGAGGGCCATTAATTTGAATTTTATTAATTATTTCTAAAATTAGCTCCTTATGATTATCTTCAATTTGAGTATCTCCTTGATAGATCAAAACATTTTGGTTGAGATCAATATTCCAAATCTTTTCTATTTCATTTATTTCTGTAATTTTTTGGTTAAGAAGCAACTCTTTTACTTTAATATTTGTAAAACCATTCGAGGAATGAATCTTATGAAGTTCTCGTGCGATATTATGTTCTAATCTCTGTACTTTTACTTTCAAGGAATTTTGTTTATTTGGAGAATTTATACTAATTATTTTTGAAGAAGATTTACATGATTCCTTGAAAACAGGTCTTGGAGGTGAAACAGATACCTTTACACCTCTTTTCGCGATCTCATCTGTACTTACTTCTAAATGTAAAGGCCCCATGCCGGAAAGTAGAAATTCTCCATTTTCTTCATTTATATCAAAATCAAGGTTTGGATCCTCAATAAGAAGGTTTTCGACAAGTTCTTTCATTTTTTCTAAATCCCGTAAATATTCAGGTTCAATCGAAACAGTCACTACTGGGGTAGACACATATTTGACATTTTCAAAGGGGATCATCCCTGAATGAAAGTCCCTTTCAATAATCGTCTCACCGCTTTTTATTTTTTTTAACCCCTCAATAGCTACGATATTCCCCACGGGAATATTTTCTACCTGTTCACGCCTTTGACCCATAAAAAGAGATAATCTCTGGATGGTACCTTCTCTGTTTTCTCTCAAAAGATAAACCTGACCCTTTTTAGCACAGTTTCCAGAAAATATACGACCTGTTGCCACTATATCATGCTTATCCGCTTGGACCTTACTCATACAGATTACCAATGGACCTTCGGGATCGCAGTTCACCATTGCTTTTCCAATATCCGCATTCAAATCTCCGTCCCAAATTTTTCTAATCCGATATTTTTGTGCTTGCATTGGATTTGGAAGATGATCTACTACCATTCCTAATATAGCATTATGTATAGGGAAATAAACTGCGAGATCAGCATATGTTTCTTTACTGTATGTTTCTTTCTTATAGCGTTCCCGTATATCTGAGAATTTTAAGTCGCTATTTTCAAGAATTTTTAGAGTAAATCCCCATTTGTGGAGTGCTGAACCAAAGGCAACATTCTCATCTATTGGGGATACTTGCCATTCTTTATTGAAAGGCTTATCTGCAAATCGTTCAATAAGGGTATTGAAATCATTAATAATTCGTGTATATTTTAATTTAATCTTTTCATCTGAAAGTTTTAATTCTCTTATTAGACGGTCTACTTTATTGATAAATAATACGGGTCTTACACCCTCTTGTAATGCTTGTTTGATAACAGTTTCGGATTGGGCAATGATTTCCTCAACCGCATCAACTACAACTACCACTCCATCAATCAAACGAAGTGCTCTAGTCACTTTTCCGCTAAAATCTAAATGTCCTGGAGTATCCACTAAGTTAATTAGAAATGGATCGTGTCCCTTCAATGATTTTTGATACAATAATGAAATATTGGTTGATTTCATTGTAATTCCACGCTTTTGCTCTTCTTCTAAATAGTCAAGTGCTCTCGCCTCACCAGCTAAATCAGGAGAAAGTAATCCAGCCTCACTTAATAAAGAATCACTTAACGTAGTTTTACCATGATCAATATGACCTACAAAGCCGATATTACGAATATTTTCCGTATTTTCCATTAAATTCAGAATTTCCGTGATTTCTCTTCGGGGCATAGTCTAGACCTCGTTATTATAACCTTATTGTATTATAAAATTCAATTGTGCTTTTGATTAAAATTTTAGTATCTTATCTAATATAAGAGCGGGAAATGAATTATCTCATTACTCAAGATCTTCTTCACTAAATTGAGGATAAATCCACAACTTTCAGTTGGGTCAGAGTTTTCAATGAAATCATTCCCCGCATAGTATAGGTATATTTTATATCAGAAACCCTCCACTTCAATAACCAATATTTGTTCTTAGCAAATTCTACCTTTAATTATTGAATTATATTGATTTAAAGTTTCTAATGATTATAAATTTTTATTTTCTTAAGAAAAAAAAGCATAAGGTCTTCTCAGAATGCTAATAGAAATATTTTAATTCCCTATTTAATTCAAAATATTTTTAATTCAAATTTACAAATATCTTATCAAAAAATTAAACGAGGAATGCCCTTATTTCATGCTTATTTTATAATAATAAGATTTTTATTTGATTAACTTATATATTACATAGAAATTAGAAATAAATCATTCTCGAATTTCTTATCTTTATTTAAGGACTCAATTTACGAGAATAATATTCTATTTATTTGAAAATAGCATCTGGAATAAAATTGTTATATTTACAATCAACCAATTATAACGTTAAAATTTTTCAAGTTAATAATAGATTTAGATACTAATTTAAAATAATTCACGCGATAGTCATTCTATATAAATGATATCAATAAAAAATTAAAACCAATCAATTAAAATGAAGAAAAATGAGTTTTGAAGCAGAATTACAAAGAATAAAAAATGATATAATAAAAAATTTACCTCAAGATATTCAAGTTCAAAAAATCGAATTTGAAGGGCCTGAAATAGCGGTATATTCAGAAAATTCAAATATGGAAGTAATTGAAAGTTCTGAAATCCTCAAGGATCTAGCTAAAACAATGCGAAAACGAATTGTTTTTCGTTGGAATGTTGATAAACGTAAGGAACCCTCTGAAACAGAAGCATATATAAGGAATTTAGTGGGGGAAGAAGCGGAGATTACTGCTATCGAATTTGATCATACTCGTGGAGAAGTTATAATAGAATCAGGTAAACCTGGATTAGTAATTGGTAAAAAAGGAGTAAACCTGAAAGAAATACGTGCAAATACATTCTGGCAGCCAAAAACGATTCGGACTCCACCGATAACGTCTAAAACAATTCAGTTAATTAGAAATATGTTAAAGAAGGAACGGCAAACACAAAAGGACATATTGCTTGAAATTGGAAAAAGAATTCATCGCCCCATACTATTTAATGATTTAGATATTAGATTAACTTGTCTTGGAGGTTTTCGAGAAGTTGGACGATCCTGTGTTTTAATGCAAACTAAAGATAGTAATGTATTATTAGATGTTGGGCTTAACATGGGAAATAATAATGACCGGTTTCCGCATTTTGAACTTCCAGAATTTTCCGTAAGAGATTTAGATGCTATAGTAGTTTCTCATGCTCATCTGGATCATTGTGGAATGGTTCCATTTTTATATAAATATGGATATCGAGGACCAGTCTACAGTACGCTCCCTACTCGTAATTTATCGACAATGCTTCAACTTGATTTTGTACAGATTTGTGAAAAAGAAGGTATACCCCCTCCTTACTCACGTAGGGATGTTAAGAATACTGTTCTCCATACAATACCCCTCTCATGGGGTAAGGTCACAGATATTGCTCCAGATATTAAATTGACACTCCATAATTCAGGACATATTTTAGGTTCTTCAATAATACATCTCCATTTTGGCAAAGGAGGTTATAATTTTATCTATACGGGAGATTTGAAGTTTCAAAAATCTCGATTATTAGAAAGGGCTGCGATTAAATTTCCAAGAGTAGAAGCATTACTTACAGAAGCCACATACGGAGGACCTCAAGATAGAATACCAAGCAGGCAAGATTCTGAAAAAGAATTAAGGCAAATTCTAAATTCTACCCTTAAAAATGGTGGAAAAGTACTTATCCCTGTATTAGCCGTTGGAAGAGCCCAAGAGCTTATTATAGTCTTAGAAGAGTTTATTTCAAAAGGGTTAATTGATAGAGTCCCTGTATTCTTAGATGGACTTATCTCCGAAGCAACAGCAATCCATACGGCCCATCCCGACTATTTAAGTACTGATTTGAGAGAAAAGATCCTGCACCAAGGAAAGAATCCTTTTTTGAGTGAGTTTTTTACAACCATTAGCGCTCAAGATGAAAGACAAGATGTTATTACTGGAGGCCCTTGTATTATTATGGCTACAAGTGGAATGCTAATCGGAGGACCCTCTGTTCAATACCTTAGATCATTAGCAGAAGATAAGAAAAACACTTTAATTTTTGTGTCATACCAAGTTAGTGGTACTTTAGGTTCACGAATTCACAGAGGATTCCGGGAATTTCAATTTGTAGATAACCGAGGAAGAACTCAATTAGTCAAGTTAAATCTCAATGTTTTCACTCTTGAAGGATTTAGCGGTCATTCATCGCGTAGCCAGATTTCTCAGTTTCTCCGAAAAATTCAACCCCGACCAAAGTTAATCATTACAAATCATGGTGAAGAAAGCAAATGTGTAAGTCTCTCAACCATGATACATAAGAAATTAAGAAAAGCTACTAAAAGCCCGAAAAACATGGAAACCATCCTATTAAAGTAATAACTCACTTGGGAGTATCCATGGTTTTTTTCAACTCTTATTTCATACTTTTTTCACTAAACAATACTCTTTTTTTTAATTTGAAGTTAGATTAATGAAGAAAAATAATTTTTTTTAACCAATAATTATTATTTAATTTAAAATTACGATAAGTGTATACTTTTGAGATTATCGGATATTAAATTAAAAGATCATACGATTACAATTATCAGACGAATTGTTCAAGTCACATTCTTTTTATTGATAAATTACCTTATTTTGGAATTTATCTTCACAATAAATTTAACGAGTTTGGAAGGGATATTTAAAGTTTTTCCGGTATTAAACTCTCCAAGAAATCCTCTTTCTGAAGGAACAGGAATAATTGAGATTATTTTTTATAGTATTGGGGAGGGAATCTTCCCCGCATTATTGATTGGAATATTTATAATCATTATTTTATTTACGAATCGATTCTTCTGTGGATGGGTTTGTCCAATTGGGACTATTCAAGATTTAATGACTGCAATACCAACCAAAAAACGTAAGTTTAAACCGCAAACCCATAATACTTTGCTTAAAGTGAAGTATGTTTTTGTTATTCTTCTTGTGATAATTGTTTTTCCTTTAGGTGTTGCGAAAAACACGAGTGTGTATTTTTATTTAGAGTATAAAAATCAAATCGGATTACTTGCTCAGAAACCGGTCGGATTTTTTTCTTTATCTGAATTTATATTTGTTTATTTTCCTAATATGGTTCGGGAATTTTGGTTAACGGGTAATTTACTATTTTTCAATGACTTCGGAAGTTTCGTAATCTTTGCTTTTTATATTGCTATCATTGCGTTTTCTTTATGGTATCCACGATTTTACTGCAGATATTTCTGTCCTTATGCAGGCATTGCTTCTGTAATATCGGATTACTCTTTTTTAAAGCTTGCTCGTAATCCAGTTAAATGCGTTGGAAGAGCTGATTGTGGAATATGTGAAAAAGTATGTCCTAAACAAATTCGAATTTTAGATGAACCCTTTGAATTTTTTACAGGAAAAGGAGAGTGCAATTTCTGTATGAAATGTAAGGAAGATTGCCCTTATGATGCCATTAACGTGAAATTTGGAAACGTATAAGTTATATTCAAATCATTTTATGAATTAGGGATTATTAGTTATGAAACCAGAGGATCTTAAGATTTATCTCCTTCATATGAGGAAAGATTCTGACATAGGAAATCGTGCGATATCCGATTCAGATGCAATTCGTTATCGTGAAGAAGATGAAGAATCTGAATTCGATATTCGCCCTCCTTTCTTCCGAGATGTTGACAGAATCGTACATTCTCTTTCTTACTCGCGATATATTGATCGTTCACAAGTTTTTTTTGGAATTAATAATGCAAATATAACTCATCGATCATTACATGTAATCTTAGTATCAAGAGTTTCTCGACAAATAGGAAGGATCTTGAAATTAAACAACGATTTAATCGAAGCCATCTCTCTAGGGCATGATCTTGGCCATCCACCTGCTGGACATCTTGGTGAAGAAATTTTAAACGAGATAAGTAAAGAATATAAAATTGGTTCATTTAGTCATAATGCTCAAGGTGTTAGATGGTTAAGCTATTTGGAAAAACGTTTTCCAAATGAACCCGCAAAAGGGCTTAATCTTACATTACAGGTGTTAGATGGAATTCTTTGTCATGACGGAGAAGTCCATGAACAGAAACTTAAACCTAAAGAAGTCAATGGAAAAACATGGAAGGCTCATTTCAAGGAATATAGTGACGCTTTTGATGAAAATAAAATTAATCGTATTCCAATGTCATACGAAGGTGTCGCAGTTCGGCTCGCAGATACTATTTCATATATTGGCAGAGATATAGAAGATGCGATATTATTAAAATTTATCAACCGATCAGACATTCCTTCTTATTGTAAAGCGATTCTCGGCGATACTAATAGAAAAATCATGAAAGCTCTTATAATGGATTTGCTCAAAAATAGTCTTGCCAATGATTATATCGGTTATAGTCAAGAAATCTTTGAAGCATTAAAAGAATTAAAACAATTCAATTATGATAAAATATACACCCGTAGAAATCTTTTTAAAAAAACACAAACTAAAGATACGTTTGAATATGAATTAAAACAGCGTTTTTACCTTATTTTTGAAAAATCTCTAAAAGATTTAGAAAATGCTAATTATGAAGCACCGATTTTTAAGGAACACATAGAATACATTGACGATAATGATTACTCTACTTATTATAAACCTTATAATGAAGAAGGAAAATTACCCATTATAGTAAGGGACTATATCGCTGGTATGAGTGATAAATATTTTAACTATATCTATGGTAAATTTAAAGACAATAGTTAATATTGCTGTTTTATTAAGAAGTAAAAGTCCTCATTGAGGTTCAATATGTTCGAGCATAGAAAGATGACTCATCGAGTAATCATGGAACCCATCACGAGAAGGAGAACGTATGCCTTCCGCAAGTATATATTGCCCAACACGAGGTAAAAACCCATATGTATTAATCTTGGCTGAACTTACTAGTATTGAATATAATCCCTCACTTGTTTGGACACTTAAAACCATATATCCATAAGTATAACCTCTTGAAATTCGTTTCTCACCATCGCGAATTGCTGTGATTTGTCCTTTAATTACTCTTTTTCCTTTATAACTCATAAAATCACTTTGAGAGTCCTATTTATATCTATAAATTTTAATAAACATAAACATAAAAAAGTTAAGATGAGATAGTTCAGAGGAAGGTAAGATAAATTAAAAAGTGGATTACACCAGGAGGATAAAGAATTTTTACGGGGTTTTTCAGTCACGGGTTTAAAAATAAATAAGTTTTATATCCTCCCTTAAAATGTGTGTAATCCAATAAATTATAAAAACATTCAAACATAAAAATCTATCTTAATTGAGATAAATAAAAATTGAATTTTTTTTTTATAAATTAAAGATAAACTAAAAGGAATTATCTTTCCTAAGACCGCTTGAGAAAATTTTTTTAGAGAGATTAAATTATTATTATAAAACATATCTGAAATATTAGCCCAGTGGTGTAGCGGTCAAGCATCTGGGGCCCTGAACCCCGTGACCACGGTTCGAATCCGTGCTGGGCTATTTTTTTCTTTTTTCTTAGGCTGTTCTTTTTATAATGTGATATCCATAAGTTGATTTAACTGGATTAGATATCTCTCCAATTTTTAATTTCGCAGTTGCATTCCAAAACTCTGGTACCATATCTCCCTTTCCAAATGCTCCCAGATCGCCTCCTCGTTTTCTACTAGGGCATGTTGAATGCTCTCGAGCTAATTGCTCAAAATCCTTACCTGCTTGTATATCCTCATAGATTTCTTGTGCTTTAGTAAATTTTTCAACTAAAATATGGCGAGCTTTCATCTTTCCTCCCTTTATAGAGGCTACTTTTTCTCTTTTTGAACCCTTTAGATTTTGTCCTTTTGCCTTATAACCCGTTCCATATTTATTTTTTCCCATAATAATATCCTTTCCTAATTCATTTAATTCCTTTTTCTATTCTTCTTAATTTCGCTTTTTCATTCATTATCTTAAAATATAATTCTGTGTTGTTTTTAGGAGGACTCAATTCTCTTTCTTTCTTTTTCAAAATAATGGCTTTTTCTGGACAAGTTGAGATACAATTACCACAACCAATACACAATTTTTTATTGATCTCCGCAATTGAATCATTCATAATTATTGCCTCCATTTGGCATCTTTGTACACACGTCTCACATCCAATACATAAATCGGAATCTACTTCTGCATAATAATTTGTAGTGATCATTTCCCAAGGTCTTTCTAGTTTTTTAAGATTAGTAGTTACGCAACAACAACAACCGCAACAGCAACAAATATAACTGGGATCTAAGACATTTCCTGGTTGTATAATTAGTCCATCTTCTTGCACTTTTTTAAAAATTTCTCGGGCTTCATCTTTTGTAATTTCACGACCCCAACCTAACTCTAAAACATGATCTACCGAATCATTCAGTACAAAACATGTTTCTCGCATATCAGTTTGTTGACATGGTTCACCTATTAGATCTTGACCTTTCCTACAAACACACGGCATTATTGAAATCCGTGAAGCATTTTCCAGCAGATTTTCCAATTGGTCATAATTAGCAACATTATGATCGATATCAATGCTCTTTTCTACTGGAATAGTCCTCAATTGATTAATTTTTGTAGAAGCTAACTCATCGCGATATCCCTCATCCATATACAGAAGAAAATCCTCGAAATATTCCTTCGTAAGCCTTTTCACTTGGTATTCAAACATTCCTACCGCTAAGAATGCATTCTGATATAAATTTACTTGTTTATTGCCTTCTATAGTACGTTTAATTCGAATTCCCCCTTTTTCATACATCTTAAATAATATTACTTCCAGTTCTTCTATTGATTTTACTTTTTTCTTTACTCGACGATATATAGCTTCAATTGGATCAGGAATAAATCTTAGCTTAATTGCGATTTCGGCTTCTTTGGGGGTGAATACGTACTTAAGTAACCGCAATTCAACTCCAGATTCTGTTTTTGGGAAGCCAATAGGTAAAGTATTAAGATGACGCTGTAATTTACGATATATAGAATCAGTTTCAAAAGATGTTTTATTATCTTCTTTCAAAGTATTTATCTCTAAACTTTAATTGTTAAAAATAGTCAAATATTAAAAATAAAATTATTCCTTATTTTGATTAGCTGAAATAAAACTTTAATTGACTATTAAATATCTAAAGTTTTTAATTTCCTCGATCCCATTCACTTCAACTACAAAATTTTGGAAATCTTGGACATCTCCTTCAAATAGTAAAAAACTTATGACATTCTCTCCTTGAAAATGTTGATTTTTACTTACAATTTGATCCTTATATTCCGTTTCAATTCGATTAATCTTTCTCTGGATTTGAGGATCATGAGGTGCAACAATAATCATATTTCCTAAGATGTGTTTCTTAACCGTGGGACTAAAATCTAAGGAATCCATATTTGAAATATCCATTGTAGACATTAATCGCAATAAGGCATCCCTGATCAATTTGGACTTATTATCATATTGATTTTTTGAGACTAATTTATTAATAAACTCTCTTAGATTTTCATTAATACTTATTGATATAATTGGAATAAGAAACACCACCTAATTCTGTTCTTACATTCTATTATTATTAATAATCAATATTTAAATATATAAATATTGTTTGTATTCAAAAAAAGTAAAAAAAACTACAATTTTATGGCTCGTGCAATTACGCTCTTAAATTTCTCAATGTCATTTACTAGTTTATCTGCGTCTTCATCGCTGATTTTGTCATCTTTTCCATACTTATTTAACTCTGTCAGCCAAAATTCAAGTCTACCTAAAATAGCTTCTTTATCACCAAGTAATTTTCTTAACCTAACAAAAGTATCGTGTAATTTATTTCTAATATTTTGAGCTTTCCAACGAAGCATACTGTAATCACTTATTTCCGCTAAATTTTGCGTTATAGCCATCACATCAATTGTTTTTTCGCGTTCCTCAGATTTAATTTTTCGAATTATATTTATTTCTTCAAATAATAGTTCAATAATTCTTGCTAAGAATCCTGTTAAACCTCCTGCATTTCCGTGCCATACACGGACTTCTAAGGATTGACTTCCTTCAGAAACATAAATCCGAGTGATGATTCGGCCCCCAGTAACTTTCGCTTCTGCGCAAAACCAAGCCTCTGCTTCATAAGAGCCCTTAGCGTCAGTTCCTTCATGAGATGTGACTGCACTGGTTTCAAAATTCTTTAATGTTCTAATTGCAGCGCGATATGCTAATCTTGGATCTAAATCCGCAATAAGAAATGCACGAGCATCATTTGGCAAGGATTTTATAGCAATCTGGCAATCCTCTATCGAAGTGAGATTTGTGCAAACAAGTGGGCATTTTATCTGAACCTCTTTTTTCCGGATATTTATAGTATGTTTTTCTCCCTTAGCATCTTTATATATAACAGTTCCTCCTATGCTGGATAAACCACATTGTTTAGGTTCTAAATAAAAATCTACGCCACGAGAATTTTTAGCCTCAATGACAGGAATAGTGATAAGAGATTGCTTAGACTTATAACTTGAGGGAACATCTAACAACACTTTCACATTATTAATTGCCATATTGCTCATATTTCTAACAGCAATTTTCATGTGAACTTGACCACCCTCAAAATCATAATCTCTTACAACTTCAATTTTTCCTTCATCTATAGAAGATGTCACTTTTTGTTTTATGTGAGCTTTTCCTGATTCAGAGCGTGGAACGCTATAAGCTACAAATAATCTTTTGTGCATATCGATATAACCATCAATATCTCCTCTTCCAATAAGCTGAGCTAAATTCTCTTCGATACTTGATTCCGTCACACCAAGTCTATTCGAAAGTTCTCTTAAAGGCATTGTTCTATATGCTCTTGCGATCTCTTTGATTTTCTTTTCCAAATATTTACTGGTCATAAACTCTCGGCGCTGAGTGAAAATACCGTTAATGGTTCCCGTTTTTATTAGTTCATGTAAGGTTTTACGTGCTAACTCTACAGCAATTTTAAGGTTTTTTGCAAGATTATTTAATTCAAAAAGTCCAACTTCTTTAGCATAGGTTTCTGTCTCTTCTTTAATCTTCTCTTTTGTTATGATCTCATTGCCCCTATCTGCAAAAAAAGCATTGATTTCCCCAGTCCTCATAAGATTGACACAAAATGATTTTGTAAGCTCGGGTGGAATATTAAATATATCGGCTAGACTCTCGATTGAAATTCGTCCTTTCTTTTTGATCTCTTGTATGAGAGTCGCAATAATATGCTTTTGAGTATAATAGAATTTTTTATTTGTGGAAAATGAACCTTTAATTTGATATTGACTTATTAGTTTATAGATTACTTTCAGGGTTATTTCAGAATTCATATCCAGCATCTCTCCTAAACTAGACACCTTTAAAGTACCATCATTTTGAATCTTAGCTAAAATCTTTTCCCGCATTTCTGGAGAGATATAATAAAACATTTGATTTCTCTGGTCAATTATTCCATAAATCCGCTCTTCATCCATATATTTATTAATGAGTTTTATCATTTGTTGAGCTGTAATATTAAAAGAAGTCATAATCGTGGAAAAATTGGTCACATGAGATCGTTTTAATAATTCTAAAAAGCAATTAGGGCATATTTCCTTTCCAGTTATATGCTTTAGGCTTTTTCTACAGAGATCTAATTTGTACCCCTTAATTAGATTATATTTTGTCGCTTCGCGAGCGAGTTGTTCCTTGGTTGGAAAAAAGAGTCCTGGAGTTTTTAAATATGAATTCCATGCACACTTAGGATTGGTGCATTTAAGATAATATTGTCCGGAAGAGAGTCTATCTAATTGTAAAAGCGCCTCACACTCTGGACATTTACTATTCTCGACAATTGTACAACGATATCCTTTATCTGCAGCACTCGCTTTTGAATAATAATGATCATGTTTTTTGCACATCCACTGCTCAGTGGTGGCCATATGATTAATACAAAAACTTGAATTGCATTTTTCACAAGTAAATTCAATTTTTTTTGAGTCACAAAATAGGCAGTTCATCGCTCTTAACAGTTCAAAATTTTTAATCTTTAATCTTTAGTCTATAATATATAAAAAATTACACATATAAATTATTATATTAGACCAACTGTTGCTTTTGAATTTTTGATTAATTTTTAATTTTTGTGTTATAGCTAATCGATAGATTCCCATTATTCAGATATTCTGCAATGGGAAAACTGGAATACGTAAAAAAGATAAAATCAGAACAACTGTATTAAATATAATAATTATTGCGAGCATAATATAGAAAATTTGCGTTCTCTTGCTATCTTTTGGTTTTACTACTTGAGATGTTCCTTGCTTCGCTAAGGCTAACGGAAATAATCCTATAAATGTACCCAATGAGAAATAAAACACATATAAAATCCCTTCAACAAAACCATGTGCTAAAGAAAATTGTAAACATTGTGAGTATATAATTAATTCGAAAATACAGGGAGCAAAACCAACTAAAACACCAAATAGATAAGGCGTCTTGTTTCTTTCCCAATCAAGCTTAACTATGCTCTTTGAATATTTTGAATGGGGCATATAATCATATCTCATAACGAAAAACAATAAAATAATCCCAGCAAACATAGATGTGAATGCTCCAAAAAAATTAACTGTGAAAGGATCCGAAATAAGATCAGGAACTATGAATTTAGGAACAAAACTAATGAGTATTGTACCAAATGCAATGATCAGATTTGATGTAATTAATCCAATACCGTATAAAGTAAGAATAAAAAGACTTCTTTTTGGATTTTTGGCGATCCCGAAGGACCAAAAAAAGAAGATAGCCTTATCTTCACAAGGAATAAGCGTATGCAAAATTCCCAATAAAAATGCTGGGATAAATATAATAAAAAATTCTTGCATCTTTGTCCGATTTCATAATAATTAAATCTAAGTAGTTTTGGGTTTGAAATTATTTAACTTTGATCATAATGAATCAAATATTAAATGTAGAAAAACCTCTTCGTAATGAGACCTCTACAATTTTGCTTTTTGGTTTCTTAACCAATAGAAGCTAATTCCATAGAAAACTAGTATTAAAACGATTGTTGGGGCAAAATTAAATGGAAAAATTGGATAAATTAGAAGAAAAAGAGCAAAAAAACCTATATCAAAAAAATTGAAGAACATAAATCCTGGTTTAATATAATTCTTCGTTATTTTTGAATCTCTGGGTAAAAGAAATAACATTATTATTAAAAGTGGCGTAAGAGTTAATAGATGATGATCCCAAGAATCAAAATAGACTATTAATGTAATGATTACGCTATAGATATATCCAAATAGAATTGAATATGTAGTTTTTCTCCTAAAAACATAGAAAAGAAAGCCTGATCCACCAAATAGTAAAAAAACTATCATTAAAATTAAGAGTTGGCTGTAAGATACTCCAAGAGTATGGAATCCGTTTATAATTAGTTTGGTTAGACTAAATGAAAAATTTATATCTACAGGGTTGGTTCCAGTAAAATTAGTCTGGAGAAAATCATGCCATAATTTAGGATATAAAACAAAATAGACTAAATTTAATGCTAAGGGAATTAAAGAACCGATAATTCGGATAATACTCTTTATAAAATTAATTGAAAATCGTTTATTTTGATAATCAAATTTGATGAAGAGTAGAAATGGAATAATTGTTATAGTAATTGGTTTGATTATTATGCTAATCCCCAATATCAAACTTGCTATAAACTCCATTTTCACGTTTTCATACATTAGAAAAAGATAGAGGGATAAAATCATCATAAAAGTCACTAATAAATTATTTTGACCTAAAATGTAGTTGGAAATATGAGGTAATCCCATAAAGAAGAGACATAGATATAGAATTACCCTCTCCTCTCCCTGTTCATGACCTTTACCTCGGATCTTCATTATTATTTTATATAATAATACGGATGTGATTATACATAAAAAAGAGTTAAAAATAACGTAAAAAATAAAACCTATTTCAAAGCCCATCAAATAAAATGGAATATAAAATATCGCTGATAAAGGAAAATATCTATACGCATAAGGATAATTTGATTGATTATATAGTTCTTGTATATCCTCGATAAAGATCCCAGCTGATTTATAATATACATAGTAATCGCTTAAATCTCTTAATATCACTATTACAAATATTATTGAGAATACCACATAGAAAATGTGAATTAATAATGCGATTTTAAATATTCTATGAACCCAGAGTTCCTTGAATCTTTTTATTAGAGTTTCTTTGAATGAATTTAGACTCATTACTCTATCCGTGTGATAAACTATATAATATTTTTATAAAGATTTCATAAAATATAATTTATGCTTTTCTTTTCTTATCCCATATTTTCTTAATCTGGAGTGCTTTTCGATATAGCCGCTCAATTTTTTCTCCAATCTTCTTAAAATCATGCAATTCAACCGCATCATGATAGGCATGCGTGGTGTATAGATTTCTTTTTTCTTCACTATCTATTAATATTTTAATGCCATCCAAAAATTCATCTAAGGTATGCGCCTTGAAACAAGAATATTCATGGTGAACCCAATCGTATGCTGGCAAATCTCTTGCAACAATCGGAAGCTTACAGATCGCAGCCTCTATAAGTGGAATACCCTGATTTTCAACGTAGGAAGTACTTAAAAATAAATCTGCTCCATAATAAGCTTCACGGATATCTGGATAAAAACCAGTAAATACAACGTTGTCTAGTTTTATAGCTTCATCTATATCTGGGTTTTTATTAATAGGCCCGACCCAAATAAAATAATAGTCTGGAACAGATTTCGCAATTTCACTAAATGTATCTACTCCCTTTTTTTTCCAACTCAAACCAACATTAAGAATGATCTTTGCATCCTTTGGAATCTCATAATTTTCATTTAAGAAATTCCTAAAATTATCCCGATAACCTTTCTTCTCAGTAAATCTCTCTAAACGAATTCCATTACTAACGGGTATAATAGGATAGGTCATCGTCGTCTGAATTTGTTCGAGACATTTCTTTGAATAATTACTTGGGGTAATTAATAAATGAGCAGTACCATAAAGAATTTTAAGCCAAAATTTAAAAATTAGATTGAAGATTGGTTTATCTGGGAGGAAATTTCCTTTAAGATCCTCTACTGTGGTATGTCCATGAATTACTACTGCTGCTCTGTCCCTAAATTTTTTTTTATATTTTGAAATCTGGAAGTACGTCAATGGATCAAAAGTTGAAGCCGCGATGATGTCAACCTCTCCATTATTAACCCATTCAGGTGCTTCTTGATTGCTAGATGTCCAGATTTTGTGTCCTCTTTTTTCAAGTTCAGAAATAACATCCTTAGTATTAGTTTCTATGCCACCAATCGTCTTTACATTAGTAAATCTTTTGTAAATTTGGAAATTCTCTATGAAAATTATGTTCATATCATTGAAAATACTTATTCAGAAAAAAATTTAACCACTTTACCCAAATTTTTTTCTAAAACCTACTCATTATCATTCCATAGACTGCGGTCAGTATAAGTTTAAATTAGTGAGTCATACAAATTTAGTTAACTTTTTTGTAAAATTTTAAAATCATTTATCCAATCGAGAGGGAGAAGGAATCCGAACCAGCAGTATTAGGTTACTTAGTGGTTCAAAATGTTTTTATTAAAATCAATATAATATTTAAGTGTGAGCCGTAGTAAGTTTGAGAAGACCTATTTCGAAGGAGACGAATCTCATTTCTCAAAAGTATGGAGCTATGATTTGCAGGCACGGTTAAATTTCTGGCGTGCTTTAAAGTACCGAAAGTTTATCAGATATTACTCTACTCATCATAAAACACTTTTAGATATTGGATGTGCTTATGGACATTTTCTAAATAAGCTAAAAAAATATTATAAAGTATATGGAATGGATGTTTCGAATTTTGCTATAAAGATTGCTTGTGATAGAGTTCAATGCCATTGTAAACAAGGTGATCTCGAAGTAAGAATTCCATTTAATCAAAAATTCGATATTATTACCGCTATTTCAGTATTAGAACATCTTAATAACCCCAAGAGGGCAGTTAATAATATTCATAATGCTCTTAATGATGAAGGATTGTTCTGTTTTGAAATACCAACAATCAGCAACAACCGAAGCAAATTTATATATGATCTTTTCTTCTCTAAGGACGAAACTCATGTTTTTATTCGCTCTGTTGATGAGATTAATGATTTAGTTCAATCATGTGGTTTCAAGAAACTTGCGATTTTTTGTTCCTTCTTCCCAATTTTCACAAAACAAAAAAACTGGGTTGAAAATTTTAGCTTTATCTTTGGTGTGTATCAAAAGATATAATGTGAATGAAATTAAAGTTAAAAAGAATTTTTATTTCTTAATTCGGTAAAGAATAAATTAGGAAGATACTTAATCCATTTAACTATAAAATTGTGCTATTAAAATGTCGTTTATGAAATCTAAATATTCTAGGTCCGCTTTCGGCATAATTCTTGGAAATAGAGATGTATTCCCAGATCATCTAGTAAAAGAAGGTAGAAAAGAAATTTTAAATTTAATGAATGAATTAGAATACGAATATATTATTTTAGATGAGGAAGATACTCCGCTAGGAGCAGTTGAGACTTACTCTGATTCTAAGAAATGTGCTGAACTTTTTAAAAAGAATTCTGATAAAATTTCGGGTGTTATTATATGTCTTAGTAATTTTGGTGACGAAAAGGGAATTGCCACCACCTTACGATTAGCAAATTTGAATGTTCCTATTCTTATACAAGCTTCATCTGATAAAGTGGAAAAAATGGGTCGAGATTACCGTAGGGATTCTTTCTGCGGAAAAATCTCAGTATGTAGCGTACTATATCAATACGGAATTCCTTTTACTTTAACAAAGACTCATACATGTCCTATTCAATCAGAAGATTTTAAATCTGATATCTTTAAGTTTGATAGAATCTGTCAAATTGTAAAAAAGTTAAAAAATGCTCGTTTTGGACAAATTGGAACTAGACCAAATGCGTTTGAGACTGTTCGATATAGTGAAAAAATTTTAGAAATTAATGGTATCACCATTGAACCTATTGATCTATCAGAAATTTTTGGAAAAATAGCTCAATTAGAGGATGATGACCCAGAAGTACTAGAGAAAATATACTTTATTGAGCATTATACCTCAACTAAAACTTTTCCAGAACCTGATATTCTTAAGTTGGCTAAATTAGCTGTAGTTGTAGAAAACTGGGTGCTAGAAAAAGAGTTAGACGGTTTTGCTTTCCAGTGTTGGCCCTCGATTCAAGACAATTTTGGAATAGTACCTTGTGCTGTAATGAGTATGTTTAGCGAAGGGCTTGTACCTGCTGCTTGTGAAGTTGATATTTCTGGTTTAATAGGGATGTATATTTTGCAAGTTGCCTCTGGAAAACCATCAGCAATTTTAGACTGGAATAATAATTATGGGAATGATCCCAATAAAATGGTATTATTTCATTGCAGCAATCTCCCCAAATCTTTTTTTAAGGATACTCGGATGACAATCCATCCAATAATTGGAGACGATAAGCCTGATGCTAGTTATGGGGCAATTCAAGGACGAATTAAATCTGAACCATGCACACTTCTAAGAATCGAAACAGACGATCTTTATGGGGATATGAAAGGGTTGCTTGTGGAGGGAAATTACACTGATGATCCTTTAGATACCTATGGTGGATACGGTGTTGTCGAAATACCTAATCTACAAGCTATTCTTAAAACTTTATGTCGTGAGGGATTCGCCCATCATGTGGCTGCCTCTCTTAGCGAAGTTTCTGAAATAGTTAACGAGGCTCTCACTACTTACCTTAGCTGGAATATTATCCGATTCTAAGAATATTATTTTTTTCTTTTAATTCTCAAATCTTCATCAAAGAAGTTAGAATCTAATAATCTCTTTTTATTATCATCGATGATCGCTTTGACTTCAAAATTATAATATGGTTCCTTGTTTCGGATTTTTCTTTCACATAAGGATATAAGTCGTTTGCGGGTGAGATATATTGCATATTCTGAAACGTCACATCCCAACCATCGTCGCTGTAATCTCTCAGCAGCAAATAGGGTCGTACCTGAGCCACAAAAAAAATCTGCAATAATATCATTTTTATTACTACCTAGTCTAATGATCCTTTCCAACAATTTATGATGTTTTTGGTTAGGAAAACCAGTCCATTGTTTTGAAGCTGGTTGTAAGCATGGAATTTTCCAAACGTCATCGAGTTTCTTATCGGTAACGGTTCTATATATCACGTGTCCTTGCTCATCCTTCACATTCTTAAGAACACCATTGACCATTTTTCTTTTTAATTGTTTTCTGGGCTTTTCTCTTGGAATTCGTATTTCATTAAATGTATATTCACTTGTTTTTGAATATACTAAGATATCATCATGAGCTCGTGGAAGATTCTTCTTTCCCGCAGAATATTTATTATAATAGTACCAGACAATACTATTTACAAATCTATTCTTGCCAAAAACTTCATCCAAAATTAATTTAACATAATGTACAATATGCCAATCTAAATGAATGAATACTAATCCTTTTTTTGACAATAAATCTCTGAATAACTTTATTCTCTCATAGAACATCTGTAAATAAGAATCTAAGTCATTATCCCAATGATCAAAATATGCAATCGAATCATAATTGTACCCATTTTTTGAAATATCAATGTAAAAATTCTCACCTGTAAAAAATGGAGGATCGATGTAAATCAAATCTATTTTTTCTTGGAAATTGTTTAGCAAATAAGTCAGAAATAATGAATTATCGCCCCAAAATAATATATTGTTCCAATATTCTGAGATTTTAGTTTTAGGGGGGAGTCTTTCCAGAGTTTGAATTTTTTCAGCTAAAGATGTCATGTTCTTATTTAATTCGAGTTGATCAAATCCCTTTTTTTTCCAGTTTAAATTTACCATTAAATCCCCCGATACTTAAAAATATTTAAAAAATCGCTAGATTAAAGAAATAGATCGTAAGAACCGTAGTAGAAACCAAAATACTAATGGTGATTAAAATATACAATATTAGATGAAGCGCATAGAGACGCTTATCCTTTTCTGCTTTTAGACTTCTTGTGGAATAAAATAACTTATTTAAGATCGCTGCTGAAAGCCCTATTGATAACATGATTAGTGCATTTCCCTCGTTTATTAATCCTTCAAAGAAAGAAGTAGCAACGAATAAAGAGGAAGCGCCCCCTGACAGAAATCCTATACAGAATACAATAATATAGTACAAAATTATATTTAAATTGACAAACTTTAATAAAAATGTAATAACTACAGCAATAAAATAAGTACCCGCAAATATTAAAGCACTTTTTAGAGATAAAGGGTTTTTAATCTTGTCAAAATCTAATCGGGTCTGCTTTTTTCTTAAGATTAAAAATGAACCACTTAATCCAATAATGACTGTAATTAAGATTGGATACAGAGCGTAATACAAGAGTGAAGGCGTTATTAACAAAACAATTATCATTCTTACCAACATGGTCTGAATTACTAACCAAATTGATGAAGAGGATGCACCAACTTGTGCTAATTCTGTTGTAGTCGCTTCACTATGAGCAAATCCCCCTAAAAATGAGATATAATATAAGTTCTTTTCTAATGAACTTTTTAAAATAAAATAACTAAAATATTTTATCGCCAAAATAATGATAAAGATGGTTATGATTGGTTTTATTTGTATAGACAATAGTTCAAGATTATCCGGTATTAAAATATACAGCAAAACGATTATAGCTATAAATTCAATAGTTCCTCGCCATTCGATATCTTGCAATGAACGTATTTTATTAAATTGCTTTTTTGTTGACAAAATAATTAGAAAGAATACTGAAATAACGATGGCAAGAGATTCATTATAAAAACATAAAATTCCAACTATTATGGCTAATAACATCGAGAGAGTGGTAGTGTATCCCGCATCATTTTCCTTGAAAAGACGATATATGCTCCCTATTAGTAAAAAAATTATCATTCCACTTAGAGTAATGATAATTAGGACAAATCCTTCTTGAGAGGGCAGGAAGGTTTCATATAATATGATGAGGGCTGTGGCAATCATAGAAAAAAAGATATGATCTCTCGCACCGTATTGAGCGGAGACTCTTGTCCGTTCAATTCCTATCACAAATCCACAGAAAAATGAGACTAATAATTTTAAGAATAACGCATAAAACTCCTCAACTGTTATGGTTTGTAACAGAATTGAATATGACATTAAGAAATCATAATTTAATAATATTCAATAGTTCTTAAACTATCATGCTTAGGAAATTAGATTAATGATAAAATAAAAAGATAGGATTTTATTTATTTAGATGTTTTTCCAGTAAATCTTCCAGTTCTTTATCAGAAAGAAATCCCTTATGAACCATTACATCCCTAATTTCATCGATAATTTGAGGTGCCCCCTTTGCTTCCTCAATAAATTCTTCTAAAGATTTAATCTTTAACTTCAAAGCTTCGATTTCATTTGCTTTTGCTTCAATATCGGTTTTTAAATCACCGATGTTCAGCTGATTTTCTTTAATCTCTTCGTTAAAATCATTTTTTAAGCTTTCAATTTCGATATATTTATCTGATATTGTTTGCTGTAAATCTTTCTTAACACCTTCTAATTCTCTCTCTTTTTGTTCTAAGTCCTCTTTAATCTGATTCAATTTGGGTTCTAATTCTTTTAAGGATTCAGCTTCGCTTTCTAACTCTGATATTTTCTCTTCAGCAGTTTTTAATTTCCCTTCTAATTCCGATTTAGTTGAGTTCAAATTTTGATTCTTCTCTTTTTCTTCTTCTAATTCCGATTTCATCGATGGAAGTTTCTCCTTAGTTTCTGATAATTCTTTTTCAGTTTCAGTTAACTTTTCTTTTGTTTCGTTTAGTTCATTAGTCAATTTTTCAATCTTACTGTCTTTAACCTTAACTTGCTGTTCAAGATTGTTAACTTTTGTTCTAAAATCTAATAAGAAGCGCCCTTCTACTTTCTGAGTTTTATCAGGCCGTTCCTGGGCTTTTTCCCAATCTATACTCAATTTCATTCACTTTTTTTGGTTTTATGTAAATAAAAATCTATTTTATGTTGATCATTAAATTATAATTAAGTTATGTTGCAATATATTTATTTTTTTCAAGATTTATTCAAAATCCTCTAATATTTGTTCTAATTCTTTATCTGAAAGAAAACCCTTGTGAACCATTTTTTCTCTGATTTTTTCCAGAATTTCTGGTGCAGATTCAACCTCTCTTAATTGTCGTTCTAAAGACTCTATCTTTTTTAATAGTTCTTCATTTCTATTCTGATTATTTGCAATTTTTTCTTTTAAATTCTTAATTTCTTCACTTCTCTTGTCTAAATCGTTTTTGTTAGTAGTAACTGTTTTATCTTTAAAAACAAGTTTTTGTTTTAGCTCCTCGTTTTTCTCCTCAAGAAATTTTATTTCTCTTTCTAATTCAGTAATTTTAGCTTTAGCAATTGATAAATCATCTTTAAAGTCTGTTACCTTCGGTTTTAACTTAGTAAGTTCAATATCCACGTTTAGTTTTTCTTCAGCAATATCATCTAAGCTTTTTTTCGCAGATGCGAATTTTTCAGTAATTTTTGCTAAACTTTTTTCCCTTCCTGACAGCTTTTTCTTTGTTTCATCTAAAATGTCTTTAAGATTTCTTACATCTTTCTTGCTTTGGGCTAATTGTCTTTCAAGATCATTGATCTTTGCCCGGAGGTCTAATAAGGCTCTTCCTTCTACTTTCTGACTCTTGTCGGGTCTTTCCTCTGCTCGTTCCCAATCAATCATTTTGGTGTCACAATTTCATTTTGTCTTTGAATATGTATTATTACAACCTAATTGTTTTTAAATCTCACTTTCAAATATGAGCAATTATGAATGTTTTATTTTTTAAAGTGCGTTAATTTTTTTATTAGTCTTTCTACAATTATCATAAATCTTTTCGTATTTAAAATATGAGATATTGATAAGTATGACTGCTATTCATGTTGGATGTGCAGGCTGGTTGTATGAAGATTGGAAAAGAGTATTTTATCCCCATAATTTAGAGAGTCATAAATATTTACCCTATTACTCAAAAATTTTCAATATTGTTGAAATTAATACCACTTTCTACAATTTACCCACAATAGAAGTTGTTCGTAACTGGAATGAAAGAGTGTCATCAGAATTTCGATTTATTATAAAAATATGGCAAGAGATCACCCACAAACCAAATAATTCAGATATTGACTCCTTACTATCTCAATTTTATAATCGCATGGAACCTTTGAAAGAGAAAACCTATGCTTATTTATTTCAATTCCCTCCTTGGTTCAATTATAAGCCAAAACATTTGGATCAAATCATCAATCTTATGAAACTATCGCCTCCAGATAATATTTATGTAATCGAATTGCGTCATAATTCATGGTTCAAAGATGAAATACTAAATCAAATTACTGAAAATGAAAAAGTTATAATTGGTACCTCCTACTTAAACAATATTCTCCCGTATTATAAACCGAATCAAAATAGGTATTACATTCGATTAATTGGAGATCGACAATTATCTGTATTTAATCGAGTTCAGCGAGAAAAAACGGAAGAGTTCACAGAATTAATTCAAATTATTAAAAATTTCAAGGAGGAAAGCAATATTTATGAGATCTTTATTATAGTTAATAATCATTATACGGGCTTTGCTCCCGAAACAGCTAACTTTCTTAAAAAAGAACTCGATTTGCCGTTCAAAAGCTTCACTCAGCAAAGGAAATTATCTGAATTTTTTTAAAACAGAAAAAAGAAAAATGTGAGAGTAAAACTCACAATAAATTTATAAAAATCGATGTACCCAATCCCCAGAGTAATATTCCCTGAACGAAAGAGAAGACCATTATTATTAATGCAATAGGAGGCCAAGAGAGAAATTTGGAAATTGCTTGTAAAACTCCAATGTAGAATTTTGCTGTCAGCGCAATTAAAACCGCAACTATAATAAATATAATTATTAATAGAAGTTTGGGGTTGATAAGAGAACCAATTAATTCAACGACATTATCAGGAATCAGAATTGCTAATACAACCGCTGTTGCTGTACCTGCGAGCAATCCTAATATACTAGCTAACGGCAAATCTTTTACTGGTTTAAATAACATAGCTATGCCAACCACTATTAAAAAGATACACGTAAAGTGATCAGCTTCATTTGCAGTTAAGGCTGCATATCTAAAACTTGGAGGAATATCTTGTATGAGACCAGTGGTTCCTGCCCAAATATCCAAGATCCCCACTATTACTCCTGCATAGGATAGGATCCGTAAGAATTTGCTGAGATCAAAACCATTTTCTTTCTCAACTTTCCTTTTCGTGAAGGAACCTCTCCTTTTTCTTTCATATCCTAACCATGTTAATGCTATAAATCCTGTTATGAAAACCATAACTCCAGCAGAGTTTGCAACCCATTCAAAAAAAATTCGGGCGTACGACCAATAATCTGTTTGAAAGATCATATATATCACGATTAAAAAAATTTTTAATTATTAGATAGACTCTGCTTTTAAATACTTATTGAGATAGAGAAGTTTTAAATATGGAGACTTTATCATTTTGTTATGTCATTTATTGAGAATCTAAAGAAATTAACTTTAAAAGAAAATTGGAAATATTTAATTATCGTTATACTTTTGCTCATAGGAATTGCTGTAATTCAAATCCCCGTGGAATATACGATTACTATTTTGTCTTTTGAAATTGATTTATGGGATCTTATTGGTGTAGTTATTTTCCTCCCGTTTTTAACTTTTGTCATGTTTTTATTTTTATTATCACTCATTGCCAAGAAGGATGTGAAGGAGATATCCTCATGGAAAGTTATGCTTATTTTCCTTGCTGCGCTTCCCCTCATGATCATCATTTCAATCATTCTTGTAGGCTTATTCTTATTCTCAATCCTCTCTTATATCTTTTTAACTTCATGGTTCATTTTATATGGCGCATATCTTACATCAAAAAGATTGGATGATAATCTTAAAAAGCGAGTTCATAGTTCATTCTATCGTGGAATCTTATTTGTTGGTGGAATTATTGGAGCTCTTTTACTTTTGATAGGATATATTTTTGGGTCCTCGTATATAGGGGATTTATTAGGAATAACTATAACCCAAAATATCTACAATATCTTGAACTATGTAGTGTTAATTGTAGGCTTAATGATCATTGTATTTAGTGTTATCGGTATTGTCTATCTATTTAAAGGAATCTTCAACGCATGGTTAGGAATCTTCTCGATATTAACAGTTATATATACGTTTTATCTTTTAGTTAAGATATTTTTTGCATTAAATAGCACTGGGGGCGCTTCTTCATCAATCTATACTCAATTCGGTTTAATTGCGGTAGATCTCTTCATTATTCTCTACTCTATAAGCACACTTATGGGTTCTCAAGCGGATATTCTTTTTAAACGGTTAAAATTAAAACGTATTGGACTTGATACAATTCTTATATGGCTCATTTTTTCAAAAGTGGCCTATGAATTTGCCCATAATTTTCCTTATAGTTGGTTAGCAGGATTTCCATACATAGATATACTCTCTTATCTGGATGAATCAATTGTGAACCTTGGAAAAAATATTGGGGTCTTAATATTTTTTATCTTGATTTTAGCAGTCTTAGGTCTTTATCAGATGCATAAATACTCAAAGCAAGAGAAATTATTCAAAAAACAAGTAGATAAAGATGTAAGAGAATTATTATCTCCTCAATTTGGAAATAGTTTCGAAAGTAATACTAGTAAAAATCAAGAAAGCCCCTCCCTAAATAAAGAAAGTGCAAATAATGAAGAATTTTCTTAAAATCATTATAGCTTTCATCTTTTCTCTTTTGGTAAATTACTAATTTGATTGAGATTAATCCTTTAATAATTAGTTTTATTAACAAATCAATCAAAAAAGATCATACTTCATTTTACGGTGGGCAATGAAATGGATAATTGTGAGAACCTAATTGATAAGGAGTTGTTCCTAGATAAATTTGAAAAATTGTCGTTAAAGGTCGAACAGTTAACGGATGAAGTCATAAAAATGAAGAAAAAAGTGGATAAAACAAATAAGATAAATCGAAGTTTCGGGCTTGAGACCATAAGAAACTCAGAACCTTTAGAATTTACTAGAGATGTCAATGGAATTGGCAGCCCTACTAAAAGATACATATTAAATTTTCGAGGGATCTCTGAGGTCTGGAAAGGACGGAAAAATGATATCTTGCTTGTCATTCGACAACAAGAAGAGGAAACACACATGGATTTAAAAGCATTAGGAATTAGAATTCCTGTAAAAGACATTAAAAATATTCGTTCACTGGCAAAAAATATCCTATCCCTATTATATGTATCATGTGATCTACGAGGGCTTGAAATTAACGAGATTTTAAGGGAACTTCTCACAGAAATCAACAATGAGGGTCCCAATATGGTCCAAGAAATAAAAGAAAAAATGGTTCTTTAAGTTATTTCGCGGTTATGTGTAATACTAGAATATTATAGAGAGATATACTTATTACCGTGAAATTCATGTTTCACGATCTTTAGTTATTATCGACTCTCCCATTCATTATAAGAAGTTAATAGATTTTGCACGTCCTCAATCCCCATAGCATTTTTCGCAAAATCTCCTCCTATTGGATTTAATCCAAGATATAGTAATTTAAGTTTTTTAAGATGGCCTAATCCTTTAATCTTGGTAATCTGATTTCCATCAAGATATATGGTTTCAAGGTTAATCAACTTATCTAACCCTTTTATATCCTTTATCTTATTACTATCTAAGTGTAATGTATCGAGGTTAGTGAGCATTTCTAAGCCTTTGATCTCTTCTATTAAATTATGATCAAGAAACAACCAATTGAGATTTAATAAATTATCTAAACCTCTAATCTCTGTTATTTGATTACGACTCAATATTAAAATCTCTAGATTCTTCAAAGCATCTAAGCCTTCAATTTTTTCAATTTGATTTTGCTTAATATCTATTCTTCTCAGGTTTGTAAGTGAATCCAATCCCTTAATCTCCGCTATATTATTTTCATTCAATTCCAACCATTGTAAATTGCTCAATGTATCCAATCCTTTAATCTCTGAAATTTGGTTCCTATTCAAAAAAATTCTATCAAGTTGTGTTAAGGTCTCAATTCCATCAAGATTTTTAATTTGATTATTATTGACAAATAATTGTTTTAATTGAGGAATTACTTCTAAGCCGTTTAAATCTGAAAGTTCATTACCGTATAGATCAATTGCTTCGACTTTTTTCAGTTTTTCAAGCCCTTTAATCTCAGAAATCTCTTTAATATCCAAATTTGAAAGATTTAGTCTTAATAATCCTATTTCGTCTTTTACATGGATCTTTTTTCCATCAACTTTAACTGTTCCTAAACCCATAATATTTTCCTAATATTATTATGATCACTTTAAATATAATCTGATCATTTTTTATGATAACTCAATTATTCTTTAAAAGATGGGAAAAATAGGATGGATTATGAAGATATAATTTTTGAAAAAAAGAAGGGAATTGCCCGAATAACTATTAATCGCCCTGAGAGATATAATGCATGCACGCAACATACTGTTCATGAGTTAATTGATGCGTTAAATCAGTGTATGGATAAAAAAATTGGTGTAGTGATACTTACTGGAGCTGGAGAAAAAGCTTTTTGCACCGGTGGAGATCAAACAACTCGAGAAAAGGGTGGGTATAAAGGTCAATATATGCTTCCCCTTGAAGTGGGATGGCAACATGTTACCCATTTAATTCGTGTCCTGCCTAAACCAGTTATTGCACGTGTGAACGGATATGCAATAGGTGGTGGGCATGTCTGGCATGTAGCTTGCGACTTGAGTATTGCTGCCGAACACGCCCAACTTGGACAGGCAGGTCCTAGAGTCGGGTCCTTTGATCCTGGATATGGTACAGGAGATTTGATGCGTAACGTAGGAGTTAAAAGAGCTAAAGAAATTTGGTTTCTCTGTCGCAGATATACGGCTCAACAAGCGCTGGAGATGGGATTAGTCAATGCTGTAGTCCCTTATGAAAAGTTAGATGCGGAAGTTGCACAGTGGTGTGAAGAACTGTTGGAAAAGAGTCCTACTGCTTTAAAAATGCTAAAATATGCTTTTCTAGCGGAAAGTGATGGTACTACTGGAATAACTCAATTAGGAGTTGGTGGATTATCATTATATTATGATACTGAGGAAGCAGTTGAAGGTAAAAATGCATTTATAGAAAAAAGGAAACCAAATTTTATGGAATTTAGGGAGAGTTGATTGAGATGGAAATAAAGTCTGTTTGCGTTATAGGTGCGGGAATAATGGGTTCGGGAATAGCTCAATTGATAGCACAACATGGATACATGGTGAATTTAGTAGATATTAGTGAAGAAATCCTCACAAACGCAAAAGTTGGGATAAAAAAAAATCTTGAAAGATTTTTTGTAGCTAAAAATAAAATAACAATGGAAGAAGCAAATCAAATACTAGAGAGAATTAGTCTTTATATAAATAGAGATGAAGCGATTAAAGATGTACAAATGGTTATTGAGGCCGTATTTGAGAATATGGATCTTAAACAAAATATTTTCTCCGATCTCGATGCTAAATGCGATAAAAAAGTAATCCTCGCGTCTAACACATCTTCCTTAAGTATCTCGGATATTGCTATGAGCTCAAAGCATCGTGAAAGAATCGTTGGAATTCACTTTTTTAATCCCGCCCCTGTTATGAAACTTATTGAATTAATTAAAGGAAAAAATACCTCAGAAGCCGTATTCAACGAAACCAAAGCCTTCTCTGAGAGTTTAAATAAAACTGTGGTCGCTGTAAATGATTCACCTGGATTTGTTACAACCCGTTTGATTTATGTTATGTGTAATGAAGCAGTTAAGATGAAAGCGGAGGGATTAGCAAGTAAAGAAGATATTGACACTGCTATTAGGCTTGCGTTCAATTTTCCAATGGGACCGTTAGAACTAAGTGATCTTGTCGGTTTAGACACCTATAACCATATTGGCAATTATTTAGCATCTGAATTAGGAGATGCTTATGAACCGAGTTCTTTATTAAAAGAAATGGTCAAAAATGGTGCACTCGGGAGAAAGACAAAAGAAGGATTTTATCAATATTAAAAATTTATTTTCCTTTTAACTCTTCGCGAGCAATAATTAAGTCTTGAATTTCTGAAGTTCCTCCACCAATTTGAAAAAATCTAGCATCGCGCATATATCGTTCCACTGCAAAACTATCAATATATCCATTTCCACCGTGAATCTGAACTGCTTTTGATGTGATATCTAAAGCAGCCTTACTTGAAAAGCTCTTAGCCATTGATGCTTCTTTAGTAATATTCAAATTAGATTCTGCAAGTTTCGCTGCACTATAAACGAGTAAACGAGCTGCTCGTAATTTAGTAGCCATTTCTGCAATCTTTACTTTGGTCAATTGAAAAGAACTAAGTGGTTTACTAAACTGAGTGTGTTCCTTAGCATAAGTTATTGCAGCTTTTAAAGCGGCAGCAGAGATTCCATTGCATTCTGAACTTAATGTCAATCGTTCTATATTAAAAGTATCCATCAAGCTGTTATAGGCAGTGTTTTGCTTACCGATTAAATTTTCATTCGACACTTCAACATTTTCCATCGTAATTATACCATTCCATATACCTTGAATCCCCATTAATCCATAAGGATTTTCAGTTTTTAGTCCAGGAGTATTCTTTTCGACCAGAAAAACACTCATTCCATTCCGCGGGTTTACTGCATCATCTGTTATAGCCCATATAAAATAGTAATCTGCTATGCCTGCATTTGTGATAAATTTTTTCGTACCATTTAAAATGAAAGTATCTCCGGACTTCTCTGCTTGAGTTTTAATCCCTGCTACATTTGAACCCGCATTTTCCTCAGTGACGCATATACTACATATTTTTTTGCCACGAGCAATTGATTTAAGATATTTTTCTTTTTGAAATTTATTTCCATACTTATTTAGGAGATATCCATCTAAAATACAAGGTGTACGAGTAACAGATATTGCAACATTTCTTTTAGCAATTTCCTCTGTGATTAAACAATGAGCAATAAGTCCTGCTTCGGAGCCTTCATATTCAGTCGAAATAAGTGGTCCCATATATCCTTCTTTTCCTATTTCCTCTATCAAGGAGATAGGAACTTTGTAAATAGCATTAATTGAGTCCTTAATGGGATCCACAGATTTACTAAGATATTTTTGAAGGTTATTTTTCAGTTCTATATGTGCTTGTTTGAAGAATAGATTATCCATAAAATCATCTCTTATTCAAAGATGTTACTCTTCTAATAATAAAGCTTTATTAAATTTTAATACCTAATTCCTTAATATTAATTCTATACAATGGTGAAATGAATGGGAAGGGTGTTATGCGAAAACTGTGGTGATGAGGCTCCAGATGGCATAATTTATGAATGTATTGAATGCTATAATCCTGTTTGTGATAATTGTGCTAATATATGCAAAAAATGTGGTGCTTACTTATGTGATGGATGCTATCATGACCATAAAAAGAATTGTAAAAAATGAAAGGAACTTATATTTTAGCAATTAAGCTATCGCAAAATTGCAAATTAGTTATCGGTGCGTTAGGTTCAATTTTCTTTCCTAAAGGCCTATATTTTTACGTAGGCTCTGCTATGGCAAAAACAGGAGCACTGACATTGCTAAATCGTATTAAACGACATTTTTTGACAAATTCACATAAGAAAACCCACTGGCATATTGATTATCTTCTTAATTTTGCTAATGCTCAAATTATTAGAGTGTTTTTAATACCTTCTAAAGAGAGGTATGAATGCATAATTGCTCAAGAAATACTCGAACAATCTGACGACTACATTGATAATTTTGGTTCATCTGACTGCTTTTGCAAGAGTCATCTATTTTATTTTAGTCGTTTAAATACTTTTGAAATTTCAGATATAATTTAGTATTATTAACAAGCTAAAAATCAAGATAATAATAATTTCAATAACAATCCCCCCTTTCTTATAGTTCCATTCGGGAAGCCAAAAGAGTAAATTTTTCCTAACCCAATCCGCAGATCCATGCAGATATAGTGGATTTTCCCATTCTGTATCTGGATTTTTCTTTCTTTTTCTTTTTTGAATAGGGCGAACAATAAACCAGTCCCAAATATCCATTAAATTAGCGAATATAAGGCTTAACCAAAAGGGGACTATAAAAATAACGATTGAAAGCCCAGAAAGAGCATAAATTATTATATGCCAATATAACCAAAATTTATCCTCCTTATGGGCATCTGGAGTATGGTAAGTAAGGATGCTAAACGCATCCACAATAATATGAGAACAATAGGCAAAAATAATAGTAAGGAGAATATCAAAAGGAAAGATAAAGAACTGAAAACAAAGGATTTGAATATATACCGCAATGAGATTATGAGTTATTGTTTCCAAGATTATCTTCACTTTATACTTCGAAAATAAATAAAAATTCTTAAGATTTTTTAACTTTGCATATTGATTTTAATTATTAAAATTTAGAATAAATAAAAAGTGATTATAAATGGGAATGTTAGATGGAAAAGTTGCTCTTATTACTGGTGCTGGGCGAGGTTTAGGGCGCGAAGAAGCCTTAGCTATGGCAAGAGAGGGCTGTAATTTAGTTATCAACGATTTAGGTGCCGCCTTTGATGGTACCGGAGCAGAAACAAAAGTTGCCGATCAAGTTGCTGAAGAATGTAAAAAATTAGGAGTTAAAGCAGTAGGAAATTATGATTCGGTCACTGATTTCAATAAAGCAAAAGGTATGATTCAGCAAGCGATAGATGAATTCGGAAAGTTAGATATCGTAGTAAATAATGCTGGAATTCTAAGAGATCGCATGTTATTTAATATGACCGAAGAAGAATTTGATAGCGTTGTCGCGGTTCACTTAAAGGGGACTTTCAACTTGACTCGTCATGCAGCAGAATACTTTAGAAAGATGGGAAAAGAAGATCCTAAATTGAAAAATTTTGGACGAATAATAAATACATCTAGTGATGCTGGACTTTTAGGAAATATGGGACAAACTAATTATGGCGCAGCTAAAGCAGGTATTGCGGCTTTTACGGTTATCTCTTCAATGGAATTAAAGAAATATGCTACAGTCAATTGTATTGTACCCGTTGCTCGAACAAGGCTTACCACTGATGCTACTCCAACAATGGTAGATGTTATGAATAAGTTGGATGAAAGTGGGTTTGACGTTTTCAATCCTGCTAATGTAGCTCCGATGGTTGTTTTCTTAGCTTCCGATAAAGCAAAGAAAATTACAGGAGAAGTTTTTAGAGTAGTTGGAGATCGTGTCTATGTTTTCCAAGGATGGCATACTTTTAACGAGATAGATAATGATGGAAAGCCTTTTACCCCAGAGATCTTAGTAGAAAGAGTGAAATCAGAATTACTAAAAGGTTTGCCACGAAAAGAAACCCTAATGGACTCCATCGGGAATTTAATAAAAATGTAAGAAATTTCTTTATTTTTTTCTTATTTTTC
>Ga0180433_10000592_pt1 | contig 62289 bp, 41 predicted proteins | sample SS_ome_8_FD_132980 | JGI IMG/M metagenome (GOLD analysis project Ga0180433, IMG submission 132980) | Hypersaline lake sediment archaeal communities from the Salton Sea, California, USA - SS_1_D_1 metaG | ecosystem: Environmental > Aquatic > Non-marine Saline and Alkaline > Hypersaline >... | reverse complement strand
GGCACCTCGTCGACGACGTCTGCTCGTCGGTCGCGATCCCGTCGTGGTGGTGTGGTGATGATGCTGACACCAGCCTCATCCCGCCGAACCTGGCGAACACGCTGATCACGCCGATGGCCGATGTCAGCGCCGCGGTGACCTGCACGATGCGCTACGCGCTTCACTCTGAGGTCCCGACAGTCGACAACGACTACTGGACCAACAGCGTGATCGTCGACGGCGTGGTGTACGGCGTCAGCGCGTTCTGGGGCGACTTCGAGCAGTGTGGTGGCTTCGGCACGTCGGGTCTTGACGGCGACGACATCAGCGGCCTCATGCCTGCCACGACCGCTCAGTACATGGTGACGTTCTACACCACCGACAACGGTTGTGGTCCGGGTGTTGCCGGCGGCGCCGGTATCAACCTCGACGACACCTGGTTCGAGGGCAGCACGGAGCCCATCAGCCCGGTCGAGGAGACCAGCTGGGGTCGCATCAAGAGGATGTACCGCTAACACACGACGAATCATCTGATTCTGCGGCAGATGGAAGCCCGTCGGTTCGCCGGCGGGCTTCGTCTATCCGGGAGCGGTGGTGGCGCATCGGCCGTGGGGTCCGCGCTCGACGAACGCTGCCGTGCCCCGCTCGAGACTCGAGCGACATGCCGTGTAACAGACCCGTTGCTGGCCGACTGGACTGTCTTATGCTATAATAGGCTCGAATTGCAGGGTCACACCCAGAATGGAGGACTCACATGACGATCACACGCCGCGCGGCCACTCTGGCGGCGCTCGCGATCGTGATCGTGCTGGGCCTGTGCGCCGCGGCGCCGGCAGGCGACGTTCCCATCTCCGACCCGGAGATCGAGGAGCTTCAGCGCGAGATCGATGCGAACGGATATCACTGGACGGCGAAGCGCACCTGGCTCACCGATCTCTCCGACGCGGAGAAGGCATCGATGCTGGGTCTGATCGTCCCTCCGGACGTCGCGAGGCGCGACGCCGTCATGACCGAGGACATGCTCCCGTTCCCGATCCGGCGCGACCATCCCGCATCGTTCGACTGGCGAGACTACGGCGGTGTCTCCGCCGTCACGAACCAGGGCGGCTGCGGAAGCTGCTGGCTGTTCGGCGCGATAGCCGCGCTCGAGTCGGCCGTCATGATCAACGAGGGCATCGAGTACGATCTCTGCGAGCAGCAGATACTCTCGTGCCGGACACCCGGAACCGGGTGCGGAGGCGGATTCCCGACATGGGCGTGGGGGTACATCCGCGATCACGGCGCCGCGCTCGAGCCGTGCATGCCGTACGAGGCCGACGACGAGGTTCCGTGCGACGATGCGTTCTGTCAGAAGTATGCGGCGGTCAACGAGTGGGCCGACATCCCGAATTCGATCGACGCGATCAAGACCGCGCTCGGCGTCGGCCCCGTCACGACCTCGTTCACCGTCTACAGTGATTTCTACGACTACGGCAGCGGCTGCTACGAGAATCCAGGGACCGACGGCACGAACCACTGCATGCTCATCTGTGGGTGGGATGACGATGCATGCGGCGGCGAGGGCGCCTGGCTCGTGAAGAACAGCTGGGGCGACGGCTGGGGCGATGACGGTTTCGTCTGGCTCAAATACGGGACGTGCAACGTCGGTGCGAACGCCCGGCTCCTCTACTACTATGCCGGCAACGAGATCGTGTACAGAAGCCATGACGTTGACGACTCGAGTGGTGACGGTGACGGGCGCCCGGATCCGGGCGAGACGGTCGGCGTCGACGTCGAACTCCGCAACGACATCCTCTCGCCGAACAGGACAGGTGTCTCAGCGACTCTCTCGACGGCAAGTCCGTACATCACGGTGACGCAGGCGAACTCCTACTATGGCGACATCGACACCGGCGAGTCGAAGACCGGCACGACGCCGTTCACGCTCGTCATCGACGAGTTCGCCCCGGCGGGTGAGCAGGTTGAGATGGTGCTGAATCTCACGGCGAACATGACCTACGCGGAGACCCAGACGTTCACGCTCGTGCTGGGCCCGATCCCCGTGCTTCTCGTCGACGACGACGGCTCGACGGGCACGGAGACCTACTTCGAGGAGTCCCTCGATCGAAACGGATACGTGTACGATCTCTGGACCGAGGATCTCGACGGGAATGTCACGGCCGGCAGGATGGACGACTATGAGGTCGTCATCTGGAACGTCGGTTGGAACGGCAACCTCAACGGCGACAACCGCACGGCGCTCGCGACCTACCTCGATGCCGGACATCCGCTGTTCATCTCCGGCGAGGACATCGGCTGGTCGCTCGACTACTACGGCAATGTCGACTTCCTCCACGACTACCTGCACGCGGACTACATCGAGGACGACTCCGGCTACCGGAGTCTGGACGGTATCTCGGGCGATCCGATCGGCGACGGCATGTCGTTCACGCTCAACGGCGAGGACTCGGCGATGAACCAGTTCTACCCGAGCGAGATCGAGCCGCGCGACTCGGCGGTCGGCATCTTCGAGTACGAGCCCGGTCTTGAGGGCGCCATCCGGATCGACGCTTCGCACAATCTCGTCTTCTATGCCTTCGGCGTGGAGGGCGTGACGGGTGCGGCGGTTCGGGACACGCTCGTGCGTCGGACGCTCGAGTGGCTCGTCGATGCGTGGCCCGATGTGGAGCAACCGACGGTGGTCGTGCAGACCCCGAACGGGGGAGAGGACGTCACCGGCGAAGAGGACTACGAGATCACGTGGAATGCCACGGACGACACGGGCGTGACCTCGGTCGACATTCTCCTGTCGCGTGACAGTGGTGCGACCTTCACCGAGACGATCGCCACGGGTGAGACCAACGATGGCTCGTTCATGTGGGCCGTTCCCGACAGCGCTTCAGAGATGAACCGTGTCCGCGTGATCGCACGCGACGCCGCGGGCCTCGCCATGTTCGACGACTCCGATGCGGACTTCGCGACGACGTCCGGGTCCGGCGTTGACGACTGGTCGACACCGAAGCGGTTCGCACTGTTCCAGAACACTCCGAACCCGTTCAATCCCGTGACCCGAATCAGCTACACGATCCCGACCGCCTCGCGTGTCGTGCTCGACATCTTCGACACGAACGGGCGACACGTGCGCCGGCTCGTGGATGTGCACGCGACCCCTGACCGCTACGAGGTCGTCTGGGACGGGACGAACGACGGTGGAAGCGATGCGGCATCGGGCGTCTACTTCTACCGGCTGACCTCGGACGGGGCGGAGCTCGACCGCAAGATGGTGCTCCTTCGTTAGGGGCGGTGCACGGCCGAGTCGCGCTTTGGACCGCGAGAGGCGCGTACGGCAACTCAGAAGAGCGCTCCAGAGAGGGCCCGGGCCGCAAGCCCGGGCCCTTCTGCGTGTTCGTGAGGGATAGTGCGCGACCTCACGACCGCGCACCGCACGGCGTGAGAGGTTGACGATGCCCCACGCCGCCCATTAGGATAGAGATTCACATTCAGTGTCACGAAGTCATCGCTGGCATGCAGGGTGCATCGGTACGGGAGGGTTCGATGAAGGTCACGGACCGCTCGAGGAACCTCATTCTCTGGTTCTTCTTCTTCTCCGGGTTCTCCGGTCTCGTCTACGAGGTTGTCTGGGCCAGACTGCTCGAGCGTGTCATGGGGGCGTCGGTCTACTCGATCACGACCGTGCTCACCGTCTACATGGCCGGGCTCGGGCTCGGGAGCTTCCTCGCCGGAAGGTTCGTCGACCGGCGGAGCGACTCTCTGCGACTGTACGGGATCCTCCAGGGCGCCATCGGCGTCTCGTGCGTGCTTGTTCCAGCGCTCCTGGTTCTGTTGGCACCCGTCTACAGGAGTGCGTACCAGAGTCTCAATGCGAGCTTCCAGACGCTGACCCTCGTCCGCTTCCTCATCTCGGGACTCGCGCTCATCATCCCCACCACGCTGATGGGAGCGACGCTGCCGGTGCTCTCGCGGCATCTCGCCACTCGTATGAACACGCTGGGCGAGACCGTCGGTCGTCTCTATGCGGTCAACACGTTCGGTGCGGTCGTCGGGTCCTTCGCGGCCGGATTCGTGCTCATGCCGCGGCTCGGCATCATGGGAGCGATCTTCTTCGCGGCCTCCATCAACATCATCATTGCGATGCTGGTATTCTGGCACTCGCGCGGCGCCGGTGCGTGGTCGGCGAAGTCGGAGCGACCGCGCGCGGATTCCGGAGCGGAGGCCCCGGAGGGCGGGAAGCGTGATGCCGCTCTGAGTGACTCCGCCGCCGCGAGGAGCGCATTCCCGGATGGGAAGCCCTCGGGTTCGCGTGTCGTCGTCTTCGTCCTCGTCGCGTTCGCCATCTCCGGGTTCGCGGCCATGGTCTATCAGGTCGCCTGGATGAGGTCGTTGTCGCTCGTGATCGGATCATCCGTCTACGCCGTCAGTCTGACACTCACCGCGTACATCCTCGGACTCGCCCTCGGCGCTTCGATCGTCTCGCGGTTCGTCGATCGATGGGAACATCTCCTCTGGCGACTCGGGGATATCGAGATAGGCATCGGGGCGGCCGCTCTCATCGTCGTTCCGATCCTCGGCAGGCTTCCACTCGCCATGATCGGAGTCGTGGAGCGGTTCTCGGATTCGTTCGGGGCGTTGATGGCCGCGGAGTTCGGCATCGTCTTCCTCGTGATCCTCGTCCCGACGGTTCTCATGGGTGGCGTGTTCCCTCTCGTTGTGAGGATATGCACACGTCGGCTGGAGGCCGTCGGCCGTTCTGTCGGCACCGTCTACGCCTCGAACACGGTCGGCGCGATCGCCGGCTCGTTCGTCGGCGGATTCGTCCTCGTCCCGTGGCTCGGGATCCAGGGCGCCATCTCGGTGGCGGTGACGATGAGTCTCGCGCTCGGGGCCGCTCTCACCATTGCCGACACGACGGTCCGGGGACTGCGCAGATTCGGGCCGGCTGCCGTGGCCGCGCTTCTCATCGTCGTCGTGCTTCCGCTTCTGCCGACGTGGGACCCCGTGATCATGTCGAGCGGTTCCTACCTGTATGCGGACATGTATTCGAGTCAGGCGGAGGCGTGGGGGCTGACCGGCGAGGACGCGATCCGGTCGTTCGGCACGGTGCTCTATCACAAGGAGGGCGTCGCGACGACGGTGACCGTGCGGCAGGCGCGGAGCGACATCTACCTGCAGTCGAACGGCAAGACCGAGGCGTCGACCGGCCCCGACATGCGGACACAGAAACTGCTGGCTCACGCGCCGATGATGCTTCACCCGGATCCGAACGACGTGCTCGTCATCGGCCTGGCGAGCGGCGTGACCGTGGGTGCCGCTCTGTCCTACCCGATCGAGTCCGTTGACTGCGTCGAGATCGCCCCGGCGATGATCGAGGTGGCGGGCACCTTCTTCGCGGAGGCGAACGAACACTGCATGGAGGACCCGCGACTGAGCATGATCATCGAGGACGGCCGCAACCACGTGGAGTTCACGGCACGGACGTACGATGTGATGATCTCACAGCCATCGAATCCGTGGATCGTAGGCATCTCGAACCTGTTCACACGCGAGTTCTTTCAGATGGCACGCGACCGTATGAACGACGGCGGCGTCGTCGGGATGTGGTTCCAGGCCTACAACATGACCGAGGGGCAGTTCCGCATGATCGCGCGGACGTTCGCAGACGTCTTCGACAGCGCGACGATCTGGGAGCTCGACCCGGGTGTCGACTACATGCTCATCGGCACCGTCGGCGACGCGAAGCTCGACTGGGACGTTCTCACAGCCAGGCTGGCCGACGCCTCGACGGGGGCGGACCTCGCATCGATCGGTGTCAACACACCGCTCGACTACACGGCGCTCTACCTTCTGAGTCCTTCGACGATCCGGGAGTATGCCGGAGACGGCACGATTCACACGGACAACGGTCTTCAGCTTGAGTTCTCGGCGCCCAAGAGCATGTATCACCAGTCGAAGGCGGAACAGCTCATGTCGCTCGATCGGTTCCGGGCCACTCCGAGTGAGATCATCGTGGGGATCTCCCCCGAGGAGAGGGAGGCCGTCGACGCGCGGGCGACGGGCAGGCGGTTGCTCGCCCGCGGCATCGTGGCCGAGGAAACCGGGCGTCTCGACGAGGCTCTCTCGCTCTTCGAAGAGGCGATGGATGTGAGTCCCGGTGAGCTGGAGGCGCGCGAGGCTCTCAGCCGCCTGCTCTGCCAGCTCGCCTCTACGAGGCAGTCGCAGCAGCGTGTTGACGAGGCGTTCGCATACTACGAACGCGCCGTCACGGCCGCGCCCGACCTGCCGCAGCCACGATGTCTGCTGGGCGCTGCCTATCTCGGCGCCGGCGATGTCGAGGCGGCGGAGCGGGAGTTTCTTCACTCGCTCGATCTCGATCCGGACTACGCGGAGGCTCACCTCAACATGGCGCTCATACACGAAACGCGCGGAGACGATGAGCTGCAGATCAAAGCGCTGAAATCGTACCTTCGGGGCGCCCCGGCGGCCAGCAACGTCGAGCAGGTCCGCGAGCGGATCCGTCAGCTCGAATCAAGGCTCGCTCGCGGTGGAAACAGTCGCTAGCACGACGGCAGGGAAGACCATGGCGGCACGAGACACAGAGAGGCGCGAGTTCCTCGACGACCGGATGCGCATGCGGGAGCGGTCACAGATCCTCATCGCGCTTGCCGCAATGGCCGTTCTCGTCGCGTACTTCCTGTGGAGGGAGCACACGATCGCGGGCGTGTTCGGATTCCCGCTCGACGACGGATGGATCCACGCGCAGTTCGCGCGGAACCTCGCACTCGGTCACGGCTTCTCATACAACCCGGGTGTTCCCGTCTCCGGTTCGACGGCGCCTCTGTGGACGCTCCTGACCGCCACCGGATATCTTGTCGGTGGCGATCCCGTCCTCTCGGCGAAGGTGCTCGGCGTTCTCTTTCTCGGGTTCTCCGTCTATTTCTCGTACGTGCTCGTGCGTGCGATCTCGGGGGACGCTCGAGAGGCGCTGTTCTCCGCCGTGATCGTCGCGTCGCTCCCGCGGCTGGTCTGGGCGTCGCTGTCGGGCATGGAGGTCACCCTGGCCGTCATGTTGACGCTCGTCGGCATCATGGCTCATGTCTTGTACACGACACCAGGGGACCGGAGGCAGTACGCCGCCACCCTTGCGTTCGGGCTCGCCACGCTCGCGCGACCCGAGTGCGCCGTGTTCTTCGTCGCCGCGCTCCTCGACCGGGTGCTCACGAGCCTGTTCATCAAGTGGCGTGAGCTCGCGACGCGCGACTGGATCGGGCCGGTCGTGGCGCACATCGGGCTCTTCCTGCTCATCGTCTTGCCGTTCCTCGTGTTCAGCAAGAGATTCGGCCTCGGGTTCCTGCCGAACACGGCATACGCGAAGGCCTGCCAGTGGAACGCGGGCCTCATCGCCGCGACGGCGTCCGGGAGTGCGGCGGAGTTCGTTCGGTCGTTCACGGTCCGACCCTTCGACTACTACCTGTCCTTCCTCCACGAGAGCCTGAACAACAATCCCTTGCTGTTCGTGTTCGCCGGATTCGGGATGCTCCGGATGGTGTTCTCGCTCCCCTACGATGAGGGCAGCCGGTACCGCTCCTTTCTGATACCGATCGCCGTCGTTCTGTTCCCCGTCGCCATCGGTGTCTTCGTGCCGTTCGGTTCGGCAGACTACCAGGAGGGACGATACATCGCACCGGTCGCCCCGCTCATGCTCATCATGGGTACCGTCGGCATGTACGGTGCGGCGGCTTACGCGGCGCGCATATTCAGCGAGGCGAAGTTCATGGGGCGGCCCGCGCGGATCGTGCTCGAGCGGGCGCTGATATGGTTCTTTATGATCGTCGCGCTGTTCGCCCAGTTCAGAAGCGGCTGGTATCGCGGCCGCATCTACGGGCGCGAGGTCGCCAACATCGAGGAGATGCAGGTATCGATCGGGAAGTGGCTTGAGCGGCACACGCCGCGCGATGCGGTCATCGCGGCGAACGACATCGGCGCCGTCGCGTACTTCTCGGACCGCGAGGTGCTGGACACGTGTGGTCTCATCTCACCGGAGGCGCTTCGCTACCTGAAACCCGGCGAACGGCGCGACCAGGCGGTCATGAAGTTCCTCGAGGACACGCGCCCGGACTACGCTGTGCTGTTCCCGAGCTGGTATCCGGAGCTCGTCAATCACCGCGCGATCTTCGTCCCCGTCCATCGGGTCGTTCTCACGGACAACATTATCTGCGGGGGGCCGGTGATGGTGGTCTACCGTCTTGACTGGGGGACTCTCGACTCCGGCGAGGAGAAGATGAAGCGGGAGGAGGCCGCGCGGCTGGCCGGGGAGGTTGAGGACGGTGGGGTGGAGGCCGGTGAGATTGGGGCTGTGGAGGTTGAGGTCGGGAGCATGGACGCCCGGGACCCGGAAGCCGCTGAGGAGGACCGATGATCGGCTGGCTTGAAGCGCTCGACATCGCGCTCTTCCGCTTTCTCAACACCTCCGTCTGGCACCCCGTCGTCGATCCGCTCATGGTCGCGGTCACATCACAGGATCGCTGGTACGCCGTCCTGTTGGGCGCATGGCTCGCCATGATCATCTGGGGCGGGCGCCGCGGACGGCTTGCGGCCGCGATGGTCATCCTGGCCGTGGCGTTGTCGGACCAGCTCTCGAGCGGGTTCCTCAAGCCTCTCGTGGGTCGCATCCGCCCGTGCAATGCGCTTCCGCTCGAGGAGATCCGCCTCCTTGTCGGCCGGTCGAAGGCGTTCTCCTTCCCGTCGTCACACGCGGCCAATTCGTTCTCGATGGCCACCGTGATCGCCTGGCGCTATCCGCGGTTCGGAGCGCTCATCTTCTTCATCGCGGTCCTCATCGCATACTCGCGTGTCTACGTCGGTGTGCACTATCCGTTCGACTCGGTCGTCGGCGCAGTGCTCGGGCTGGTCTGCGGCAAGGTGGCCATCCTCGTGGTCCGCTCCACCGACCAGTGGTGGTGCGAGCGGCGCAGGCTCGCCGATGCGACACGCGCGGTCCGCGACAGCGTCGGCAGGGGATAGGATGCGCGGCGATTCACGAGCGTGAAGAGGGCCGCGAAGTGAAGACGACAGCAACGCGAAGACGCCCGACGGTCGTCCGTCGGGCGTCTCTGTCACCGGGTGTCCCCCCGGGAACTCGAATCTCCTCCGGACGCGGCTAGCTGCTCTCCGCCGGCTCCGGCCTTCTCAGGATCGTCACGGGGTTGTTGAGGTACTTCCGGGCGACCCGCATGACGTCTTCCTTCGTGACCTCGGAGATCCGCTGCGCGTAGTCATCCGTGAAGTCGTACCCGAGACCGTAGAGCTCCGCGATCGCGGCATCGTTCGCCTGCGACGCGTTCGTCTGGCTCTGCGTCTGGTCCATGACCATACACAGCTGCTTGGCAAGCTGGAGCTCCTCGTCCGTGACGTAGTCCGCTTTGATCTGCTCGACGTACCCGTCGATGATACCGACGGCCTCGTCAAGCGCTTCGTCCATTGTCGCCGCGTAGATCCCGAAGTAGCCCTCGTCGAACCCGGTCCAATTGTAGGCGTGAACGACGTAGACGAGACCCTTGCCGCGGAGGTCGGCATGGAGCCAACCACCCGGGTAGTAGATGCCGGAGATGACGGCGTCCAGCACATCCATCGCGTAGCGGTCCTCGGACTGGTACGGCATACCCGGGAAGCCCATCGCGATCACGGCCTGAGCGCGCGAGTGGTAGCTCGTGACGGTCTCCGGCTCGGTCCGCGCCGCGTAGTCCACACGTGCCGGCGTCACGACGTCTGCGGGCTGCCACCTGTCGAACGCCTTGTGTGCGACGGCCAGCGCCTCATCAGTCGCGATATCGCCGAAGATCGTGATGACCGTGTTGTCGGGCGACATGAACGCGGCATGGTGCGCCACGAGATCATCACGCGTGATCGAATCGACCGACTCCTCTGTGCCGACCGGTGTCGATGCGTAGGGGTGTTCGCCGAAATGGGCCGCGACCATCCGGTCAAGCGCCTCCGTCGCCCAGTCGTCCTTGCGGGCGAGGATGCCGGCCTTGATCAGTTCGCGCTGCTTCTCGATCTCCGCCTCGTCGAATCTCGGGTTGAGAAGGATGTCCGCGAAGATGTCGAATCCCTCAGCGAAGTCCTGAGAGAGGAGCGTCAGTGAGGACTGGATCCGGGTATGGTTGGCGTTGCAGCCATAGACGGCGCCCATGGAGTCGAATGCCTCGGAGATCTTCACTCCGCTGCGCTTCCCGGTGCCGCGCGGGAGCATGCTCGCGGTGAAGTTGCCGAGCCCGACGATCTCTTCGACTCGCGCGCCACCGACCGTGTAGCTGCCGACGGAGACGATCGGATTCGTGTGGTTCTCCTTGACGAGCACGGTCAGTCCATTGTCGAGCACGACCCGCTCGATGTCGCCGACCTCGACGTTGTCAATGGTGGTCTCGGCCTCGGTCGTGTCGTCCTCCGTATACGGCTCGAGGATGGCGATTCCGAGGTTGTCGTCGTAGAAGTAGCGGCTCGCGACATCCATGATCTCCTCGGCCGTGACCTCCTGGATGTGCTCGACGTAGAGCTCATCGAAGTCGGGGTTGCCCGTGCCGAGCTCCGACTGGCCGAGGCTGCTCGCGATGCTCTCCATGTCCTGTCGTCCGAGCCAGAACTCGGCGGTCTTCAGGCGCTTGGCCTTCTCGATCTCATCGCGCGAGACCTTCTTGCCTGTGACGGCGTAGAGCTCCTCGAGCACGGCGTCCACGGCGGCGTCGATGTTCGCCGGGTCGAGTTGCATCGAGACCACGAACGAGCCGGCGCCGTAGTTCGGCGTGCTCGACCACGATGTGATGCCGTAGACAAGCTGGAGTTCGTTGACGAGCCTCTGGTAGAGCCGGGAGCTCTCACCCTCCGACATGATGTGCGACAGCACGTCGAGCGGGTAGAGATCCGGGTCGGAGAGGGGCACCGTGTGGAAACCCATCATGACGTAGGCCATGTCGAGGTCGCGCTGAACGCGTCGCTCGCGACGGCCGAGCTGCGGAGGCTCCTCGGGGAACGTAGGCATTTCGATCGGCTTGCGCTCCCAGTCCGCGAACGCGGCGCGGATCTCCTCGTACGCCTCCTCGGCGTCGAAATCGCCGGCGACCACGAAGATCGTGTTGTTCGGAACGTACATGCGGTCCCTGTACGCGACGACATCGTCGCGCGTCAGGCGATCGAAGTTCTCTACGTAGCCGATGACCGGATACTTGGACGGGTGACGTTCGAACATCGTCTCACCGTAAAGCGCGTAGATGCGCCGGGCGGGCTCGTCATACCCCATGTTGATCTCTCGGGTGATGACGCCCTTCTGCGCATCGACCGCCTCCTGCGGGAACGACGCGTTCATCGACCAGTCGGAGAGGATATCGAGGGCCTTCGAGAAGTGCTCCGTCGATGTCTCGATGAAGTAGCAGGTGTGGTCCTTCGTGGTGTAGGCGTTCGACCCGCCGCCGATCGACTCGATCTCGCGCTCGATGTCCTCGAGCGTTCTCGTCGGCGTTCCGTCGCTCAGCAGGTGCTCAAGATAGTGTGAGATGCCGCATCCGAGGTACTCGGCCTCGTAGATGCTCCCGGCCCTGAAGTAGACCCGCATGTTGACGACGGGGGATGAGTGGTTCTCCTTGAGGATGACGGTCAGACCGTTCTCCGGCATGACCCGCTTGATGGTCTCGCCCGCGTTCGCCACGGCCGCCGTGGCCAGCACCACGATGAGGGCGAAGGCGAGGACTCTGGCACTCGTACGCATCGACATCTCCTTGTTCCGGCTTCTCCGATTCTCCTACTCACAGAGCGGCCGCCGGCACGGCACCCACACGGGGGCGTGCTGCGGCGGACCGAGTGTCTGGGATTCAAGATGTTAGACAACATCATAGCGCAGGCGTTGCACAGGTTCAAGAGCCTGGAGGGCCGCCGAGGAGCGGTCGGGACGCCGCATTTCCTGAAACATGGATGTCTGAAGGGGGGTCATAGAGGCGTCACCAGGGTCGTGCCGCCGCGCAATCGGCACGCCCATCCGGCAGCGAGAGGATTCGCCCTCCTCTCAACGCCAGACGGGCCCACTCCGACGCCTCCCGTTCGGACGGGCCCGTCTGTATCTCCTGGCCCGTCTGCGGGGTCTTCGAGCCGCCTGAAGGCGCCGCGGTGCCTCGATGTTCCCGCACAGCGCCGGCGGGCCGTGTTGCCTCAATGTCCCCACTGTGTTTGAATGACGTGTCACTCCATCCATCGAAGAGCCCATCACCGTCGCGTCCCGCGACAGGGAGCGTCCTTTGCACGAGCACACACGATTCGCCACCGAGATCGCCCGAGAGGCAGGCGCCATTCTCCGGGAAGGCCAGCGACACCCGTTCGCCATCGACATGAAAGGGAGCCGCGACCTCGTCACATCCGTGGACATCGCATCCGAGAAGCTCATTCTGGGGCGTATCCGGGAGCGCTATCCAGACGACCGCATCGTGGCCGAGGAGAGCGCGCCGGTCGCGCCGGGCGAGGGGACGGGCACCTGTTCGCGTGCGTGGATCGTCGATCCGCTGGACGGGACGAACAACTTCGCGCACGGCTACCCGTTCTACTGTGTCGCCATCGCCGTGGAGGAGGACGGAGAACTCGTAACGGGTGTCGTTTACGATCCGCTCCGCGACGAGATGTTCGTGGGTGAGCGCGGAGCGGGCGCGACGCTCAACGGGGAGCGCATCCGCGTCTCCGATGCATCGCATCTCGACGAGTCGATCGTAGCGACCGGCTTCCCGTATGACCGCTCCGAGGCCGGCGAGAACAACATCTGCAATTTGAACCGGTTCATCCTGTCGGTCCGCGGTATCAGGCGCGCCGGCTCGGCGGAGCTCGACCTCGCCTACGTGGCATGCGGTCGGCTCGACGGGTTCTGGGAACTCGGGCTCAAGATCTGGGATGTGGCTGCCGGCGGGCTCCTGGTGCTTGAGGCGGGAGGAGCCGTGTCGCTCCTGGACGGCTCGGACTGGGATCACAGTCGCGACGACATCGTTGCCAGCAACGGCCGGGTTCACGGCGAGATGCTGACCGTGCTGGGTTCACCTGAGCCCGGCGTGGACGGGTCTTGAGCGGCCTTCATGCATGGTGTAGACTCATCCGCAGGGTATTCCGTACACAGGGATCACGGATCGACACACACGTCTGGAGATTGCGGATGCGTCGTTTCTTCGCTGCGGCTCGGATGGCTGGACTCGTCCTGCTCCTTCTGTCCGCGGTTGCTGCCTCGGCCGGGGAGAAGCTCACACTCGCGCAGGCGGTCGACCTCGCGCTCGAGCACAATCGCTCGCTCGAGGCTGCCCGCGATGACTACGAGGCGGCCCGGTGGGGCGCGCGAAGCGCGTGGGCGTCGCTGTTCCCGTCGGTCTCGCTGAGATCGTCGGCCCGCCGCGTTGATCCCGATACCTACGAACGTGCGAACGCGTCGATCGAGTTCCTCCCTGAGGAGTTCGAGATCGAACCGTTCCTCTACGAGACCACGTACGAGACGTCGTTCAGCGCGTCGATGCCCGTATTCAACGGCGGGCGTCTGTGGGGAGCGGTCGGGCTTGCGGGGGCCGCGGAGAGCGCGGCGCTGCACGGTCTCGATGCGGCACGGCTGGACGTCGCGGTTGCTGCGAAGTCCGCGTTTCTGGACGTCCTGAGGACCGAGGCGCTTCTTGCGGTCTCGCATGATGCCGTGCGCGCGGCCGAAGACCGCGTGGCGACAGCGCGACGGAAGGAAGAGATCGGCGTCATGGGAGCAGCCGACCGGCTGCTCTGGGAGGTCCAGCTGGCCGAGGACCGCCGGGCGCTCATCGATGCCGAGAACGCGGTCGTCCTCGCCCGTACATCGCTGGCCGCCACGCTCGGACTTCCGCTCGATGCGGAGTTCGATCTCGTGGACGTCTCTCGTCTCGAACTGGAGGCGCGTTGCCATCCGTATCGGGAGCTCCTTGACGGGGGACCGGCCACCGAACTGGAGGCGCGCTCGCTCCTCTCCGGAAACCCCGGCTACCTCGCCTTGCGGGATGCGGCGGACATCGAACGGCACGCTGTCACGATCGCGCGCGGCGCGTTTCTCCCTGCCATCAATGCGCAGGCCACCTACGGCTGGAAGGCCGATGGCGACATCGACCCGGACGACGAGGTTGCCTGGTCGATCACGGCGTTTCTCGAAGTCCCCGTGTTCACGAGTTTCAAGAACCTGTCGGACTATCAGCAGGCTCGGCGGAACCAGCTGGCCGCGATGAGCCGCCTCGACGACGGCGAGCGGATGATGGTCCTCGCGCTCCGTCGTTCGGTCGCGACACTCAGGTCCCGTCTGGAGGGACTGGAGGCGGCCGATGTTCTGGTCGCGCAGTCGCGCCAGCATTTCGACAGCATGGACACCATGTATGAGCAGGGGGTGGTGCAATCGACCGATCTTGCTGAGGCACGCGTACTCTACGACCGCGGCCGCATGGGCTACATCAACTCGCTGTACGACTGTTTCGTCAGTCTGGCCGAGCTCGAGAGTCTCGTCGGGGACGGCCCCGCGGGTCGCATCTCGCAGGATTGAGACGAGCCCGGCGAGGAGCTGCCGGGTCGACGCGCACGATGAACCGGAGAGGTATCATGAGACGAACGTCTAGTCGAGCGATCGCAGCCGCGCTCGCGGGAGCACTCGTGTTCGCTCTCGCGGCCGGGGGGTGTGGACGCCCTCCCGGCGACGAGGAGAACTCTGCAGCCGGCGCCGCGGCGTCGGTCCCCGTCGAGGTGACCGTGCTCGCGCCGCGCGCCGCCGTGACGACCGTCAACGCGACCGGGACCATCCGTGCCGCGGCCGATGTGCAGGTGAGCGCCGAGGCGAACGGGCGTGTTGTGGATATCCCGGCGTCGGTGGGCGATGTGGTGGAGGTGGGGGACGTGCTGATTCGCCTGGACCCGGAGCTCGCCGAACTCGGCGCGCAGCAGGCACGAGCCCAGCTTCTCACTGCAGAGGCGGAGCTCGGCGACGCAGAGCTTGGGCTCAAGCGCGCGAAGCACCTGTGGGAGAACGAGGACATCTCCGATCTCGACTATGAGACCGCCCAGACACGCGCGACCGCGGCGCGTGCGATGTTCGCGACCGCGGAGGCCGGGCTGGCTGTTGCTGAGCGGCAGCTCCGGGACACCGAGATCAGTGCGCCGGTATCGGGGCGCGTGGCGTTCATTCATGTCGAAGAGGGGCAGCTCGTGGCGATGGGTGCACCGGTCGCACACGTGATCAACGACGATCTTCTCGAAGTCGATTTCGGGGTCAGTGAGGCCCGCGTCGTCGACCTGCGAGCCGGGCTCAAGGCGGTGCTGACCGTCAGGCCCTATCCCGCGGAGAGGTTCTCGGGCCGCATCGAACACGTCGGCCGCCGGGCCGACGACATGACCAAGACCTATCCGGTCCGTGTCACCCTCAGGAACCGTGGAGGAATGCTCCGCTCCGGGATGGTCGCCGAAGTGGCGGTGTCCGCTCGCGAGATCAAGGACGCGATCGTCATCGAGCGAGACTGGATCATCGACCGGTACGGCGAGCCGGCGGTGTTTGTTGCCGTGGACTCCCTGGCGGTGCTGCGGAACGTGACACTCGGTCCCTCGCTTGGAGGGCAGGTTGTCATCGAGTCGGGTCTCGAGGCCGGAGACAGGCTGATCTCCGTTGGCTATACGCAGGTAAGTGATGGTGTACCCGTCGAGATCAAGTCGGAATCGTGAGTGAAGACCCGCGCGAAGCGCGGTGGGAGCGCCAGCGGATGAGCATAGGAGAATTCTCCGTCAAGCAGCCGGTTCTTGTGAACCTCATCATGTTCGGCGTTCTCATCGTCGGCATCTTCACCTATTTCCAGATGCCGGCCGAGCTCCTTCCGAACGTCAGTCTCGATGAAGCGGTCGTCTGGGTTTCCTACCCGGGCGTCTCACCCGAGGAGATCGAGACGCTGGTTACGAAGCCGCTCGAGGAGGAGATCGAGAGCATCGAGGACGTTGAGCATATCACGTCGACCTCCTCGGAGAGCCGGTGCGTCATCGATGTCCGGTTCAAGCCGGGACTCTCGGACGACGACTTCGACAAGGGCGTGATGGACCTGAGGACGGCCGTTGACGCGGCGGGAGCGCAGCTTCCAAGCGATCTCGAGGACCCCGTCGTCATTCCCATCAAGCTCGGCGAGGTCATCCCCATCCTGTCGGTCAGCATCGGAGGCCGGGAGAGCGATACCGTGCTCCGCGAGATCGCGGATGATCTCAGAGAGCAGATTCTGGACGTCGCCTCGGTGGCCGACGTTGACATCATCGGGACGAGAGAGCGCGAGATCCATATCGAACTGGACGCCGACCGTCTCGCCTCCTACGGCATACCGATCGCGCAGGTTGTCGGATCGCTTGCGGCGAGGAACATCAACGTTCCTGGTGGAACGCTGGACCTCAGCACGTCCGAGTACATCGTTCGGACGCTGGGCGAGTTCGAGTCGCTTGAGGGGATCGCAGATCACGTTGTCGCCTCCGGTCCCTCCGGTGGGCAGATCCGGATCCGCGACGTCGGACGCGTACGGGACACGCTGGCCGATCCGCTGACATATGCGCGGCTCAACGGCGAGCAGAGCGTCACGCTCTGGGTGATGAAGGAGAGCTCCGGGAGCATCGTCCGGGTCGCCGAGCGCGTTCGAGGAGTCGTCGACGAGTACGACGCGCGGCTGACAGAGGACGTGAGTTTCGAGATCCGTAACGACACGTCCATCGAGGTTCGCGACACCCTGCAGATCCTCCAGCGGAATGCCGGGTTCGGCATCCTTCTTGTCGCCCTGACGCTGTTCGTCTTCATCGGCGCAAGGAATGCCGCGCTCGCCTGCATCGGGATCCCCTTCAGCTTCTTCGGTGCGTTCATTCTCATGAACGCCGCAGGCATCACGATCAACACGCTCTCCCTCTTCTCGCTCGTGCTGGTACTCGGCATGCTCGTCGACGATGCGATCATCGTCATCGAGAACATCTACCGTCACATGGAGGAGGGGAAGTCTCGACGCGAGGCCGCCGTGCTCGGCGTGACGGAGGTCCAGGCGCCGGTGACGGCGGCCATTCTCACGACCGTGGCGGCGTTCCTGCCGTTGCTGCTGATGACGGGCACGTGGGGCAAGTTCATGGCGGTCATTCCCAAGGTCGTGACCTTCGCACTGCTCGTCTCACTCGTCGAAGCGCTGTTCATCCTCCCGTCACACATGGCCGACTTCGGTCGCGTTGACAGCGCCGGGGGGCGGTGCAAGCCGTTCTTCCTCAGTCTCACTCGTAGATACGAGAGCCTCCTGAGGATCGTGCTGCGAAGACGATATCTGGCGATGCTCGCGATCTTCGTCATGGCGATCGTCGCGATCGGTCTCGCCACCACGCTCGACATCACCATCTTCGAGGAAGAGGATGTCGATCAGTTCGAGATTCGTGCACAGACGAGGATCGGGACGAGGATCGACGAGACAGACCGAATAGCCGGACAACTCGAGAGCATAATCGCGGAGCTGCCCGACGACGAGGTCGAGGCAGTGGTGACGCGTGTCGGCTTCATGATAGAGAACCACCGCGGGCGTCTCGCTTCGCACAACATGCAGATCAACGTCGACCTCGTAGACTCCGAGGACCGCGACAGGTCGGATCTGGAGATCATGGATGCGCTTCGTGGCGATCTCGGCCGGGTTGCCGGGCTGACGTGGCTGTCGCTCACGCGTCCACAGCAGGGACCTCCATCGGGGGAGCCTGTCGAGGTGCGTGTGGAGGGCGAGGATCCGGTCGTTCTGAGCTCGATCGCGACTCTGCTCAAGGACCGGCTTGCGGAGATCGATGGTGTCGTTGAGATCGATGACGACACGAGGCCGGGGAAGTCCGAACTCCGGGTCTCGGTACTCCAGGACCGCGCGGCTCTCTACGGACTGACCGTGAGCGACATCGCGGGTGCGCTCAGGATGAGCTTCGAAGGCGTTGAGGCGACGAAGTACCGAGGCGAAGGAGACGATGAGATCGATGTGATCGTGCGGCTCGAAGAGGGCGACCGGCTCGACATGGACGATCTCGAACGGCTTCCGATCGCGACGCAGGCCGGGATCGTTCCGCTCGCCAACGTCGCGGAGTTCGGCATCGCCGCCGCACAGGCGGAGCTCAACCGTCGAGACGGGACGCGCGTCGTCACGGTCACCGCCGGGCTTGAAGGCGGGGCGACCTCCACGGAGGTCAATCGGCTGCTTCAGGCGGAGTTCGTCGACATCCCGGTTCGATACCCCGGGTACCGGCTCGACTTCGGAGGTGAATTCCAGGAGACTCAGGAGTCGTTCACCTCGCTCTTCCTGGCGTTCCTCGTCGCGATCCTGCTCATCTACGGGATTCTCGGGACCGAGTTCCAGTCGTTCGTCCAGCCGCTGATCATCATGTTCACGGTCCCATTCGCGTTCATCGGGGTTATCATCGGTCTTCTCGTGATGCGCTTTCCCTTCACGCTCAACGCGGGGGTTGCGATCGTCGCGCTCGCGGGCGTCGTCGTGAACGACTCGATCGTGCTCGTCGACTTCATCAAGCGCGCGCGGTCACGCGGCATCGACCGATGGGAGTCCGTCGTGCTCGCCGGAACCCAGCGTTTGAGACCGATCCTCCTGACATCTATCACAACGATCTTCGGCGTGCTTCCTCTCGCGATGGGGTGGGGTGGATCGTCACGCAGCTGGGGGCCGATGGCCGCCGCGCTTGCATGGGGCCTCGCGTTCGCGACCGTGCTGACGCTCTTCATCATTCCGGCGCTGTTCTCGATCGTCGATGACATTCGCAGGCGCGTGGGGCGTCTGGATATCGAGGGTGCGAGTCAGCCTGATACCACAAGGCGCATCACGGCGGCCACGTGCGATCCGGAGGACGAGACGGAGGCTCCTCATGCCTAGCGACTCGAGTGAGCACACCGGCCGAGTGCTGGCCTGCTTCCGGGACGAGTGGGAGATCGTGCTCGATGACGGCAGGACCATGCGTGCCAGCGTGCGCGCGCGGCATTTCGCCGGCCTCTCGGAGCACGAGAAGTTTCTGGTCGCCGGCGACACGGTAGACGTCACGGTGCTCGACGACGGCGGGGCCGTCATCGAGCGCGTCCATCCGAGGGAGACGGCGCTCTCGAGACTTCGGCCGAGGATGAGGAAAGAGGCGGAGCAGGTCATCATCGCGAATGTTGAGCAGCTCGTTGCCGTCGCGTCGCTCGGCGCGCCCAGGCTCAACCGCCGGATGCTGGACCGAGTGCTCGTCATCGCCGAGAATGCCGATCTGAGGTCGGTCATCGTGTTCAACAAGATAGACCTCGTGCACGAGAGGGAGTGGCTTCCGGCGGCAGCCGCCTACGAACAGGCCGGGTACGATGTCGTCGCCACGTCGGCCGCCGACGGGACGCACATCGACGAGCTCGAGTCGCTCATCCGAGGGCGTTTCAGCGTGTTCTCCGGACCGAGTGGTGCGGGAAAGAGCTCTCTCCTCAACGCCATCGAGCCGGGTCTCGGCATCAAGGTTCGCGAGGTCGGAGAGACGACACGCAAGGGCAAGCACACGACATCCAACGTGACCATCTTCCGTCTCGACGACGGAACCCTTGTGGCTGATACACCGGGGTTCCGCGAGCTCGGCTTCTGGAAGATCCGAGCCGACGAACTCGACTATCTGTTCCCGGAATTCCGGGAGCACATCCCGCGCTGTCGCTTCACGACATGCAGTCACTCGGTTGAGCCGGACTGCGCGGTGAAGGATGCAGTCGAACGCGGCGAGGTCAACGCCGCGCGGCACGACAGCTATCTCAGACTGCTTGAGGAGCTCAGGCAGTCCGTTTGAGGCAATGGAGGGCCGCTCCGTGCAGGTCATACTCTATGAGAACGCGGGGGCGACTGCGTTTGGCCCCCTGACGCTGCTTCGTCCGGTCTTTGACTTGCGGTGCGGGGCGCTGTTACTGCGAGAGAAGCTCGAGCATCGCAGACCGTCGTGGGATGTCCTCCTGGGCGCCCGCCCCGCTCTCGCGGAGTGGGCGGCTGAGACCTATCCCGGTCGGGTGCCTGCCGATGCCCATGATGCACCGACGCTGCTGCTCGCGGCGAACGTGGTTGTCGACGATGTGCTGCTCGCCGCACTCGATGACGTCGATGGCGAGACCGCGCTGACATCCGGCGGCACGGTTATCGGTGCGAGAGTCGACAGTCGGGTGCAGGAGCGCATCGGCGCGTTCGAGGACAGCGGTCGCGATTTCAGCTCGCTCAAGCTGGACGACACGCTCGAGGTCCCGGCGCGCGCGGTCTGCTTCCCATGGCAGCTCGTTCATCTGAACTCCGAGGAGATCGAGCATGACGCCCCATACGTGCCGGCACCCGGCGAGGTAGAGGGCGCCATCAGCGAAGGGGCGCATGTCGTTGAGCCGGCGCGCGTCTCCGTAGGGGAGGGCGCCAGCGTGGCACCGGGCGTCGTGCTCGATGCCAGTGCCGGCCCCGTGATCGTGGCGCCCGGTGCGCGCATCATGGCGAACGCCGTGGTACTGGGTCCTGCGTTCGTCGGAGCCGACACGGTGATAAAGGTCGGCGCCAGGATCTACGCCGGTACCTCGATCGGGGAGTCGTGCAAGGTGGGCGGCGAAGTTGAAGGTTCGATCGTACACTCGTATTCCAACAAGCAGCACGACGGATTCCTCGGTCACTCGTATCTGGGTAGCTGGGTCAATCTCGGCGCCGCCACGGACACGAGCGATCTGAAGAACAACTACGGCACGGTGCGCGTCGAGATCGACGGCGAGATTCACGACACAGGGTCCATGTTCGTGGGCGCCACCATCGGCGACCATACGAAGACCGCGATCGGAACGAAGCTCAATACCGGAGTCGTGATCGGAGTGTTCGCCAATGTCGTGGCCTCGGAGGTCTCACCGAAGGTCATCCCATCCTTCGCATGGAGCGTCAACGGGCATGTGAGCGTGCACGCCGTCGAGAAGGCCGTGGCAACCGCGCGACTCGTCATGGCGCGTCGCACCGTGGAGCTGACCCAAGCGGGAGAGGACGTCATCAGACGCGTGTTCGAAGTCGAACTCGAGCGCTAGAACCCGCCGCAGCGACGATCGGGGGCCTCCGGTATGGAGGCCCCCGATCGGTTTGTGTGCATCAGTGTCGGCCCGGTGAAGCTCAGCGCCGAGCGAAGCGCGGTCCGGCTCCCCTCTGCGCGGCACTGTCCGAAAAGGGGAGCCCCCCGCCTGAGCTGGAGGCGAGGGGCTGGGGGGGGACAGAGCGAGCTTCGCTCCGGCCGCATCACTCGTTGTCTGCGCGGATCTCCTTGAGTTCGTCCTGCAGCTCCTCAAGAGCCTCCTTGAGCTCCTCAAGCTGCTCCTCGAGAGCCTCCTTCTCCTGAGTCCGGAACTCCATGATGGCGTCCTTGGACTCATCGTCACCGTAGATGTAGATGCCGCTGCCGGGGCTGCGGACGATGTATTCATCGGCCTTCTTGACGGTCGCCTCGACCGTGAGCAGCTCGCCGTTGCGAACGAAGACGATCGGCGCCGGCGCATCGCCCTGCATCATGCCGATGGCCTCCGAGAGCTCGTCGGTGTCCGCCACCGGGTTGCCGTCGATCTCGATGATGACGTCGCCTGCGCGAATGCCGGCCGCCTCGGCGGCGCCGCCCTCGACGATCTCCTCGACCAGAACACCCTTGCCACCGGGCACCTCGAAGTACTCGGCGAGTCCCTCGCCCAGATCATCCACATAGACTCCCAGCCGGCCCTTGCCACCCCAGGCGTAACCGACGTCGAAGCGCGGGACGAACAGATCGCCAAGCTCGCCGAGTGCTGCGAGGCCCTCGAGTCCCTCGAGGTCAATCGTGAACTCATCCATGTTGTCGGTGGTCCAGACGTACTTCCGTGGGCGAATGCCGAGAACCGCGCGCTTCGTGATCTCCGAGCCGTCGCGATACAGAAGAACGTCTACCTCGGTGAAGGGTTCTACATCCCGGACCATCTCGATCAGGGCACCGGTGTCACCGGCCTCCTTGCCGTTGATCGAGATGATGACATCGCCAACCTCGATCCCCGCCTCGTCGGCGGGACTCCCGGCATGCACGTTGTTGACGTGCACGACGTATGTCTTGGGCACACCGAGCTCGGAGCGCTCAGCCTTGTCGAGATCGTTGATACCGACTCCGAGCCATGCGTGGTCGTCCTCAGAGAGTTCGATACTGATGATCGACTCCTCGTCGGAGTCCGCGTCGGTCGTCACATGAACACGGACCGTCTCCTCCTTGGACATGTCACCAGCCAGCGCTCTCGCCGGAACGGCGATGCAGATCGCGCAGAGCGCGAGGACGGCCACTCCGAACAGATTCCGCCTGGACATCCTCCACCTCCTTGACTCCTGACGCCCGCCGCCGCGCGGGTTCCGGGCGTGTACGGTGAGGCCCCTGGTCCAGCTGGAATCCAGCTGTTCTCTCCTCCCACCCGAGGGGCTCACGGTTTTCCCTTCAGCTGATTCGACACCCTGGACCGTAGGAAGTTGAAGACCACACCAGTGACGGGGGCCCGAAAGACCCCCGTCATTCATTTCGATTCGCCGTGACGGCTCTCGTCGCATCCCGCAACACGAATGAATCTCAGCTCAGATGCTGGTCCGCCTGCGGCCTGCATCGCGAGTCTAGTTTGAGGCTCCGATGAGCATGAGCGTCCCGAGGCCGACGGCCGCCCCGACGATCATCGCGATGATGATGCCCACGACGACGGGGATGGCGACCGCGATGATGGCCTTGCCTCGATCGAGCCCGTAGACGCGCTCAACGGTCACGACCGTGACGACCAGCAACCAGAGACCTGCCAGACCGGCCAGGAATGTGCCGAGGATCGGGACGATGCCCACCCAGCTGATCAACGAGCCTATCGCCGGCGGGATGAAGACGGCCTTGAAGTCGCCCTTGCCGCCGAGGATCGTCGTGGCGGCGAAGTGGATGATACCGATAAAGATGAAAAAGCCGATGACCCGCATGACGGGGAACATCACGATGCCGGGCAGGTTCAGCATGCCCAGAGCGCCACAGACGCCGCCGATCGCCAGAATCCCGATGGCGGGACCGAAGGCCTTCTCATCGGCCGCCATCTGGTCGATCGCGTCGGTCTTTAGCTGGACGACTTCCCAGCCCTTCTTGAGATAGTCCACGAATGTCATTGCCCTTGCCTCCTGCGGCTCGAGCCGCATCTAATGCCCTCCGCCCCGGTCCGGGGGCGAGCACGATTGTGATTATCAGGGTGAATATAGGGGAGAGGCCCGCTTTGGCGCAAGGGCAAATCACGATATTGACCAAGGCCTCACAATATGCCGCGCGCGACCCTTTTCTTAGACCTGGCTGGCACAGGTTATGCAATTCATCAGTATCGCGAGAGGCACATTGAGTGCTTTGTTACGAGTGTCGCGGTTGCCGACAGCACCATGAGACAACACCAGGAGCTACACGGCATCGGGCACCTGACTCGGGCTGTCGACCGAGGGGTCGGCACGAGGAGGAGGGACGCGAGGTGAAGAGGTTCTTTGCGCACAGAGCGGTTGCGGCTACGGCTATCGTCGTGGCCGGCTGCCTCATGGCCTGCGGCTGCAGTGTTGTGAGCCCTGAGGAGAGTGAGTGGAGTGGCGGCTACGGCGAGGTCACGGGCACTGTGACGAATCGCTCCGGAGCGCCGCTTGAGGACATGACGGTCTCGATGTGGGGCGAGGTCGGCATCAGCCAGACTGAGATGAGCTATGAGGTCACGACGGACTCCACGGGCGCGTTCGTGATCAGTGAGGTCGATCTCGGCGGGACGCACGCGTACTCGCAGACGTACGATCTCTATGTGAACTGCACCTGGGATGATCGCGCCGCGGTCGACGTCGCGTACACGACGTACGTCGGCAGCGTGGTGGTCGAGCGCGACGATGACTGTGTCGTCACTGTGGAGCTCTCCACGGCGGATAACGGCCCCGGCGCCCCGGGAAGCATGTTCGAGTAGGATCGGGAGAAGAGAGCGGTCTTCCGGTGGGAGTATGATGCTCGAAACTGGCGACGGGCTGCCGCGTGTGCGGCAGCCCGTCGTGCTGGTACCGGAGGCCGGGTTCGAACCGGCATGAGCCCGGGGGCCCGCGGGATTTTGAATCCCGTGCGTCTACCAGTTTCGCCACTCCGGCATGACGTTCCAATCTAGCACCGGCGGTGCGGACCGTCAACCGGGTAGGATCTCGAGAAGTTCGCGCTTGACTCTGACGCCAACGCTGCTAAAATCCTATGTTCAGTGAAAAGCAGCGGTGTGGGGCCATAGCTCAGTTGGGATGAGCGCCTGACTGGCAGTCAGGAGGTCGGGGGTTCGATCCCCCCTGGCTCCACCACATTCGAGGGCGCGCCGTTCCGACGGCGGCGCCCCTGGCGGAAGGCAAGCGCCGGGCAGTGTGATGCTGCCCGGCGCTTGCTGTGAGCGGGCCGCGTGCTGAGTGGGAACGCGCCGTCCGGGGTCTTACGGTGGTGTCCCAGTTGACAGCGTAGTCGTCACGTGCTAGGCTGTCTAGCGATGTTGCGCTCAGCGTGGAGCGGTTGCCGCTCGCCCTCCACGGCTGCCGCGGGGGCGAAGCCCCCGTGGGACGGCAGGGGAACAGGAGTCGACACCCAGGACAACTGCTACTGCGCTCTGCGATCAGGGATTTCCCGGGGCTCCGCGATACCGCGGACCGTGCAGGTGCGACCGATGGCAGCGAATGGATGCCGACTCCTGTTTCCGCATCGTGGGGGATGCTTCAGATGACATCACGAATCGCCACAAGCCTCTTCGCGCTCTCTCTACTGACCATACTCGCCACAGCGGCGCCGGCGGCGCCGATCGGAACCGTCCTGACGGATGAAGACAGCGTGTCGTTCGGAGCCGCGCGCGGATATTCGCGGCTGGTACTCGAGGACGGCCGCGTTCTCGCCGCGCCCGGGGAGCCGGAGATCCCATCCCGCGTGCTCTCCTTCGTCATTCCGGGCGACATGCGGGTCTCGCACATCCGGGTATCCGGGAGTGATGAGGTCGTGCTGGACGGGCGGTGGCGGCTGTTTCCGGTTCAGCCGGAGGTACCGATCGGCGAGCCCGCTGACGATTGGGTTCCACCTGATGATGCGATCTACGGTGGGGACGAGATCTACCCGGCCGAACGAGGCAACGTCCTTGGAGAGGGATTCCTCGGCGGGTACCGCCTCGCGACGGTCGCGGTTCATCCGATTCGCTGGCGCCCCTCAACGGGGGAGGTGTTTCTCTCCGAGGAACTGACCGTCGAGCTTGTTCTTGAGCAGGCGAGCGACAGGCCCCTGGCGCGAGAGCGCGTGACCGAATCGTCCCACAGACTCTACCGCGATGTCGTGGCCGCCGTGGTCGCCAACCCGGAAGACCTCGGTGCCCTTCGCGGCGGCGTCGATGTCCAGACGGTGGGAGGAAGCTTCGGGTTCTCACCGCGGCACACGCCATCGCTTGAGGGGACGCCGGTCGAGTATGTCGTCATCACGAGCGATGCACTCGCACCGCATTTCGAGCCGTTCGCGGATGCGAAGACCGCACGGGGCATCCCGACCGTTGTGAAGACGCTCTCGTGGATCGATGCCAACTACCCCGGCGGCTGCGACCAGGCCGAGCGGATCCGATTCTTCATCCAGGACGCCTACGAATCGTGGGGCACCGCGTACATCCTCCTCGGAGGCGACACCGGCATCGTCCCCGTGCGCATGGCGTACACGCGCTACTACGGTGGCAACAGTATTCCATGTGACCTCTACTACAGCGATCTCGATGGCAACTGGAACGGTGACGGCGACGAGCTGTTCGGCGAGGCGTACGGCGGCGAGACGCTCCCCGGTGACGACACCGATCTCTACAGTGATGTCTTCGTCGGCAGGGCGCCCGTCAACAACGTCGTGGATGTGCAGAACTTCGTCGCGAAGTGTACGGCGTATGAGCTGACTCCGCTTCCGCACTTCATCGACAGGAATCTCTACCTTGCCGAGGTGCTGTTCCCGTACGACTGGAGCAGCGGTCCCTACAGTCTCGATGGAGCCACAGACATCATCGAACCCGGTATGCCGTTGACCGCCCCGGAGATCCACGCCACGAAGCTGTATGCCAATGTGGCTCCGTATCCGGATGCGTACCTCCTTGATGAGATCGCGGCGGTCGACTCGCTCGATCTCGGATACAACATCGTTGTCCACGTCGGACATGGCAACAAGGACGTCATGCGAGTCGGATTGAACAACTACCTGGGGCTCTCCGATGTCTCTTCACTCTCGAACGGATTGAACGCGTCCGGGTTCTGGTGGCTGCTCAACTGCACATCGACCGCCATCGACTACGACTGCATCGCTGAGCGCGCGATGAGGAACACCACCGGAGGCGCTTCGGGTCTGATCGGGCCAACGCGGTACGCGTTCCCCTCGACCGGACGGGAGTACTACTGGAACTGGGTCGACCTGATGTATCAGGAGGAGATCCTGGAGGCCGGGCCGCTGCTCGCGGCAACGCGTGCGATCCACGCGAGCTTCGACGAATCGGGGCGCGACAACACGGACCGCTGGACGCAGCTCTCGCTCGTACTCCTTGGTGACCCGGAACAGCGGATCTGGTCGGCGAACCCGCGGGCGCTCACCGTCGCGCATCCGGGTGCCATCCAGGTCGGAGAGAGCGGAGCGACGGTGACCGTGACCGACCCCGGACCCGTCGAGGGTGCACGGGTGTGTATCGCCTCACCGAACGGGGAGACGTACGCGGCGGGAATCACCGATGCCTCGGGAGCGGCGAGCCTCTGGTTCACGCCGGTCGATACGGGCATCCTCACCATCACGGCGACCGCGCCGAATCACACGACATACGAGTCGACCATCAACGTGACCATCGCCAGTGGCGCGCATGTCTACGTCGACGGTCTCACCGCTCACGACGGTACGTCCGGGGAGAGCGCGGGCAACAGCAACGGTGTCGTGGAGTCCGGTGAAACGGTCGAACTCGATATCGAGGTCCGCAACGGCGGAATCGTAACGGCAACTGGTCTCATCGTCGACGCCATGACGGCCGATCCACATGTAGCGCTCGAACAGACGGCCGCCGCAATCGGTGATGTCTCGGCGGGCGGGAGCGAACACGTGTTGTCCGCGTTGCGGTTCCACGTAGCAGCGGACTGTCCGAACGAGTGGGATGCGGACATCGCGCTGACGTTCACCGACGCCACGAGAGCGACGTGGACCGACACGATCACGGTCAGGCTGTTCGCGCCGGAGCCGGTCATCGCGAGAACCGAAGTCGACGATTCGGTCGGCGGCGACGGTGACGGAAACGCGGAGTGGGGAGAGACCGTGAGCCTGCTGGTGGAGATCTGCAACGAAGGGAACGGATCGGCTGAAGGCCTCACAGGCGTCCTCCGGTATTCCAACGAGGTCGAGATCGTCGTGACCGACAGTCTCGATTCCTGGGGCACGATACCGGCCGGCGGGTCGGCCACGGGTGCGGGCGGCTTCACATTCGATATCCCGGGCCACGTTCACGACGAATTCGAGTTCGAGTACACCGACGCGTACGGGATGACATGGACGACCGCGATGGACATCGCGCGGCCCGCCGCGCCGGATACGCTCTGGGGACGCGTGAAGGGCACGACGATCCTCCTCTACTGGGACCAATCCGAGAGCGCGGATCTCCGAGGCTATGACATTCTGAGAAGCGACACGGAGTCGGGACCGTATGCAACGGTGAACGCGGCTATCGTCGAGAACGCATCCTACTTCGCCGACAGCGGGCTCGACGAGAATACTCGCTACTACTACCGCGTCACCGCGATCGACTCGTCGGGTCTGGCGAGTCTCGGCGGGCGGACGCTGACGATCAGTACGAATCCGCCGAGTCAGTCCGGCTGGCCTCTGACAACGGGCGGCGGGATCTACTCGAGTGTGGCCGTGACCGACCTCGACGGAGATGGAGTCAAGGATATCGTCGTGGCGTCGGACGAGCTCTACGCGTGGCGCGGGGACGGCAGCGAGTTCATCGACGGGGACGGTGACCCTCGTTCGGACGGTATCTACGCGGTCGACGGTACCGGTGGCTACAGGTGCTCACCGGCGATAGGCGAGATCGACGGCGATCCGGGTCTCGAGATGGTCGCGGCGGCGTGGACGAATGTCGGGACCGATGCGAATCCGGTCCATGAGGTCTTCGTGTGGAACGCCGAGGACGGGAGCGTCGCGTCGGGCTGGCCGGCCGTGACGAAGCGGTTCTGCTGGGCGAGCCCGGTGCTCGCCGATCTCGACAACGACGGCCGCAGCGAGGTCATCATCCCGTGCGCCGACGGCAAGCTCTACTGCTGGCGATACGACGGCTCCGAGTTCATCGATGGCGACGAAAATCCGCTGACGACGGGCGTCTTCGCGGACCTCGTCGATCAGTACATCTACTCCTCTCCGGCGGTCGCCGACATCGACGGCGACGGCTCCCTCGAGATCCTCCAGGCGGCTGCGCACGAGAGCCTCTACTGCTTCGAGGTGGATGGGACCCGCACGCCGGGATGGCCCGTCAACGTCGAGACGAAGGCGTACAGCTCGCCGGCGGTCGGTGACGTGGATGGCGACGGCGATCTCGAGATCGCCATCTCGTCGAAGGCGTGGATGACATGGATCTTCGATCATGAGGGCAACGCGTTGACCGGCTGGCCGCGGACGGTGGAGTCGAACGGCGATTTCCCACCATCACCCGTGTTCGCGGACGTCACGGAGAACGGGGAACTGGAGCTCATTCAGGTCTCCTCGACAGGGAATGTCTGGATCTGGGATCACGACGGCATCGCCCTGCCCGGGTGGCCGCAGTCGCTCGGCGCGAACACCAAGTCCAGTCCGGCGGTGGCCGATGTGGACGACGACTCCGATCTGGAGATCGTCGTCGGAAGTGATAGCGGGAAACTCTACGCGTTCGATGTCGACGGGTCGTTGCTCAACGGGTGGCCGATACAGACGGATGCGGAGATCTACGGCTCGGCCTCGGTCGACGATCTCGACGGCGACGGCGACAACGAGGTCGTCGTCGGAGGGATGGACACGAACGTCTATGTGTGGGATACGCCGGGAGACTACGCCGACGGAGAAGGCATCGAGTGGGGTATGTTTCTTCATGACACGTGGCGCACGCAGTTTCACGGCTTCAACGAACCCGTCGCGGTACCGGACGAACCCGAGACCCAGGAGCCGGTCGGTGCGCTCGTGCTCGAGCAGAATCGTCCGAACCCATTCAATCCGGTTACCGAGATAGCCTACACCGTACCGGGTTCCGATGGCGGGCGAGTGACGCTCTCGATCTACGCCATCGACGGCTCGCTCGTGACAACCCTTCTGGATGAAGCGCGAGGCGCCGGGCCGGGGTCCGTGACGTGGGATGGCGCCGACGGACGTGGGCGGCGAGTCGCATCCGGTGTCTATCTGTATCGGCTCAGCGCCGCCGGCGAGACGGTGACGAGGAAGATGGTGCTTCTGAAATAGCCGCGTATGTCCCACCTTGAGTGGTGAACAGCGGATCGAATGTAGGGGAGAGGGGCTCGTTGAGCCCCTCTCTCGCGTTTCCGGGGTGGGATGAGTCGGCTCCCGTCCCACTCCGGCCCCCGATGTGATTTTTCCTCCAGAAGCCTACTGTGTAGGCGTCTTTTTCACTTGACAGTCCCGGCCCCCACCGTCTACTCTCCCTGGAAGTGGGTAGAAGTGGGACAAAGTGGGGGAAGGGAGACGCAGCGCCACGCGCCGCACCACCCCGTGGAGCGACATATGAACTCCTTCCTTGGAACATACCGTCACACGCTGGATTCAAAGGGGCGTTTGTCGATCCCATCGAAGTTCCGCAAGGCGACGGGCGAGGTCTTTGTCCTGACCCTCGGGCTCGACGGGTGTCTCTTCTTCTATCCCACCGACGAATGGAAGCGCGTCCAGCGGAAGCTCGGTTCGCTCTCGTTCACCTCGCGGAAGACACGGTTCTTCACGCGGGAGATCGCGGCGCACGCATGCGAGGTGACCGTCGACGGTCACGGTCGCATCATCGTGCCGCAGGAGCTCAGAGAGCTCGCCGGTCTCGAGAAGGACATACTCGTCATCGGCGCCATCGAGCGCATCGAGATCTGGAGTCCGGAACGCTACCGGGAGTACAAGGACGGGTTCGGGATGACCTACGAGGAGGTCGCGGAGACCCTGTGGGACAACCCGACCGACAACGACGACGGGGAGGAGTAGGAGCATGACCATTCATTCGCGCGCAACGGAGCAGTCGATCGTGCTCCACATGGCAGGCAGCATGGCCGCCGGCGAGTTCGCGCAGCTCCACCGTCACCTCGTCAGCCTGCTCACGAGCAGGCAGAACCAGATCGTTCTCGACTTCAGCGATGTGGAGCACATCAGCTACCGGGACGCATCCGTGCTCACCCGCGAGTTCGATCTGGTCCGCTCACATGCTGGAGATCTGAAGGTGGCCGGACTGAGTCCCTATGTGAGGAACATCTTTCTCCTGGCGGGACTCCACGGCCTTCTTGAGGACAATACATCGGTACCCGAGAGAGGGAACCGGACGGGCACTGCACGCGCACTTCTCGCGAGCTGACCAAGCGCCCGTTCCTCGAGGGACCGGTGGCCGTGACGCACCGCGTACCTGACCAAAGCGACATACAACATGCAGTCGGCACATCTGCCGGTCATGACGACCGAGGTCGTCGAGTTCCTGATAACTCGGACCTCCGGTCTCTATATCGACTGCACCGTCGGTGCAGGAGGACACGCGCGACAGGTTCTCCTCAATGCGCCGGCCGGCAGGCTCCTCGGACTCGACCTCGATGCCGAGGCGATTCGTGCAGCGGGCCATGCACTGCGACCGTTCTCGGAGAGGGTGGAGCTGGTGAGAGCCAATTTCTCGTCACTGCGTGAGACTGCCGAGACCGCGGGATTCGCCCCGGCCGACGGTGTGCTCATGGACCTCGGCTTCTCCTCCATGCAGCTCGATCATGCGGAGCGCGGGTTCAGCTACGCCAACGAAGGGCCGATCGACATGCGTCTCGACGCGCGGTCCGGGCGGAGCGCCGCCCAGCTGATCGAACATGCGCACGAGCGCGGGCTCGCCGGGATCATCCGGGACTACGGTGAGGAGCGGCGGGCTCATCCCATCGCGCGCGCGATCATCACGGCGCGTGACAACGACAGGCTCAAGACGACGGCCGACCTCGCCGAGGCCGTCATCTCCACGAAGCCGAAGAACAGGACGAAGACGCTCGCCCGTGTGTTTCAGGCGCTCCGCATCGCCGTCAACGGCGAGCTCGAAAACCTCCGCGAGGGGCTGAGGCAAGCGGAGCAGGTGCTTCGCCCGGGCGGTCGCATCGTCGTCATCTCGTACCATTCGCTGGAGGACCGCATCACGAAGCGGCACTTCATACACGCGGCCGATCCGTGCACGTGCCCTCGCGACCTACCGGAGTGCGCGTGCGGGAAGAAACCAACGATGCGGGTCATCACGCGGCGTGTCGTGAGACCGCAGCCGACCGAACTGGCCCGGAACCCGAGGGCACGGTCGGCGAAGCTGCGAGTCGCAGAGCGGTTGCCTGACCACGCGGCAGCCTGACAGGGGAGCGGCGACCGGAGGCCATGAGGCGCCGGTCGTCGGGCTACCCCAGGGGGAACGCGATGCAGCCAGTGAGATTTCTGAGGAAGAAACAGACAGTGCCCAGGCGTCGGAAGAGCGGACGCGCAACAGGCGCTCGTCGCATCGCATCGCATCTTCCGCCATTGGCATCAATAGCCGGTCGGGTCCGCGGTATCGCGACCGGACCGGCGACTCTCTTGAGCGGCATCCGCGGCTCGGTCCACGCAAAGGGGCTTGTGCTGTGGGCAGCGGCGCTCCTGACCGGCATCCTCTGCGTGTGGCAGCACGTCTACGCCTCGCGCCTCGCCGGGGAGATCGCAAGCCTGCGCAGCCATCGCGGCAGGCTCGAAGCGGAGATCGGCTTTCTCGAAATGGACTGTGTGGCGCTCTCAAGTCGAGAGCGGATCGAGCGATACGCGAGAGATCATCTGGACATGCGGTACCCGGAGCGTGATGAGGTCGTGAGGCTGGGCGAGGGACCGATGAATGGCGGGGACGCAGCGGGCTACGTGTTGAGGGACGAGCATGCACCGATCGACGGGTAGAGACGAGATCGTAGAGAGAGCACACGTGAGGCGGCTCGGCGTCGCGCTCGTGTTCGCGCTCGTCGTCTGGGCCGTCATCGTTGTCCGTCTCTTCTGCATCCAGATCGTCCACGGGCCCAGGCTCGCCGGCTACGCGGAGCGTCAGCAGATCGTGACCGTCGAACTCGCGCCCGACCGCGGTGTGATCTTCGACCGCAATCTAACCGCTTTGACCAACAACCTCGCCGTCCACTCCGTCAGCGCGCACCCACCAGAGATCGACTCGCCTCGCGCGGTGGCCCGCGCTCTCGCGGGCGCCCTCGGCGGGGACTCCCGAAGATACGCGGAGCTTCTCACGAAGAAGACAGGGTTCGTCTGGGTCGAGCGGCAGGTATCGCCTGACCGTGCTGCGGCGGTTGCCCGGCTCGGGATCAAAGGGATAGAGCTCCTTCCCGAGACGAAGCGCGTCTACCCCCATGGTGAGCGCGCATGTCACGTGATCGGGTACACGGACATCGACGGCCGCGGCATCTCCGGCATCGAGCAGCAGATGGACGAGTGGCTGCGCGGCACTCCGGCGACGGTCGAGTACCACCTCGACGGTATCCAGCAGCGCTCCCCGGCGCCGTCGGGCTCACGTATCGCTCCCGAGAACGGCGAGTCGATCGTCCTGACGATCGATGCAGGGCTCCAGGAGATCTGTGAGGTCGAGCTGGAGAGGGCGATTCGCGAACAGGAAGCGAAGAGCGGCACGGTCATCGTGCAGAACCCATGGACGGGCGAGATCCTCGCGATGGCGAACTGGCCCGGATTCGACTGCAATCGCTTCGCGCGCTACGCCGAGGAGTGCTGGCGCAACCGCGCCGTCACGGATCAGTTCGAGCCGGGCTCGACCTTCAAGGTCGTCACGGCGTGCGCGGCCATCGAGACGGGCGCGGCGGACGAGACGTCGGTCTACTACACATCACAGGGCAAGCGGAGATTCGGCAGTTTCACCATCCGTGACGTCAAGCCGCACGGATGGCTCACGTTCCGCGGGGCGCTCAAGAAATCGAGCAACATAGGCTTCGCCCAGATAGGCGGAGCGGTCGGTGAGATCCCGCTCTACTCGTACGCGCGTGATTTCGGTTTCGGGTGTCTCACGGCCATCAACCTCCCCGGTGAGGTCCGCGGCACGCTGCATCCGCCGGCGGACTGGAGCAGGCGATCGATTCACACGATCGCCATCGGACAGGAGATCGCGGTGACCGCACTCCAGCTCGCGGGCGCCTACTCCGCTGTGGCGAACGGCGGGTATCTCATGGAGCCGCACATCCTCAAGGCCGTCCTCAGCGATGAGGGACGCGTCCTCGAGGAGGCGCAGCCGTGCGTCGTGCGCCAGGTCGTGCGTCCCGAGGTCGCGGCGCTCGTGAGAGACATGATGACGGATATCCCGATCGACGGTACGGGCAGGAACGCAGCCGTCGCCGAGTTCGCAGTCGCCGGTAAGACGGGAACCGCGCAGAAGGTTGTCCCCGGCATCCGGGGCTACGCCCCGGGAAAGTACGTCTCCTCCTTTGCAGGGTTCGCTCCCGCAGATGACCCCGGTGTGGTCATCCTCGTCGTCATCGACGAGCCGAAAGGGCGGGGGCTCGGTGGAGAGGTGGCGGCTCCCGTCTTTCGGCGCATCGTTGAGCGGGTTGTGAGGAGCGCGGGACACGGACTCATCCTCGGTCGCAGGTCCGAGCGCCCGGCGAACGAGCGCCCGGCGAACGAGTTGACGACGTGCTCGCTGGAATCCGGTGGTCTCGGTGTCGCGGGGCGTCTGATGCACGACGCCGGCGCGCACGAGCATGCCGCGTGCGATGCAGCCGGCTATCTACCGCTTCCAGCCGGCGCGCTCGGCGCACGCCCCAGCGCGGGCGACTGCCTCATCGTCCCGGCGTCGTTCGGTGTGGCGGATGCCGGCGAGACCGACGACACGACCATCGACATGCCCGACCTTGTCGGGATGAGCCTCAGGCGCGCGCGTCGCACGGCGGCGAGTCTCGGGCTTGTGCTCTCGTTCGATGGAACCGGTCTGGTCCGGTCGCAGTCACCACGGAGAGGGTCCTCGGTGGCGGCCGGAGACCGAGTCCGAGTGGAGTGCAGATAGTATGAGCGACAAGCGCACATACGAGATGAATCTCGCCGTGCTGCTCGAGTCGAGCGGCGTCGCTGCGAGTGTTGCATCCGGTCTCCCCGCTGAGGCGTCGGAGATCTCGGTGCGCTCCGTCGAATACGATTCGCGCCGGGTCAAGCCCGGGGGTCTCTTTGTTGCCGTGACCGGGTTTGTCGCGGACGGCCACGAGTTTGTCGCCGACGCCGCGGAACGAGGTGCCGCGGCCGCTCTCGTGGAGCGGAAGACGGGGACGCCGGGCATGCTCGAGATCGTCGTGCCCGACACGAGGGTCGCCATGGGGCCCGTCGCACACGAGCTTCACGGCCGCCCGTCGGACCGTCTGGTCGTCCATGGTCTGACCGGGACGAACGGCAAGACCACGACCTCACACATCATCGACGCGGTTCTCATCGAAGCGGGGCAGAGGACCGGGCTCATCGGCACGCTCGGCTACCGCATCGCCGACCGATTCGTCCCCGCCGCGCGGACGAGCCCCGAAGCGGTCGATCTGGCCGCGGCACTCGCGGAGATGGTCGACGCCGGCGTCGACGCCGTGACGATGGAGGTCAGTTCGCACGCCCTTGCGCTGGGACGCGCGCTTGGGACCCGGTTCGATACGGCGACGTTCACGAACCTGTCGCGTGACCATCTTGATTTCCACGGTTCGCTCGAGGAGTACGGCGCGGCCAAGCGTCGACTGTTCGAACTGGCCGAGACCGACGCCAACAAGCCCGGCTCGACCGCCATCATCAATACGGATGACCCGTTCGGACGCGATCTCGCCGACGGGTTCGGGGACTCGTCGAGTCTCAGGGTACTCACGTACGGGATGGCCGGTGGTGATGTACACGCGAGCAACGTCAGGGCGTCAGCGAGCGGCACCGAGGCGCGGTTCCACACCCCGAACGGTGATTTCGACATCTCGATGCGGCTCATAGCGGGTTTCAACGTCCTCAACGCACTCGCCGCGACGGCAGTGGCCGTCAGCCGCGAGATCCCGCTGTCGACCATCCAGGCCGGGATCGCCGGTGTCGAGCGTGTGGCAGGTCGGCTTGAGCTCGTGCCCGGCAGCGTCGGGTACTCGGTCGTCATCGACTACGCGCACACGCCGGACGCGCTCGAGAAGGTGCTCCGGGCGGTTCGCGAGCTCGATCCGAGGCACATTGTGACGGTGTTCGGATGCGGGGGAGACCGCGACCGGGGGAAGCGGCCGCTGATGGGCGAGATCGCCGCGCGGCTGTCGGACCGAGTTGTCGTGACCTCGGATAACCCGCGGACCGAGAGTCCGCACGTCATCATCGATGAGATCCTCGAGGGCATCGGTGACATCGGGCGGTCCCAGGTCGACGTCGTTGAGGATCGGAGAGACGCGATCAGAACGGCGGTAACGATGGCCGGCACCGGAGACGTCGTGGTCATCGCAGGCAAGGGACACGAGGACTACCAGATCATCGGGACCGACCGGGTCCACTTCGATGACCGTGAAGAGGCGATGGCCGCCATGGCCCAGAGCGACGGCGCCGTCGGATCCGGGGGCTGCACGGACTGCGGACTGAAGAGGGTGTGATGGAGCGGATCAAACTGACAGAGGCCGCATCGGCGCTCGGGGTCGTGGTGAACACCGCGACGGGCACGGGTATCGCTGCGGCGGACGCGGGAGTCGCTCCGACGGGTCTCGAGATCGCCGCCGTGTCGACCGACTCGCGCATGGTGCGGTCGGGCGACCTGTTCGTCGCGCTGCGCGGCGACCGGTTCGACGGACACCGGTTCGTGGCGGACGCTCTCGCCTCGGGCGCAGTGGCCGCCGTGGTCGAGGCGAGTTGGGCTCAGGCCCACGCGTCCGCGCTTCCGGACGGAGCCGTGGTGCTTGCGGTCGAGGACACGCTTCTCGCGCTCCAGGATCTGTCGAAGTGGTACCGGAACCGCTTCGAGATCCCGGTCGTCGCCGTGACCGGCTCGAACGGCAAGACGACGACGAAGGACATGACGGCCGCTGCGCTCAATCACGACATGGATGTCTGGAAGACCGGCGGCAACTACAACAACCACGTAGGCGTCCCGCTGACGCTCTTCGGGATCGAGTCCACGCACGACGCAGCGGTTGTCGAGATGGGGATGAACCACCGGGGTGAGATCGCTCGACTCGCCGTTCTCGCGCAACCCCGTGTTGGTATCGTGACGAACGTCGCGGCCGCCCATCTCGGGAATCTGCGCGACCTCGACGGCGTCGCGGCCGCCAAGGCCGAGCTCATCGCGGCGCTTCCGCCCGACGGCACCGCGGTGCTCAATGCCGACGATCCCCGCGTGCTTGGGATGGCTGATGACTGCCCTTCGGCGGTCGTTCTGTTCGGTCTGTCCGAGAGTGCCGACGTCGCGGCGGACGACATCGAGCACAGGGGTTCCACCGTTCGCTTCTCGCTCCGCCGGACGGCGTTCATCCGGGAGCGAATCGATATCGAACTCCGTGCGCCGGGGCGGCACAACGTGCACAACGCGCTCGCGGCTATCGCCGCCGCCGTCTCCCTCGGCGTGAGCAGGCAGTCGGCGGCGGCCGGTCTCAGAGACTTCCGGCCCACGTCGATGCGCATGGAGGTCATCGAGACGGGGAACGTGACGGTGATCAACGACGCCTACAACGCCAACCCGGCTTCGATGGTCGCCGCGCTTGAGACGCTCGTCGAGATGGCGGGAACGCGACCGACGGTCGCGGCGCTCGGGGACATGCTCGAGATGGGCGATGGGAGTCCTGACGCGCACCGGGCGGTCGGCATCCGGGCGGCCGAGCTCGGCATCGGTCGTCTCTACCTCCACGGGTCGGACGTGAAGGCGCTCGCCGAGGGCGCGATCGCCGCCGGGATGCCGCCCGACCGCGTGTGCGTCCACGATGACAAGAGAACACTCGCGCGGGATCTGACCCAGGGTCTCGAGCGTGATGCGATATTGCTGGTGAAGGGGTCCCGCGGAATGCGGATGGAGGAAGTGGTTGAGTCGCTGGTCTCGGAGGCGCCCGTCTCCTGACCGGACTACCCGGGGGTTGCTCCCCCGACGTACGAGGGCCGTTATGTTGTATCACCTGCTCTACCCCTTGAGGGACTACATTTCCGCCTTCAATGTCTTCCGGTACATCACCTTCCGTTCGGCGTACGCGGCCATAACCGCCCTGCTCATAAGCTTCCTCCTGGGACCCCTGTTTATCCGGATGCTTCGCAACCACCAGCTCACGGATGGCGTGAGGGAGTACGCCCCGGAGGCGCACGCCGCGAAGGCGGGGACGCCGACCATGGGCGGACTGCTGATCCTCACGGCGACCATCGTACCGACGCTCCTGTGGGCGCGTCTCGACAACGAGTTCATCTGGCTGATGTTGATCGCCACGATCTGGCTCGGACTCGTCGGGTTCACCGACGACTTCCTGAAGGTCGTGAGGAAGCGGAAGAAGGGGCTTGTGGCGCGGTACAAGCTTGCGGGACAGCTCGGGCTCGGTCTCCTCGTCGGCGTCGCCATCTACGGTGGCGGACTGCTGGCCTCTCCGAGCAACGTCGAGGTTCCGTTCCTCAAAGACGCCGTCATGTCGCTCGGGCCTGCCTACGTCGTGTTCTGCATGATCGTTATCACGGCGAGTTCGAACGCGGTGAATCTGACCGACGGTCTCGACGGGCTCGCGATCGGCCTTATCCTGTTCTGCGCGCTGGCGTTCGGGGCCATGAGCTACCTCACCGGTCACGTCCGCTTCAGTGACTATCTGAACATCCCGTACATCGCCAGCGCCGGCGAGCTCACGATCTATTGTTCGGCCCTCATCGGTGCCGGTCTCGGGTTTCTCTGGTTCAACGCGCACCCGGCCGAGGTGTTCATGGGGGACACTGGCTCGCTCGCCGTCGGCGGCGCGCTCGGGACGCTGGCCATCCTCATCAAGAAGGAGATCTGGCTGCTCATCGTTGGCGGGATGTTCGCACTCATCGCCCTTTCGGTGATCATCCAGGTCGCGTCGTTCAAGACGCGGGGGAAGCGTGTCTTCCTCATGGCGCCTCTCCACCACCACTTCCAGAAGCTGGGGTGGCCGGAGAGCAAGATCGTTGTTCGATTCTGGATCGTCGGGGCGCTGTTCGCCCTGCTGGCGGTCTCCACGCTGAAGCTTCAGTAGCGACGGTGTGTGGAGGCGGGAGAGGTCCTTCAGAGAGAGCGAAGTGGTCTCATGAAGACTGGCTGGTGGGGTACCAGAGAGCGCAGCGACAGGAGGTCGGTACTTCTTGATGACACGGGTACGGCGAGATTTGGCGGGTTCGAGAGTGTTGGTGGTCGGGTTGGCTCGAAGCGGGCGCGCGGCGGTGGACCTCTTGTTGGAAGAGGGGAGCAGCGTGGTCGCGACGGATCTTCGAAGCGCGGAGGATCTCGGCCTCGACGCAACCTCCTGGCTCGCACGTGGGGCAGAGCTTTCGCTCGGTGAGCAGCCGCTGGAGCTCCTGGACGCCGCCGACCTCATCGTCGTCAGCCCGGGAGTGCCGTCCGGCGCGCCGCTCTTGAAGGCGGCCGCGGAGCGCGAGATCGAGATCATCGGGGAACTCGAGCTGGGGTATCAGATGTCCGAAGCGACGTGGGTGGCGATCACGGGAACGAACGGGAAGACGACGACGACGGCTCTCACCGGAGAGCTCGTGCGGACGACCGGTCGACCCGTTCTCGTGGGGGGCAACATCGGCAACGCGGTCTCTCACGAGGCGGCGCGCACTCCGGCGGACGGCATTATCGTCGCCGAGGTCTCGAGCTTCCAGCTCGACACGACCGATCGCTTCCGGCCGACTGTCGGCGCGCTGCTGAACATCACGGAGGACCATCTGGACCGGTATGATGACTTCGAGCACTACGCGGCCTCCAAGATGAGGCTGTTTGCGAACCAGACCGCCGGCGACACCGCCGTGCTCTACGTGGACGACCCCGAGGTGGCCTCGCGTGTGGAGTCCGCAGGCGGCACGGTCGTTCCGGTCAGCGTGACCAGGGAGCTTCCCCGCGGCGTGTTCGTGCGGGGCGGCAGCGTGGTCTCGCGGATCGGGGATCGAGAGACGGAGATCGTGGGGGTGGAGGAGCTGGGGCTTCCGGGGCCGCATAACCTGGTCAATTCGATGGTGGCGTACGCAACGGCCGCGGCCGTCGGCGTTGAGCCCGACGCGGCAGCCGATGTGCTCAGGAACTTCCGATCACTCGAACACCGTCTCGAGTTCGTCCGTGAACTCGGCGGCGTGACGTACGTGAACGACTCGAAAGCGACCAACGTGGACTCGGTCCGCTTCGCGCTCCAGAGCTTCGCGTCCCCGATCATCTGGATCGCGGGCGGTAAGGAGAAGGGCGCGGACTTCACGGCGCTCCGAGAGCTCGCGACGGATCACGTCCGGAAGGCCATCCTCATCGGGCAGGCGACGGAGAAGTTCGAGCTGGCTCTGGAGGGAGCCGTCGGGATCGAGCGCGCGGGGAGTCTGGATGAGGCCGTGCGCCGGGCTCAGGCGCTGGCGGAGACAGGGGACGTCGTGCTGCTCTCCCCGGCGTGCGCGAGCTTCGACATGTTCGACGACTTCGAGGACAGAGGCCGGCAGTTCAAGCGCGCGGTGAACGCGCTCGGAGATAGGTGATGATGCTCAAGGGAACCATACGGGTTGATCGATGGCTGCTGTGGACAGCGCTGCTGCTGCTCGCGGTCGGGACCATCACTGTCTACACGTCGAGCGTCTACTTCGCGCACAGCCGTATGGGAAGCGCGAACGCGCTCTTCCAGATGTACATCCTCAGGCTCGCCGCCGGCGTGCTCGCCATGTGGTTCTTCTACTCGGTGGACCACCGCTTCTACCGGAAGCACGCGAAGAAGGCGATGTTGTTCTCGATCGCCCTGCTCGTGCTCACAGTGCTCCGTCCCGAGAACATGCGAGGTGCGACATCCACACTCATGGGCGTGCAGCCCAACGAGATCGCCAAGCTGGTCCTCGTCATCTACCTCGCGGATGTGCTCTCGCGCCGGCAGGAGGAGCTCGTTGATTTCGCGAAGGGGCTCCTGCCGCGGCTGATGTTCGTCGGCATCGTCGTCGGGCTCATGGTGCTCCAGAAGGACTACGGGAGCGCGGTCGGCATCGCACTGCTCTCGTTCACGATGCTCTTCCTCGGGGGGGCGAGGCTCCACCACATCGGGGCGCTCGGTCTGGCCGTCGTGCCGCTGGGCGTCTTCGCGGCCATGAACGTGGACCGCATCAGCGACCGCGTCGGTGTCTGGAGGTCGATGTTCGACCTCTCGATGGACGGGGTCAACACGCGGGAGTTGGCATACCAGGGCTATCAGTCGCTCATCGCGTTCGGCTCGGGCGGCATCACGGGGCGCGGCATCGGAGGAAGTCTTCAGCGCGCGTTCATCCCCGACTCGCACACCGACTTCGCCTTCTCCATCTGGGCGGAGGAGCTGGGCATCCTCGGCACGCTGCTCGTCGTGGGCCTCTTCGTGGTGCTGATGTTGAGGGGACTTCGGATCGCGCGCAGACAGCAGGATCTCTATGGAATGCTCCTCGCGTCGGGACTGACGACCATGGTCGCACTCTACGCGGCGATCAACATCGGCGTGGTGACCGGCACGATCCCGACCACGGGGCTGCCGCTCCCGTTCCTGAGCTACGGCGGCATGGCGCTCGTGGGGAACATGGCGGCGATCGGCATCCTGTTGAACATGTCAAAGCAGACCGTGCTTGATGGACCGGCGGTGATCGCCGGCCGTGAGAACAGACGAAGGAAGAGGTCGTGAGAGTCATGATCGCCGGCGGAGGCACAGGAGGACACATCTACCCGGGGATCGCCGTTGCCGAGGCGCTTGAGCAGCTTGAGCCCGGCATCGAGACCTTCTTCATGGGACGCCGCGGTTCGATCGAGGAGCGCGTTGTGACCGAGACCGGCAGGACGTTCGAGACCGTACCCTCGCGCGGGTTCATCCGCGGGGGGAGGCTCGTGAACGTTGCCGTGCCGTTCGTCGTCGGCGCAGGGTACGCGGCCGGTGTGACGAAGCTGATGCGCCGTCGACCGGACGCCGCGCTCGGTACGGGAGGATTCGCAAGCCTCCCGCCGGTGATCGCGGCAGCCTCGCTTCATGTTCCGGTCGCGCTTCAGGAACAGAACTCGTACCCGGGGCTGGCCACCCGCGTGCTGTCGCGGTGGGCCGACGTCGTGCACACGACGTTCGAGGAGACACGGACACATCTGCCGCGCGCGAAGCGGATCGAGCTGTCCGGCAATCCGATCCGTGCCGCACTCGGTGACGCAGCGGGAGAGGGTCTTCATTCGGACACGGCCGGGTCGATGCGTGCGGCGGCGCGCAGGGGCTTCGGGCTTTCTGACGGCGCCCCGGTGATCTTCCTGCTCGGTGGGAGCGGGGGGGCTCGAAGCATGAGCCTCGCGATCGCGGACGCGGCGGCGGAGCTTGCAGCGGGCGGCATCGAGATGATCATCCAGACCGGTCGTGACGAGCTTCCGCTCGTCCGCGAGAGCTGCAGCAAGGCGGGAGCCACGGCGGTCGTGGAGAGCTACTTCGACAACGTGGCGGACGCGTACGCGGCCTGCGACCTCGTGGTCTCGAGGGCGGGCGCGACGACGCTCGCCGAGACGGCCGTTGTGGCACGGCCGGCGATACTGGTGCCGTACCCGTACGCCACCGAGGGACACCAGATGAAGAACGCCAGGGCGGTCGAGGCCGCCGGGGCGGCAGTCGTGATTCCCGATGGGGAGCTAGCGGGCGATAGCCTCGCCCGACGCATACAGGAGCTCCTGCGCGATCGCACCCGGCTGGAACGCATGGCACATGCGGCCAGGACGCTGGCACGGCCCGACGCTGCACGTCGGGTCGCCGAAAGCGTCCTGGCGCTGGCCAGGGGTCGGGGCGGGGCGTAGCGGCAAACGCGGTTGAGGCAGATGAACGGGGAAGCAGGGAAGACATGGTCACGATGTTCGGCAGAGTGAAGCGCGTGCATCTCGTCGGTGTCGGCGGGGTCGGGATGGGCGGAATCGCCGAGATCCTGCTCAATCTGGGCTTCGACGTCTCGGGCTCCGACCTGAGGAGGAACGACATCACGGACCGCCTTGAGCGCCTCGGCGGCCGTATCCACCGGGGACACGATGCGGCGAACATCGAGGGCGCGGAGGTGGTCGTGACGTCGACCGCCATCCCCGAGGGCAATCCGGAGGTCGCGGCCGCGCGGCAGAGCCTCATTCCGGTCATCCCGCGCGTGGAGATGCTCGCCGAACTCATGCGGATGAAGTACTCGGTCGCGGTGGGCGGGACGCATGGGAAGACGACGGCGACGTCGCTGATCGCATCGGTGCTTTCGACCGGAGGGCTGGACCCCACGGTCGTCGTCGGTGGGACCGTGAAGACCATGGGGACGGGCGCACGGCTCGGGACGAGCGAGTACATCGTTGCCGAGGCCGATGAGAGCGACGGGTCGTTCCTGCGGCTCTCTCCGACCATCGCGGTGATCACGACCGTCGACGAGGAGCACCTCGACTACTATTCGGGACTCGATGAGATCAAGAGGGCGTTCACGCAGTTCGCCAACAGCGTGCCGTTCTTCGGATGCTCGGTGCTCTGTCTCGACGAGCACAACATCCAGTCGATCATTCCGGACATTCACAGAAGGGTCGTGACCTATGGCCTGACGACCCAGGCCGATGTCCAGGGACATGATGTCGAGCCGGCCGGAGAGCTGACCGGTCTGACCATCACGTACCGCGGACAGAACCTCGGCAGAATGGAGATCCGGATGCCGGGTCTTCACAACGTATACAACTCGCTCTCGGCGGTCGCGGTGGGGCTCGAACTGGGAGTGGCGTTCGAGGACATCGCGGAGGGCCTGAAGAAGTTCGAGGGAATCTCGAGACGATTCGAGATCAAAGGGGAGGTCAACGATGTGCTTGTACTGGATGACTATGGGCACCATCCGGCGGAAGTCGCCACGACGCTCGCGGCGGCATCATCACGATGGGACCGACGTCTCGTCGTTCTCTTCCAGCCCCACCGATACACCCGAACGCAGAAGCTGGCGGACGAGTTCGGCCACGCCTTCTTCGACGCGGAAGTGCTCGTCGTAGCCGGTGTCTATGCTGCGAGCGAGGAGCCGATCGAGGGCGTCAGCGGCGCGCTCATCGCCAACGCTGCGAACCGGTTCGGTCACCGGAACGCCGAGTATATCGAGAACCGTGAGGAACTCCTCGAGCACGTGCTGAGCATCGTTGAGCCGGGCGATGTCGTCGTCACACTCGGCGCAGGCGACATCTACCGGCTCGGCGAGCAGGTGCTCGAGAGACTCAAGGAGCGTGGGACGAAGTGATGCAGGTGGGATCGAGAACATACGATGCGCTCGAACGGCTGGCACCTGGAGCCGTACTGCGGGACGAGCCGATGGCGAGACACACCTCGTTCGGTCTCGGCGGACCCGCGGACCTCTACATCGAGGCTCCGGACGCCGCATCGTTCCGGGCGGCCGCCGAGCTGCTGACGGGCGACGGCGTGCCCGTCAAGGTCGTCGGCCGGGGGACGAACCTCCTTGTCAGAAGCGGAGGCATCGAGGGAGCCGTCCTCTCGACGGAGTCGGCGTTCTCGACGCTGCGCGAGCGTGACGGCCGGATCGTCGTCGGAAGCGGCGTGCCGCTGAAGAGCTTCCTCGCGTTCTGCGCCGAGTCGGGTTGGGTGGGACTCGAACCGTTGGCGGGGATTCCCGGAAGCGTCGGCGGGGCGGTCTTCATGAATGCGGGCAGCTACGGAACGTTCATCGGTGACCGCATCGAAACGGTCTCGACCTTCACCCCAGCCGACGGGAGCAGGACTCTCACGCTCGAGGATCTCGAGTTCGGGTATCGGACGGCCAGTCTGTCGGAGGGCGCCACCGTTGAGGAGGCGAGCTTCGTTCTCGAGCGCGGAGATGCATCCGAGGTATCGCATCGGCTGCAGGAGATCCTCGAGCTCAAGTGGAAGGGGCAGCCGGTGGGGATGCGGAGCGCCGGATGCGTCTTTCGGAATCCGGGCGATGTCCGCGCGTGGCAGCTTGTCGATCAAGCCGGGCTGCGCGGGGCGCGTATCGGAGGAGCCGTCGTCAGCGACCAGCACACGAACTTCATCCTCAACGATCGGGGCGCGGCTCCGGAGGACGTCGAGGAGCTCATAGAACTGATCCTCACGACGGTCCGTGAGCGGACCGGGAGAGAGCTCATGCTCGAGGTCGAGATCGTCGGTCGGCGGGGGAGGCGGCGGGGATGACACGGAAGAAGGCAAGGCGACTCGGGAGGGCGGGACGGATCACGATGATCGTATCGGCCGTCGTTCTGGTCGGTGGGATCGGCGTCATGGTGGCGCTCGCTCCGTCGTGGAGCTCGGAGCCGGGACGGTTCGCCGTTGCTCGCGTCGATGTGAGCGGCAACAGGATCCTCACCGCGGACGAGGTCGTCGAGCTTGCCGGTGTCGGCATCGGTGAGCAGCTGCTGGACGTCGAACCCGCTGGAGTCGAGCGGTCGCTGGCGTCGTCGCCGCGCGTCTCGCGAGCGCGCGTGTCCCGGAGCCTGCCGGATCGGATCGAGATCCTCCTCGAGGAGACGCTCCCTGCAGCGATCGTGCCGGGTGGACCGGACGGGTTCGTGGAGGTCTCCGATCAGGCGCTGGTGTTGCCGGCGGCCGATCGAAGCGCCTTCGTGGACGTGCCGCTCATCACCGGGGTCCCCGCACCACCCGCGGCGGGCGAGCGATTCGAGTCGGAGCTCCTGGATGAAGCGCTGAACGTGTTGAACGAAGCGAGGGAGATATCACCCTCGCTCTGGATGGATATATCGGAAATCAGGTTTGCGCCGGGGTCGGGTCTGGTCATCTATACGGTAGCCGACGGGGCAGAGATCAGGTTTGGCCTCGGTGCTCTAAATGCGAATGATCTGTCGAACTCGTGGAGAGTGCTCACCGACCTTCGGGCGAGAGGGGCATCGGCGAGATCGATCGATCTGAGGTTCGACGGCCAGGTCGTCGTGCGACTGGCCGAAGCCGCCATGAGGACACGCAGCCAGGAAAGGGGATCCGCGTGAAGAAGAGCGAGATCCTTGTCGGTCTCGATCTCGGATCGAGCAGGATCAAGGCCGTCGTCGCGGACGTGAGGGACCGGGAGCTCCCCGAGATTCTCGGGATCGGAGAGTCCGCGGCGGCCGGCATCGAGGCCGGCGTCATCGTGAACATGGAGAAGGCGTCGGACGCGGTCCGCGAGGCCGTGGCAGAGGCCGAGGCGAGCGCCGAGGTCGAGATCGGCACCGCGGCGGTCGCCATCAACGGCGAACATATCCGCGGCATAGACAGCCGCGGCGTCATCGCCGTATCGAGAAGCGGAGGGGAGATCACCCGGGCGGAGATCGCGACGGTGGTCGAGGCGGCGCGGACGCTGGCGCTCCCCGTGGGTCGCATCGTGCTGGACGCGCTCCCGCAGGAGTTCTTCGTCGACGGCCAACGTGGGATCCGTGACCCCATCGGCATGGCCGGCGTGCGGCTGGGTTCGCAGGTTCATATCGTGACGGCCGAGGAACAGGCCGTGGATTCGGCGAGACGCGCGGTGCGAAAGGCGGGCGTTCGAGAGAACGGCATCTACGTCAAGCCGATCGTCGCAGCGCTGGCGTCGCTCTCCGAGGATGAGACGGAGCTCGGTTCGCTCTCGATCAACATGGGCGCCGGGAGCACGGGCATCGTCGTCCATCACGGGCGCGCGGTGCGACACGTGGCCGTTGTCGGGTGGGGCGGCGCGTGCGTGACGAACGACATCGCGGTCGGACTGCGCATCCCGATATCGAAAGCCGAGCAGCTCAAGCGCGAGGCAGGGTGTGCGAGCGCCTCAGGGATCGCCGACAGAACCGTCGAGATCCCGAGCATCGGCGGACAGGAACCGCGTCAGAGCTCGACACAGGTTCTCGCCGCCATTATCGAGCCTCGTGTGCGGGAGATCTTCGAGATGCTCCGTGACGAGGCGCGGAGTTCGGAGTTCTGGGGGCGGACCCCCGCCGGTGTCGTCATCACGGGCGGAGGAGCGAAGCTCGATGGGATCGCGCGCGTGGCGGAGGATGTGTTCGGAGTGCCGGCGCGAGTCGGTCTTCCGGACCGCGTGTCGGGGCTGTTCGACGCCATCGCCGATCCGTCGCATGCGACGGCGGTGGGCGTTGTCACAGCGGCCTCGCGCGCCCCGAAGCGCAGGCGGAGAAGGAGAGACGGTCGGCTGAACGAAACGGTCAGTCGTGTGCGGCACTGGGTCGACAGTTTGCTGTAGGCGGCGCGGAGCGAGACACCATGACAACGAGAGGGAAGAAGACACGCAGGGCTGAGATGGTTCCCGGGACGAGCGACCGGGGGGCTGGAGGAGAAAGCATGAAGCTGGAGTTTGATTTCGAACCGCAGATGAACGCGAAGATCAAGGTCGTGGGTGTGGGTGGAGCCGGCGGCAACGCCGTCAACCGGATGATCGAGTCCGGTTTCTCCGGGGTGGATTTCGTGGCGGTGAACACCGACGCGCAGGCGTTGGACTGCTCGCTCGCCGCGGCACGCGTCCAGATCGGCAAGGAGCTCACGCACGGGCTCGGCTCGGGCGGGAACCCCGAGATCGGCAGGAAGGCGCTGGACGAGAGCGACGAGGAGATCGCCAACGTGCTCAAGGGCGCCGACATGGTGTTCGTCGCGTGCGGCATGGGCGGCGGGACAGGCACCGGCGCGGCGCCCGCGGTTGCCGAGATGGCCAAGAAGATGGGCGCCCTTGTCGTTGGAGTGGCGACGAAGCCGTTCATGTTCGAGGGACAGTTCAGGATGAAGCAGGCGGTCGAGGGACTTGAGCTCTTGAAGCGCGCGGCCGACACCGCTATCGTCATCCCCAACCAGCGTCTCCTCGCCGTGGCGAGCAAGAACACGCCCGTGCGCGAGGCCTTCCGCATCGCCGATGACGTACTCCTCCGTGCGACGAAGGGTGTCGCCGATCTCATCATGGTCCCCGGGCTCGTGAACCTCGACTTCGCCGACGTCAAGTCCGTGATGACCGAGATGGGCGACGCAGTGATGGGTACCGGCATCTCGGGCGGGAAGAACCGGGCGGTCGAGGCGGCTCAGCAGTCGATCTCGAGTCCGCTGCTTGAGGACGCGACGATCCGCGGCGCCAGGGGTGTCCTGGTCAACGTCACCGGCGGAAGCGATCTCTCGCTTCACGAGATCAGTGAGGCCGCCATGGTCGTCAACGAGGCCATCGGCGTCGAGTCGAACATGATATTCGGTGCCGTCATCGACGACAGTCTCAAGGACAAGGTGAGGATCACGGTGATCGCTACCGGGATCGGCGACAGGCCGAAGGACAGGGCGGAGCACAGGGATGTTCGCCCGGCCGCACGCCCCGCAGTGCGCGACGTCGGGCAGGCGACTCCGGTCGGTGTCGCCGCACGGTCCGCCAGGCCGACACCCGCCAGGCCCAGCAGGGCGGTGGTCACGCCGCGGCCGACCGCGCGCCGCAATCCGCCGGCTTCCGAGCCCGCGGCCCCGCGCCGGCAGGAGCCGGCGTCGAGACCGGCCATGTTCGCCAAGAGCGGCACACGCCGCGGCACGAAGAAGGACCTCGAGATCCCCACGTTCCTGCGCAGGCAGATGGACTAGTGTCCTAGAAGGAGGAGCCCATGTCGCTCTTCACGAAACTGTTCGGTCTCGGCGAGAGCGATCATTACAACAAGGGGATCGAATACTACAACCGAGGCGAGTACGACAAGGCGGTCGTGGAGTTCGAATCGGCGATCGCGGAGTCGAAGAACCCGTCGGATCCCTACTACCAGCTGGGGCTGTTCTACGCGGCCGAGACGCACGCGCATCTCGGGTTCGCGTTCTACCGGCGTGGTGATCTGCCTGCAGCCGAGGCGCAGTTCAAAAGAGCGATCGAGGAGAACGAGCGCTACCCGGATCTTCACTATCACCTGGGCGTGATCTACGAGAAGCAGGGGCGGCACGACGAGGCGGCGACCTCGCTCGAGCGGGCCATCGAGATCAACCCGGACTACATGGAGGCGTACTGCTATCTCGCGATCGTGCTCTCGCAGTCCGGGCGGACCGAGGACGCGTGTCGCGCGTTCGAGCGCGCGACGAAGCTCGGGCTCGATATCCCGGTGCCGGAGACCCCGCACCTTTCGGAGGCGTGCCAGCAGTATCTCAAGCCCCCGTACGATGAGCTCCGGGGCGCGGCGGTGGGCAAGGAGGAGTTCAAGGAGCTGCTCAATTCCGCGGTGTCCGCGTACAACGCAGGCAACGCCGACGAGGCCATCGCGAGCTTCGAAGAGGCCGTGCGGATCAAGCCGAAATACCCGGATATCCGCTGTCGTCTCGCCATCGCGTATGGGGAGATGGAGCGATTCGACGAGGCGATCGCGGAACTCGACCGCGCGCTCGAGATCAACCCCAAGTACGTCGACGCGCTGTTCTTCCGGGGCGTCTATCTCCTCAAGGTTGGCCGATACAGAGAGGCGTGCGAGAGTCTCAAGCGGGGTGTCGAGCATCGCGCCGACTACTGGGACCTGCGCTGCTACCTGGGTATCGCGTACTTCAAGCGTGGGATGATGGACGAGTCCCGCGCGGAGCTCGAGACCGTCGTCAAGGCGTGTCCATCGTATCCGCTCGCGCACTACTACCTCGGTATGAACGACCTCGCGGCGGGAAAAACGGGTGAGGCGGTCGGCGCGTTCAAAGTCGCGTTCGAGGACGTCTCGTTCTGGAGCAGTATGCCGGGTATTCCTGCGGAGGCGCTGCTCGAGAGTGGGGACTACGATGCGGCCATCGACCGGTACCGGGCCGCCATCGTCAAGAACCCGGAGTACGCTGATCTTCACTGCGGTCTTGGCGTCGCTTTCCTCGCTCGCGAGCGGTACGCGGAGGCCGAAGAGGCGCTGACCAACGCTCTGACCATCAACGGGGAGTACGCCGAGGCGCATGTCGCCATCGGTCGGGCGCTGGCGCGCCTCGGACGCGAGGATGAGGCGATCGAGCATCTCGGGAAGGCGCTGACGCTCAGACCCGGCTACGCCGATCTGCATCGTGAGCTCGCCGACCGGTTCATATCGGGCGAGCGGTACGCAGAGGCCATCGAGGAGCTCAAGCGGGCCGTTGACATCAACGCGAACTACGTCGAGGCGCGGCTCATGCTCGGATTGACCTATCGAAGGGTCGACCGGAGCGCGGAGGCCGATGAGCAGTTCAGAGGGGTCCTTGAGATCGACGTGCGCAATCCCATCGCGAGAGCCCAGCTCTCCGATTGGACGCCGAAGCACGGCGAGCTGAAGAAAGTAAGAGCGTGACCTGTCGCCACCCCAGCAACACCGGGCAGCCATCGTTCCCTGAGCGGGAGCGGTGGCTGCCTTCGTTTGACGGAACACGCCGCAGCTCCGGTCACAACAGCGGGACCGAGCCGCCTCTCACGGGCGCCGGTGGGGACTCCGCAGCAGTTCACGATGGCCCCGAGCTATCCGTCGTGCTGGCGTATCCGGAGAAGTACTCCATCGGTATGAGCAATCTCGGTGTACACGCCGCACTGCGCGCGTTTCTCGAGATACGTGGCATCGACTGCGAACGAGCATTCTGGGCGCAGGCGTCCGCGAAGGTCGAGAACGACGGGTTCGCTGGGGTCGCTCCCGAGCCCGGCGTGGCGGACCGCTTCACCGATGAGGCGGGTCGCTCGGTGGAGACTCGGAGAGCGCTCTCGGAGTTCGACGTCGTGGCATTCTCGGTGAGCTTCGAGGGCGACTACTTCAACATCGTTCGGATGCTGGCCGCCGGCGGCGTGGAACCGCTGGCGAGCGAGCGCGGGGAGGGGAGCCCGCTGGTCGTTGTCGGCGGGGTCTGCTCGCATCTCAACCCGGCGCCCATCGCGCCGTTCATCGACGCATTCCTCATCGGTGATGCGGACGCACTCATCCCGCCGTTCGTCCATGCGGTCCACGAGAGCGCGGGGCGCGGAGAGGGCAGAACCGAGCAGCTCAAACGTCTATCCGGCGTAAGCGGCGTCTATGTGCCCTCGCTGCCGCGCTCCGAGCCGGTCTCTCCGGCACCCTGGGCCGGTCGCTGGGCCGAGAGTCTGACCGTCTCGCCGGACGCGTACTTCAGGAACATGTTCCTCACGGAGATCTCTCGCGGCTGCTCACGCGGATGTCGCTTCTGTGCAGCGGGTGAGATCCAACGTCCGGTGCGGTTCAGGCCGGTGCAGGAGGTCATCGCGTCGGTCGAGCGTGGACTCGAGGTGACGCGTCGAATCGGTCTGGTGAGCGCCGCGCTCGGCGACCATCCCGATATCGTTGAGATTCTCAGGGCGCTGCACGAGCGCGATGTGGAGCTCAACATCTCGTCGCTTCGCATGGAGGCCATCACATCCGAGGTCGCCGGGCTTCTTGCGGCGTGTGGTGTGCGGACGGCGACGATCGCGCCGGAAGCGGGGGAGCAGACGCTCAGACGGGCGATCGGGAAATCGGTGACCGATGAGGTCGTCGTTGATGCTGCGGAGCGTCTGGCGGCCGGCGGCATCAGGAAGATCCGCGCGTACTTCATGACCGGGCTTCCGGGCGGCGGGCCGAACGAGGCAGCGGCTGTCGCCGATCTTTGTGAGCGCATTCAGGCCGCTGTGCACCGGCACGGTGCGCGACTCTCCGCGAGCCTCTCACCATTCGTCCCGAAGCCGAGGACGCCGTTTCAGTGGGCGGCCATGGCGCCGGAGCGCGATCATCGCCGTGCGATATCAGAGACCCGACGGCTTCTGGCGGGGCTCGGGGTCCAGACAACGAGCGCCGGACCTCGTGAGGCGGTGCGGGAGGCGGCGCTCGCGCGGGGCGGTGAGGAGCTCGCAGAGGTAATCCGTATCGTGGCACTCGAGGACGTCCCATGGAAGGCAGCCGCGGCGAGGGCCGGTGTCGACCTGATCCGGCTCGTCCATCGCGAGCGCGACGTTGACGAGGTGTTTCCGTGGGAGGTTGTGGATGTGGGGAGAGGGCGGGAGGCGCTTCGCGGTGCCTGCTGACTACGCTGACCCCGGCGCTTCCGGTTCTCCCACACACTGCGTTGCATTGATGACGAAGCCCTGAATGGCGGGATCGCCGATGCGGTTGGTGACCACGACCCTGTAGGGGATCCACCGGCGGTTCTCGGTCCGCAGTCGCATCCGGACGGAGTGCGGACCAGCCACGCTCACATCCGACGTCTGGAAGAGCTTGCGGTCGAGGTCCGCGCCATGGACGAGTTCCTCGAAGCTGACTCCCTGCAGGGCATCAGTCGTGTACCCGAGATCGCGCGAGCAAGCCGGGCTTGCGTAGCGAACGACGAGTTCGGGGCTGAGGACCATCATGAGCTCCTGTGAGTTCTCAACGAGCGCTCGGAAGCGCGCGGCTGAGTTCTCGATCGACCCCTCCATGCGTTCGCGCTCGCTCACATCGCGGAGGTTGAGGATGAGTCCACGGACATCCGGGTTATCCAACTGCATGTTCGCGACTCCCTCGAGCGTCTTCACGGATCCGTCCTTCGCCATGACCCGCAGCGAGTTGTTTCGAGACGGTCCGGGCGAGGCCATTGCGAGTCCGAGCGCCTCGATGTAGCCATCGATGTCCTCGGGATAGACCAGCTTCGCAGCCTGTGTTCCGAGGAGTTCCTCCGGGGCATAGCCCAGCGCCCGGGCTCCCGCCATGCCCACGTACGTGAAAGCCCCCCGGGCGTCGAGGATGAAGGTGAGGTCGGTCGAGTTCTCGAGCAGGGCGCGGAAGCGCCGCCGGTTGCGGAGCTCGCGTTCCTCGCTCTCGCTGATGCGAGTCAGATCGGTGCCCGATGCGAAGACGCCGGTTGTCTGTCCACTCGAGTCTTTCAGCGGCGACGTCCGCCAGCGGACGAGGCGTTCCTCTCCTTGCGCCGTCAGGGCGTGACCATCGAAGATCTCATCGGGCCCCCCAGCGAGAACGGCTGAGACTCTCCTGCGGGCACTCTCCCGGACACGTTCCGGAACGAACGACTCGGCCCAATCGCGCCCGATGATCCGTTCTTCGGGGAGTCCGAGGATCTCGCACCCGGCCCTGCTGATGGCTTGCACGCGCCCCTCGGTATCGATGATGAGCATGAATCCGGGTGCAGCTTGCATGTATCTGTCAGCTCGTTCGCGTTCGCGTCTCCACTGCTGCTCAATGCGTGCGGCCGACAGGATGGAGGCCACGTGCTGAGCGATCGACTCCAGTCGGTCAACATCCTCGTCAGTCATCTGCTCTCGCGATGCAACAGCCAGCAGTCCGACGGGCTGGTCTCCCGAGTAGAGGGGGATGTGTACGGCGCACTCGAGCGCCATGATCCTGATCGTCTGATTGACGACCATGTCGACACTGCCGTGCAGTCGCTTCAGGGCCTCCGGAGCGCTCGCGGCGAACTCCTGGAGTATCGCAGCGACCTCCGCGGCCGATCGCCGGACGCGCGTCTCACGTCCATCGATGATCTTCCAGAGCGTGCTGTCGTCGCTCCGGGGTACTCTGATCAGTGGGATCTTGACCTTGAGGATTCTCTCGGCAGCGTTCACGATGCCCGGTGTCAGACCGACGTTGAGCATCTCGAGTTCGTTCCCATCGGGGGAGATAACGTACAGATTGACGCTGTGAGAGTCGAAGACGTGTTGGATCTCCCGGGCAAGGAGGCGCGAGACATCACGCAGGTCGATGGTCTTGGTCGCGGCGTCAGCCAGAACCCCCGCGAGACGAAGATCCTGTTCGAGCTGGGCTGCGCGAGTGGCCTCTGTGGGCCGTGCGGACTCGAGCAGGTCGAGCCTGTCTCTCGCGCCAGCAAGCTGTTGCCTGAGACGAGCGAGCTCGGCCGCGAGCTGTTCGCGTGTCTTGTTCCCCGTGTTCATGACTGCCCGTACCACCGATGGCGCCGGAGTTCGAGCATGCACCATCTCGCTGCGGTGGCCCTGTATGGAAGTGGCGTGCCGATTACAGCCAACCTCATTGCACCATACTTGCACGCCGGACGGTGATAGTCAAGACACACGTTCGAGATGCGGTTCAGCAGGTTGCAACTCATTGAGATGCTTGCATTTATGTGCTATACGGAGAATCCGGAGATGTCGACCCGGAGGACCAGGAGGATACCATCGCACCACCTTCCCGAGGGGGAGACCGCGATCGTGCGGTTCCGTTTCGTCTCGGACGGCTACGTCTCAGAGGAGGGGTGGTACGTCGACGACGTCAGCGTGACGAGCATGAGCGCCGGCGACTTCGCCGAGCGGTGCATGATCGTGCTGCTGAAACCGGGCGGAGATCAAGCGCCCGCGCGGTGAGACCGCGCGGCTGAGAGAGCAATCGAGGGCCCCGGCGCTGTCGTCGGGGCTGCTTGCCTAGTTCGGGCGGATGATCCTCCCGATCGTGTCGAGGAGATTCGTGAGCTCATACGGCTTCTGAAGGAAGTCGTACCCGCGTTCCTGGATCTCTCCCCACTGCGACTTCTCGTCGCTGTAGCCGCTGCTCAGCAGGATATCGAGCTTCGGGTCGAGCGCCAGCAGTTCCTCCGCAAGCGTCACTCCGCTCTTGCCCGGCAGAACGACGTCGCTGAATACAAGGTCATACCGGTTGTCGCCGCTTGTGAAGAACTCGAGTGCCTCCTCAGCGCTCGCGGCGGCGGTCACCTGGTATCCACTGGCCGTCAGCGCGCGGGTAGCGAAGTCGCGGACCGCGTCCTCATCCTCGACGAGGAGGATCTGCTCGCCCTGTCCTGCCCGCTCCTCGATCTTCTCGACGCGGATGACCTCGGCGTCCGCGGATGAACCACAGGTGGGAAGATGCACGTGGAAGGCGGTACCTCTGCCGACCTCGGAGTCCACATCGATCCACCCCTCATGCTGGCAGACGATCCCGTATGCACCGGCGAGACCCAGTCCAGTCCCCTGGCCGCGGGCCTTCGTCGTGAAGAACGGCTCGAAGATCCTGGCGCGGACATCCTCGGGGATGCCCTCACCGTTGTCCTCGACGGTGAGCCGTACGTAACTGCCGGGGCGAGCGTCCGTGCACTCACCCAGTGTGTCCTCGGTAACCTCGACGGCGCTCGCCTTCAATGTCAGCCGTCCTCCTGAGGACATCGCGTCACGCGCATTGACCGCCATGTTGACGATGACCTGCTCGAGCTGTCCTGCGTCCGCCTTGACGCCCGGAAGGTCAGGTCCGACATCGGTGACGAGTTCGATGTCCTCACCGATGATGCGTCTGAGCATCGCGTTCATGTTCCCGACGACCTCGCCGAGCGCGAGGATCTGCGGTGCCAGGGGCTGTCGCCGGCTGAAGGCGAGAAGCTGTCGCGTCAGTCCGGACGCGCGTTCTGCCGCCTTTCTGACCTCTTGGACGTGCGGCCTGAGTTCGTGGCCGTCGTCGAGTCCGAGCAGCGTCAGATCCGTGTATCCTGTGATCGCTGTCAGCAAATTGTTGAAGTCGTGCGCGACGCCACCGGCCAGACGGCCGACGGCCTCCATTTTCTGGGCCTGAAGCAGCTGTCCCTGTGCGAGCTGCAGCTCCTCGAGGCTCTGCGTGAGTTCGGCCAGCACCTTCGCCCGCCGCCACGTCGCCGCGATCTGGTTGGCGATCGCCGTGACGGTCGGTACGTCGGTGCGCCGGATGCTGTCCGAGCGAAGAGTGCAGATACCGAAGACCACGCCCTCGTCCATCAGCGGAGAGACGATGGACTGCGTCATTCCGAGTGCGTGCACGAGGTCCGCGGGGGAGATGTGCGAACCTCTCGGGACCGACTCTGCCAGGAGCGTCGCCGGGTCATCGACGAAGATCGGGTGACCATCGTCGATCGCGTAACGAAGGGCCGGTATGCGCCGATAGGGGACCTTCATCCGTGCCATTGCGGTTCCCAGCAGACGATCCGCCTGGAGCAGAGCGGCCGGATCTGTTCCCGTCGCGGCGTAGCTGAGCGTGTCGTGAGACGCGTCAAGCAGCAGAATGTCCGCGATAAGACCGCTGGATCGAAGCGTCCTGACAGCCTGCTCCAGCACGTCCTCGGGTCCCTCGGCGCTCGTCATCGCCAGGGACGCGGTATTGAGAGCGCGGAGCATCGCCTCGGCGTGCTTCCGGTCGGTGATGTCGCGCTGCACCGAGATGAACGACAGGGGCTTCCCGTCGGGGCCGGAGAGCGGCGAGATGACCATCTCGCAGTCAAACACACTCCCGTCCTTACGGCGGTTGACGTGCACGCCCTGCCAGGTCTTGCCGGCGGCGACGGCCGCACGGATCTCTCGCTGAGTATCGTCGCGGAGCGGCTCGGCGTTCAGAGCATCGGGGGTCTCTCCCAGAAGCTCCCCGCGTTCGAATCCGTACATCGTGACGATGGCCTCGTTGGCGTATGTGATCTTGAAGTCGAGATCGGTCACGAGAATGCCCTCGGAGATCTGCGGCGGGATCGAGCCGAGGAATCGGAGCTGGTCCTCGGCGCGGCGCCGGTCGATCGATGCGCCGATCTGGCCCGATGCGAACTTCAGCATCTCAAGATCATCCTCGTCGAACTCGTCGGCGTTCTCGTAGCTCTGCAGGACGATGGCGCCGATGACCAGACCCTGACTCGCCAGCGGGACACCCATCCAGATCTCGCTCTCCGAACCGACGAGGTCGACGTCGCCGTTCTCGATCATCGCGTCGCCGGCGGCGCGGTCGATCAGAAGCGGACAGTTATTGCGAATAACGTAGGCCGTCAACGTTCTGCCGGCGGGGAACGAGTCGTACCGTCCGTCGTCCTCCTTGTCGACGAAGTACGGCAGCGAGATCGTATCGGTCGCCCGGTCGTAGAGTGCTATGAAGAAGTTCTCCGTGTTGAGGACGTGACCGAGCTCGGAGTGAATCGTCTTGTAGAGCTCATCGAGGTCTCTCGTCGTATTCGCGGCAGCGGCGATGGCGTAGGCGACGCGCTGTACGTTCTCTGCGCGACGCACGTCCGTGACGTCAAGGCCCGAGCTGAGCGTTCCGACGACCGTATCGCCCGGTCCGCGGATCAGCGTGTTCTGCCAGGATATGACCTTCCTGGTTCCCTTCAGCGTGGTGATCTCGTTCTCATGGCTCTCGTTCTGGTCCGCCGTCCCGGCCATCATGCCCTCGAAATAGGCGCGCATCGCGTCGCGGTGTTCGGCCGGCACGAAGCTCGCGAACCAGTCTGCCCCGACGATCTGCTCCTCGGTTCCCTCGAGGATCTCACAGCCGCGCCTGTTGATCATGCTCACCCTGCCCTCGTCGTCGAGTGCGACGAATACGGCGGCGGCGAGGTGCAAGTAGTTCTCGGCTCGATCCCGCTCGGCCTCGGCGTCGCGGAGTGCGACGATGCGGGCGAGGTTCGCGCCGAGCATCTCAGTCGCGGCTCTCAGAATGGCCACGTCTTCATCGGTGATGCTGTCTGGTGTCAGCATCCCGTCGAACATGAGGAAGCCGTCGAGTCTGTCCTCGGTCGCTATCGGGATCATCAACACGGAGATCACGCCCAGCGTATGGAGTGTGCCGCGGTCCGCGCCGATACCGGCCGGGAGTTTTCGAGCGTCGCTGGAGAAGACGGGCTTCCCGGAGCGGAGCTGCTCGATACACCAGGGGAGGAGCTCCGTGTCGAATTCCTGAACGCTGAGCCTGTCGTTGTCACCCGGTGTGCGCCACTCGTGAGCCACCGAGAACGTGCCGGACGCGTCATCCATCCGGAACAGGATCGAGCGGCTCGCCGACACCGATCGTCCGAGGATGCCCAGGACGGTGTCGAGATTGACCGAGACCTCGCTGACGAGGGTGCTCGAGACCTGCGAGACGGCGCGTTCGAGGGCACGTCGCCGCTCGAGCGCGTGCGTCGTGTCGTTGTGCGTGCGAAGGTCGATGGCGGTCATGGAGAGCGCGATCGGTGAACCCGAATGATCTCGAAGGACGCTTCCGGACTCGAGCATCGGGAAGGTGTTGCCCTGCCGGTGCGCATGCTGGACCTCGACGGCGCTGAACGGGCGCCCGTGCTTCAGCCCGCTGTGTGCGCTGAGCGCGAGTGGACGCTGGTCGTCCGCCTGAAGGTCGGAGAGGCGTGTGCTGAGCAGTTCGTCGGTCTCGAAACCATGAGCCTCGGCGAAATACGAATTGACGTACGTGATAGCTCCCTCGAGGTCGGTCACCACGAAGCCGCAGTTCGCCTGATTCGTGATGGCCTTCACGAAGTCGTCGCGCGTCCTCGACTGCGCGCGGCCCGCCGAGAATCTCGAGAGGAGAAGCCCTATCCCCAGCGTGAACAACGTGAGAACGCAGCGGAGCGCGAGGTCGAGCGTCGGGATCCTGGTCGCGAACGCCTCGAGGAAAGTCCCCGCTCCCAGGAACACCGACGAGACAAGGGAGTAGGCGGTCCAGAGAACGAGTGCCACTCCGAGCGTCAATGAAGCCAGTCGTCGTCTGTCGCTCATGACCTCCACCGTGTAGAATAGCATGACCAGCGGTCAGTAATGTCGCTCATCCTGCGACGCCGCGTACACCCACCACCCCAGAGCCACTTGTCGACCGTGTGGCGTCCGGCGATCTCACGTCTGTGGAACAACTGCATGAGTCATACCAGTTCAACGGCACCATGGCTGGTTTTCACGCTTCCCTGACCGGTTTTCACTTCCATCAAACTGGCGGTGCATGCTAGAATCCGCGCAAACGGTGTCATGCGTGGCACGCCGGTCCGCGACTTCGGTACGTTCGCGGGGTCGTGCTGTACGAAGGCGCACATGTGGGAGGTGCAGATTGAAGGTCAAGACCGATATGGAGGGAGAGGTCGCTATCATCCGTCTCTCGGGGAATCTGACCGGGGGGCCGGAGAGCGACGAGGTGCGTGGCGCGATCCGGCGTCTGCTCGACAGCGGCGCGCGCAAGTTCATCATCGACCTGAAGGGTGTGCCCTGGATCAACAGCACGGGACTCGGGACGCTGATGGCCATCTACACGAGCGTGCAGCGCGAAGAGGGTGTGCTCAAGCTGGCACACGTCTCCGACAGGATTCAGAGTCTGTTCATGATCACGAAGCTTCTGACCATCTTCGACACGCACCCGACGACTGACGAGGCTCTCGCAGCCTTCTAGTCCGGCGGCGCATCCTGGAGGACGATGAGTCAGCCTGGTGGTTCAGAGGAACTCGTCCTGGCAAGCGACTTCGGTGTCCTGGATCGTGTCGACGAGTTGGCCGTGCGCTACGGCCGGCTCGCGGGGTTTGATGATGGGCCGCTGATGGAGATCGCGATCGCGGTCGTCGAGGCGGTGACCAATGCCATCGTGCACGGCAACAAGTGCGATGAGTCGAAGACGGTCACGATGCGCATCGAGTGGGAGCCCGGGCTGTTCGGCCTCACAGTCCACGATGAGGGTGGAGGGTTCGACCTCGCGTGCGTGATGGACCCGACGGATCCCGATCGTTGTATGGAGACGTCCGGGCGCGGCATCTATATCATGCGGCAGGTGATGGACACGGTCGACTACGAGATGGGTGAGGGGAGCGGGACGACGCTTAAGCTCACCAAGGCGTTGAAGCCGGTCTAGCGAACGGCGCGGCCCATCCAGAGAGACGAGCAAGGGGGTCTTCCTCGCGGAAGACCCCCTTCTCATTTCGATCTCACGTCCGGCGGACAGGAAACCGAGCGCGGACGCGTCCGCAGCCGGGCGCTACTCCGCCTTCGTTCTCTTAGGCGGCTTGTACTTGTCGATGGCGCCCGAACGAATGCAGTTGGTGCAGACGCTGATCTTCCTCGGGGTGCCGTTCATCACGACGCGGACCTTCTGGAGATTGGGCAACCAGCGACGCTTCGTGACGTTGTGGGCATGACTGATGTTGTTGCCCACCTGCGGATGCCTCCCGCAGATATCACACTTCCGTGACATCGTGATACCTCCATAATGAGTAAGACAGAACCTGAATCTAGCACACCGTCTATGGCTCTGCAAGCGGTTTCCCTGATGACTGCTGGCGTTGACCCGGTGGCGCGCGTCCCGTAGAATCCGGGCGTCGGGGTATGGGACGGGGATGCGACCGTCCTCACGTTGCCAGGGGGGTGAGCATCGCTCAAAAAGCCACCATATACTCTCCAGTGCAGTACCTCAAGGGTGTCGGACCGAAATTCGCCGAGCTTCTGGGTCGTGCCGGCGTCGAGACGATCGAGGACCTGCTCTACTACATACCCCGCGGGTACACGGACTGGTCCACGGTAGCCGAGATCGACAGGCTTCGTGTCGGTGACCGTGTGACGGTCGTCGGCCGGATCCTCTCGACCGACCTCTCGCGTCGCCGCGGCGGACGCAGTGTGATGCTGGCCGTCGTCGAGGATGAGACAGGCGCCATCGTCGCCCGCTGGTACAATCAGCCCTACCTCAGCAACACGCTCAAGAAGGGCGACCGCGTCGTCCTCAGCGGAGAGGTCCGCTTCGACAAGCACGCGCGGCGGAAGGAGTTCGTCAGCCCGTCGTTCGAGGTGATGGGTGACCGGGAGGTCGCTGAGCTCGTTCACGCGGGGCGTATCGTTCCCGAATACTCGCAGATCGGGGATCTTTCGGGGAAGCGAATCCGCCGGTTCGTCAAGTCGGCCATGGATGCTCATCTCGATGAGGTTGTCGACCCGCTGCCGCGCCGGGTCGTCGAGCGGCGCCGACTTCCGGGTCTGAGGAAGGCGATCGCCGATGTGCACTTCACCAGCGACACGTCGCTCGCGGCAGTCGCCCGCGAACGACTGGCGTACGAGGAGTTCTTTCTGTTCCAGATCATCGTGGGCGTCCGGCGTCAGCGCCGCAAGAGCGCGCCGCGGGCGGTTGCGCCGCTGGCATGGAGCGAGACCGAACACGAGCGGTTCCTCGAGGCGCTTCCGTTCGCTCTGACTGCGGCGCAGACGCGGTGCGTCGAGGAGATGCGCCGCGATCTGGAGCACGGCGCGGCGATGAACCGGCTTCTCCAGGGTGATGTGGGCTCCGGGAAGACGGCGGTGGCTGCCGCCTCGATGCACCAGGCGGCCGTCAACGGGTGGCAGTGCGCGCTGATGGCGCCCACGGAGATCCTCGCGCGACAGCACTACGAGAACATCAGCTCGCTGCTGGCGCCGCTGGGCCACGGCGTGATTCTGCTCCGTGGCGGCCTGCGCGCGGATGAGAAGACCGAGGCGCTCGAGGCGATCCGGAGCGGGGCGTCGAACATCATCGTCGGCACGCACGCGTTGATCCAGGAGGGCGTCGAGTTCTCGAAGCTCGGGTTCGTCGTGATCGACGAACAGCACCGGTTCGGGGTCGTCCAGCGTGCGGCGCTGAGGCAGAAAGGCGGAGCGCCGGATGTCCTCGTGATGACGGCGACACCGATCCCGCGGACGCTGTCGCTGACGGTCTACGGAGATCTTGACGTCTCGGTCATCGACGAACTTCCGCCCGGGCGGTCGCCGGTGCGGACGGCTGTGCGCGATGAGGCTGCCCGCGGAAGGGTCTATGATTTCCTCCGGCAGGAGGTCGGCGAGGGGCGTCAAGTGTTCATCGTCTACCCGCTTGTCGAGCAGTCCGACAAGATGGATCTGGCCGCGGCGACCAAGATGCACAAGAAGCTCGATCGGCGGATCTTCCCGAACGTCACTGTGGGGTTGGTTCACGGACGCATGCGTGCCGAGGAGAAGAACGCGTCCATGCGCGCGTTCGCGGACGGAGAGATCAGCATTCTGGTTTCCACCACGGTTATCGAGGTCGGTGTCGACGTGCCGAACGCGACAGTCATGGTCGTCGAGCACGCCGAGCGGTTCGGGCTGGCGCAGCTCCACCAGCTGCGGGGCCGCGTCGGGAGAGGACGCCACCAGTCGTACTGCATCCTTATGGCGGGGCCGGCGGCAACGGACGACGCCAGAGAACGGCTCAAGGTTCTCGCGGAGACGAACGACGGCTTCGTCATCGCGGAGCGCGACCTCCAGTTTCGAGGGCCGGGGGAGTTTATGGGCGTGCGGCAGCATGGTCTCCCTCGGTTCTCCGTCGCGGATCTGCTCACCGACACGAGACTCCTGGTCCAGGCCCGGGAGGATGCCTTCGAGCTCATCGAGCGCGATCCGGGCCTGGGTGAACAGGAGAGCCGCGCCGTCGTCGATGTCGTGGAGCGCAGGTTCCGCGGGCAGGTTGATCTCATGGAGGTCGGGTAGGCTCGCAAAGCAGGAGGAGTTCCGAACAGGAAGGGAGTTCCGAACAGAACCGGAGTTCGGAATAGGGAGAGGAGATCCAATGACACGGGAAGACTATGTGCAGGCGATCACGGAGCGCGTCTGCAATCGGAATCTCGTCAAGCATATGCTGGCGACGGAGGCTGTGATGCGTGGGCTGGCAACGCGCATTGGTGAGAACGAGGACGCGTGGGGGCTGGCGGGTCTCGTCCATGATATCGACGTTGAGGAGACGGCGGAGATGCCCGAGCGTCATGGTCTGGTCTCGGCTGAACTGCTTGAGGGTATGGGTGTGGGTGAGGAGATCATCCATGCGGTGAAGGCGCACAATGAGCACGTCGCATGCGAATCGTCCATGGACCGCGCGCTGCTGGCGGCCGATCCAGTCACCGGTCTCATCGTGGCCGCCGCGCTGATGCATCCCACGAAGAAGCTCGCGGACGTCGACGTGCCGTTCGTCGTGCGGCGATTTGAGACGAAGCGGTTCGCAGCCGGTGCGAGCCGAGAACAGATCCGGACGTGCGAGGAGATGGGCATTCCGCTCGAGGAGTTCCTCGGGCTGGCTCTCACCGCGATGCAGGGAATCAGCGAGGACCTAGGGCTCTGAAAGAGACCCGGGCTCTGAAAGAGACCCGGGCTCTGAAAGAGACCCGGGCTTCGAGGAACCGAATACCTGACCGAACACCAACTGCCGGACATGAAGAGGCCGGGCTCGCATCGAGCCCGGCCTCTGTTGATAGCGCTTGCGTTGGTGCGTGCTAGTAGAGGACCTTCTCGGGG
>Ga0180433_10000591_pt1 | contig 62360 bp, 113 predicted proteins | sample SS_ome_8_FD_132980 | JGI IMG/M metagenome (GOLD analysis project Ga0180433, IMG submission 132980) | Hypersaline lake sediment archaeal communities from the Salton Sea, California, USA - SS_1_D_1 metaG | ecosystem: Environmental > Aquatic > Non-marine Saline and Alkaline > Hypersaline >... | reverse complement strand
CATCCTCAAATGGATGCATTGATTGTAGTGTGTCACGATACTATTAAAGGCGAGAACGTATTCATTCATCCCGAATATCAGAAAGCATAACATGCCTTTTTTCATGTGGTTAATCGTAGGAATGTTTTTCATAGGTATGATGCTAGTTATAGAAAGGGATTATGGGTCATAGTATGCAAATAAGTCAAGAACAATTTGATGAGTTAATTGAAGTATTTAATTCAGAGGTGGATTTAGAAATTGTCCCAGGTGATGAATTTTATGGAAAAGACGCTCCACGCATATCAAATCTCCCACATACACTAGAACAGGCACTAGCATCTATTCATATTATTGTAGAACAAAAACCACAACAGGTAGGTAAAGTATACGAGTGTACTAGGGACCAAGCTGATAAGTTGATAAGAGAAATTTTTTCAGATGAATCCCGTTTGTATATAGACCATGAAGGAGTAGAATGAAGTCTACAGAAATACACGACCTATTGACAAAGGCGCTAGAAAAACACGGTGTTAAAATCTCTGGTGATAGTGATATTAAGTTGTTACAAGCAGCTAAGCGTATTGCCAGAGACGAAAAACAACGTAAAGCAGACCTTAAACAAGCCTCTGATAATGATTTGGAGTGGTTTGGTGAATGCCCATCATGTAGTAAGGTTAACAATATCAATAATGCTGTAATGGAAATTGCTCGTAGCGATGGTAGTAAAGGTCTAAAAATCGAGTGTGGTCGATGTTGTTATGGTTTTAGAGCAGAAGTACCAGCAAGTGAGGTTAATGTATAGTCATGCTCAAAATAATAAATAAATCGGATGTATGGTCAAGCTATACAGGAGATAGAGGATGACATTTGATAAAATTGTAGCCAGGGGTGTGTATCTACTGCTTATAATCCCCGTATGTATTATCTGTTTTGTAGGGTTTCTTCTGTGGATTTTTGGAGATTTTGCTGGTGCCGCAGCAGAATGGTTAGAAGAAGTCATGAAAAACTTGTGGATGAGTAATAAGGAAAAAAACTAATGCTACCTCAATCAGACATATTGCTTATCATACAAGGTATATTGCTATTAACTCTATGGGTTCCTAGTAAGTGGAAATGGATATCGGGTGAATAATGAAACTTAATGAATTTTTTAGAGTTCTACTGATGTCTTCGGTAGTGACTTGGATAATCCTAACTCATACCTGGATATATAAACTGGCAAAGGGTACTAAATACGAAATACCCGCATCAGGTATTTTGTATGGTGTTCTTGTAGCTTTCATTCTTGGTGTTTCCGTATATCGTAGTTGTAATCTTAAGTAGATTTAGCTGAGAAAACATAAACATGAGCAAAAAACTAAGTAAAAGACAGCGTAAATGCATTAAGCAAAATCGTAGAGTACGCCAACATAAACGTTCTGGCCGACATTATGATGATAAAAACAGTATTTGGTTTCAGAAAGATGAAAAGCATCCAGACAAATCTGAATATGAAGAAGAAGGATGGAGTAAATAAAAATGAGTATTATAATGTTAGGTTTATGTTTAATTTTGATGTATCTTGCAAATATCTATAGCAGACTTAACGAAGAGGATGAGTTAACAGGTATAACAACTATTCTTATTTTATTAGTAATCGCGGTTATTTTTGGAGTTGTTTGTTATGATTTTCAAAATAATATTGCTAACGATGGGAATGACTCTAACGAGTTGTACTATGACTACGACAAGTCAATTCGTGATACGTAAAGATTGGTCATCCTACAGGACGAAGGGGATGGAGGACAGATTACAAACAGAATGTAGTATCACAATAAGGAAGGAATGGTAATGAGTATTGAAGTTAAACTAATAGAAGGTTCGCAGGAAGATTTAACATTTCTTAATCCAATAGATACATGGGGCACTGAATATGGAACCGTATATCAAATGTTTTCTCATGGAGAAGCAGAAGATGCTTATATGGTTGCAACAGGATTTTTTGGCGACATGATTTATGTGTGGTATAATGAAGAAGAAAAACGACATGAATTAGCTACACAAACCAAGGCCGAACTTAAAGAATACAGTTCTCATGTTAAGTTTGTGAAAATTGATGGGGCGATTATATTCTCTTTGGACTTTACATAATAAAGATTGGTAGTGCTTCACACTAAAAGGAGTAGGATATGGGAATTACAATTTTGGCAGTAGGAGGAGTAGCAGGATTAGTTTCAGGTATAATAATGTTCATACTTGGATACATTGGGAAAGATACCCATAGTATGCTTTTGGGGTTATTTTTGTTGGGATTAGGATTATTTAATTGGATTAGTTATCAGGGTGTAAAAACGCGACACCATATGGACAAGACAGTAGAAGAAATTAAACAAAATATTGATGAGGCGATTACATTCTCTAGACCGTAAGGTGGCGTAGCCATGATTAAATCTCCTATTCTACGATGGGATAAAACAAATGTTCTCAGTAGTGCCTACACCAGTAATGAGTTATGGATTTGTAGCTCAACATTATGGAACTGGTTTCCCGAATCAAAACATTCTCGCTCTGTTCAATTCAATCTATATAGCACTAACAGTGAAGTATGAATTTCGTATAGTTAAGATTAAGGTGTCTAAAAAAACTAAGGTGATTACATGAGTAATCCTTACGAATCCCCACAATATATTCCAGAGGGCAAGAAAAGAAGATTCCCTTTTGATTTGTTTATGGGTACTATAACTAATTGGGGGGCATTAGCTACTATTGGATTAGTTAGCGAAGGTATCTTTACACTATGGATTGGTTATACACTTGTTGTGAGTTTGATAACTATATCTACCTATTACAATTTCATGTTTATGAGGAAATACTTATAATAAAAAATAACTAAAAAAATAGGTGAAGTACGCAAATTGGCCTAGCGACGATTCTTAAAAAATCGTGTATCCGGGTTCGACTCCCGGCTTCACCACTCATTAAACCCATACATAGGACATACCATGTTAAAACAGTCTATCAAAAATATTCTATTTATTTGTGTTGTCTTATCTATAATCTTTTTTTATATGAATCCTTTTATACAAAATATTGATGGTCCTGTTTGGTCTTACTTCTTATGGTTATTCGCACCAGAAATATATGGGATGGGGCGTCAAGATATATTGCCAGAGTTAAGCCCTGAAATACCTATATCAGCAATTGGGGGAACATGTGCTGTAGTCTCAATAGTAGTACACATAGTAGGCTTTCTACTATTATTGAGCAGTCATGAATGGGTTAGACCCCAAAAATCTACAGTTGACGAAGAAATAGAAAAAAGATATCCGCCCTACGTATAATCTATTCTAAGGAGTAATATATGAACGTTCTAGTACTTGGTTATGGTCAGATGGGCAGGCGTATTGCTCAGGCCATGGATTTTTTTGGTCATAATATTGTAGCGGCGGATTGTAAGTGTCCCGATAATCTAGAGTATGACTTTATAGATACCGAAAGTAAGAACTGGCAAAAACAAATACTAGATACTAAACCAGATATTTGTATTTCTGCCCTACCCTATCATGCCAATGAGCAGTATGCACGATTCTGTATTGATAATCAAATTGACTATATAGACCTTGGTGGTTCAGTAGAAGTATCTCAGGCTATTCATCAATACAAAAGAGATAATGACAGACTTAAGAAACCTAAAGGTGGTCGTGTTTTTACTGATTTAGGATTGGCCCCCGGCTTTGTTAATATTCTGGCACAAAGCTATATTGACCGTGGATGTGACACAATTGAAATGGCGGTAGGTGGACTACCTAAATACCCTCACCCCCAAGACGTTCTTAAGTATACTCCTACATGGTCTGTTGAAGGTTTGTTAAATGAGTATACTGAATGGTGCAGAATTATCAAAGATGGGGAAATTAAATTTGTTGATGCCATGTCTGTTTTGAATAGTTATGACCTTATTCAGAGTGATGATGTTAATGGAAGACATATTGTTCCGGCAGAAAAGTTTTATACCAGCGGTGGGACAGGACATATTGAATCTGTTCTCAAGCAGGGGGTAAAGAATTACTCCTACAAAACGATTAGATATGGCGGACACGCCAATGCTATATCACAAATTCTACGTGGAGAGCCTACGGTCGAACAATTATCTTCTATATTTAATCAATACGATAAGGATGTAGTGTTTATTGAACTAAGTGGAGCTTTTGATAATGGTAGATATCCAGGACCAAACCTCAGTATAAGTATTACCTCTCAAGACGATAGTACGGCAATGGCAGATGCGACTGCCCTACCTTGTGCTGCTGTAGCCCACTTAATGTTGACAGACGACTTTCCTATCGGGGTATTGGACTATTCATGTATTAACTATGAAAAGTTTGACGAAGTAACTCACCAACTATTTCAAAAATATAAAACAATGATAGACCTAGTAGGTTTTGACTATAGATGTTCATCTAAGTCATGTAGTGGAGGATGTGGATAATGTGGTTTTTATGTGCAATACTGTGGGCATTAGTAGTCCTATATCGTGCTCGACTTATTTTTGCCCAAAGGTGGTGGGATAAGATGGCTACAGAACGTAAACATTATAAAGCTGAAGAAATGCTGGGAGGATTCTTCTTTTATCTAGTAGCTGGATGGATATTTATATATCTGTTGGAGTGGTATATACTATGAAGTTTAAGGATATTAAAGAGAGTTCTCAATTTGTATTCAATCAGTATATCCTAGAAAAACATCGGGGTAGATTAAACAATCGTCCATATAATGCGATTGATATTAATTCAGGGGAGTTTTGGCTATTCCAGCCAGATGACTACGTAATGAGAGAGATTGCCAATAGAACTAAAACCATAAACCCATGAGTAAATCCACATGTCTTTAAGAATTATAAGTGATGTACACGGTAAAATCGACAAATATCTCCAGCGAATAGAGGGAGCAGACGCATCAGTACAACTTGGGGATATGTCCTGTTTGAATTATAATCATATGGACAAACTGGATTACGGCAGACACCGATTTTTTAAAGGGAATCATGATAATTATGATTTGTGTTGTGAATATGACTTAGGAGATTATGGTACTACTACGTTAGGGGGAGTTAAATTCTTCTTCTGCCGTGGGGCCTTCTCAATCGACTGGAAACAACGCCAATACCACGAGCAAATTACTGGAGATAAAGTATGGTGGAAGCAAGAACAGCTTTCACAACAAGAATTAGAGGAAATGGTAGAGGCATATACTAAGGCTAAGCCCGCTATTATGATTAGCCACACCTGCCCCGATTCCATTGCTAAGAAGTTTGATGGGACTACCCTAAAACACTTTAACTACAATCCCGACACTTTTACGACACCAACACAACAGGCTTTGCAGGCTTGTATAGAAATTCATCAACCCAGCTTATATGTGTTCGGTCATTTTCACTCAGACAGAATTATACAAGAAAGAAATACTACATATATCTGTGTGGGCGAATTGTCTACAATTGACATTGATAATAACGGAAATATACTACGGAGGCGAACATGAGACTACTATTATCTATTTTAGCTCTGCCATTATGGTGTGGGGGATTTATCATTGGATTGTTGTTCCGTCCTATAGTTATGGGGGCAACTACCGGATATTCTCTACAAGAGATATTGGCTATTAGAACCCTTGCTAAAGAAATAGAACAATATCAGGAGAATACTACAGATGTTGAGTAATATAGTGTTTATAGTGTTTGCAATAGGAGGAATTTTAGTATCTCTATTTGTTAATGTATTGGTGGCACAGCTATGTAGTAATATTTACTTAGCTATGTTTTTAGCGCCCACTTGTGCATTTGGTGCGTTTGTTCTATGTCTGATACCACTATGGTTATATATGGCCTTTTTTGATATTGATGTGAATTGGTTTGATGTTGGAGAGCCGGGATGAAATACTATGTAACCCATGGAGAAGGGATGGTGGTATTAGCTGCTGACAGTCCACTAACTGCTACTTTCAATGCAATAGATTACTGGTTTAATAAACTGGGAGATGTATTACAGAGTGAGGTTAGTATAGATTATAGAAAAAAATCGGCATTAAGTATAACCACCCAACAATCTCCAAATACCCCCATAGCCTTTTATGTAGACACGAGAGGAAATAGGAAAGACGATGCAGAACATATCTTTAACAGCTTCTCAATCTATAAAGCATACTACGACATTAAAACCAAGCAAAGCTGAAGTACGATTTGCCTATGCTTGTCCAGGATGTGGTATGGATTATTGGTATGATTGGCAAGAAATACAACACGGTGCAGTATTAGTCTGCTGCGAAACCTCCAAGATATTACCTATACCAGAAGTAACTGTAACTCCGGGTTATCAACCAGTACAACCTAAGCCGGTATCCAATACAATACCTAAACCTACCCCACCAGTAAAACGACCAGCAGCACGACCGGCCCCACAGAGACAATTAAAAACTGGGGCCACCCAACAATCTACCGAACAAATTAAAAAGCGAGCCCTTGACATTTTGAGGGACGTAGACTATACTAAGAGGGAGGCTCTGGAAAAAATTGAGAAAATCTTTCAGCCACAGAAGCATGTAACAGCGGAATTACTTGTCAAACATGTTTTAGCAGCAGAAACTACATAATTAGGATATATATATGAGCCTACGACCAACAAAACTTGATGATATCATTGGATTAGGGAAGGTTAAAGAAAGACTTTCTATAGCCATTGAATCTGCTAAGCAGCGTAGAGACTCATTAGCCCACCAATTGTTTATGGGGCCTGCGGGTACAGGTAAAACTACACTATCCCAGGTTATTGCTAACGAGCTAGGCGTAGATGTGCAGATTGCTAACGGTCCTAATCTACGTAGCATTAAAGCTCTAGTCCCATATATTATGCGGATAGAAGAAAACTCCGTATTGTTTATTGATGAAATTCATCGTCTTACTACCATGACCGCCGAATTCCTCTATACCATCATGGAAGATTTTCGAGCGGATTTGGGTAAAGATTCGGCTATGAGTATTGATGTACCCCGGTTTACCCTTATAGGTGCTACCACAGACCCCGGAAAACTACCTAAACCACTCCGGGACCGCTTTCAAAATCACTATCAGTTGGCTTTGTATACAGATGAAGAATTGGCAAAGCTAATTAAGGCGAATGCCGAGAAGCTGAACTTGAGTATTAATGAAGATGCCCTATTGATGGTGGCGGAAGTTTCCAGAGGAACGCCACGAGTAGCTAATAGTCGGCTACTTTGGGTAAGAGATGTGGCCTTTATTAAACAGTGGGGGCAAATTAGTAGAGCTAATGTTCTGGAAGCATTGGATATGGAAGAGATTGATGAGGATGGACTTAACAAACAAGACCGTCTATATCTTGAGGTGTTAAGAAAGTCATATGAGCCCATGGGTATTAAAACTCTGGTGTCTAGTACGGGGATTGCAGAAGATACTATTCAAGAGAGTATTGAACCTTATTTGATTAAGAAATTGTTGATTAAGAAAACACCAAGGGGTAGAGTGGCAGTATAGGAGATATAATGATGGGTGTACAAAAACATCTTAAAAAACAACAATATCAGAGATATCAAGACGAGAAGTTTAAAAAAGAGGTGCTTGATACACTTAGAGAAGATAATTGGAACATTGAGCATAATGATTCCTATCTTTTAGCTACAAAAAAGAAGTGGAAAATTATACATTACTATATAACTGGTGCTTATGTAGCATTTTATGATGGCACACGAAGAGTGGCGTGTGATAATATACAAGACGCTCTAAAAGAGATTGAACAACTAAAGAACCATGGAAATAATTAATGATATACAGGAGAAAATTATGAGAAATATATGTTTATTTATTATGTGTCTATTTATACCGTGTAGCGTACAAGCCCAAGATAATATATTGAAACCACCAAAAGGTACTAAAATTATTGCCCAAGGCAAGGGTTATATTGTTACTATAGGCCCTGATGGTCGTAGAGTGTTTATAGATTCAAGTTATGCGGACCTAGGTGCAAAAATGCATATGGAGGATTTTATTAATTTAAGTCCTGATTTGCCGCCTAATCCTGAGCGTAAAAAAAGCCGTAGTTGGAAACCTAATCCACCCCGCACAGGACCGGCTCATTGGCATTATAGACCCCGCAGTTTGCTCTCACCAGCATATTATGGGCCTTTAGGCCCTTCTATTATTCCCTTAGACACGGAATTTATTGCACCATCGGACCCTACTATCAAAACATGGCGAGACTATCTACTTAAAAATCCCCACCATAAAGAAGCCAAAAGATATAAAAACCTATTTAAAAAATAGATATTAAACAGAAAGAAATATCACAGAACATGATATACATCAAAAAGTCTCGCGGGTGGTTTCGTGCGGCCTCCACACATATATTAACATCTAAAGATATTACCCGTCCTAATGCTGAAGACATACAGCTTGCAATTAAGATAGACGATAGGCCAGTACAAGTCTTGAAGAAAAAGAAGTCTGGATTACAAGTGCGTTTTTTAGACGAGCCACCTAAAAAGAAGCATACATTCTATGGTTTTACATGGCACGAAGTATTATCCAACGCATTTTCCAAGATAAGAATTAACTAATGGATGTTGGCAGACCTAATTTCAAGGAGATAAGATGATTGGAACCGTAGAACAAAAAGAAACATGCGTACAACGCAGTCTTACTATAGAAGAAATTCGGGAAGGTCTTATTGAGCAAGTCATCGACAAGTTGGGGATGCCTGATACTAAGTACTTTGTAGACCCAAAGAATGTGTTTGATAATAGGTGGAGAGTTAATGTGTGGGTTGACCAGAATCCACAATCACATATTCCACGTATGCAGATTACACACTCATATTTTCTAAAGGTTGACGAGTATGGGGCTATTTTGAACGAAGAAATAATTGAGAACGTCTACGGATAGGAGACTAAAATGGTTTGGGTTTGTTATATAATTTGGTCACTGTTCGTAGGTATAACAACTAGTTATGTTATCTTCTGGTCTGAACTAGGTGATGTCTTTATGGGCATATTAGGCGCTAAAACATCTAATGAAAGACCGGCCATAGTTACTACAGGTATTATAATATGGGTAGTTGGATGTGTATCTATCTATGGTCTTAATTACTGGTTATCTTAAAATATTGAGAAAACAGGAGAACATTATGAGTATTGAGAAAAAGTTTCCTATTCCAACGGGCTATTTATTTACTGGTAAGTATAGTCGTGGCCCCCTTGAAACTCTATCAATTGGAGACTATGGTAAGGCTCATAATGTTAAGGCGGATTTTCTTGGTTACAAAAATGAGATTCATGGTGTACCCAATACAGAATGTATGCCCCTGCAAGAGAAATGGGTGATTACCGTTAGTACACAGTACGGTTGCCCAATGAAGTGTACGTTTTGTGATGTGCCTAATATCGACTTCAAGGGGAATGCTACATTTGGGGATTTGCAGCAACAATTCTATAATGCTATCTCCCTATTTCCTGATGTGCGTTATACCGAGCGGCTTAACCTACACTTTGCTAGGATGGGAGACCCCATCTTTAATGATGCCGTATTCGATTTTGCCGAGTGGGCTATTAAGAGTAAGCGTCAAATCCAACAGGATACAGGTTTGAGTATTGAAGTATTCCACCCTGTACTTACTACATCGCTACCTAAGAAGTTCACCAAGTTGGAAGAAAGAATTCTCCGATGGTGCAATATCAAGAATAATCTATATAATGGTCAGGCCGGTCTACAGTTTTCCATTAATAGTACTGATGAGGGTCAGCGTTCTGAGATGTATCAGGATATGCAGTTATCCCTAGAAGAATTGGCGGCTATTGCAGACAAGATGCCGATGCCCATTAGTCGTAAATACTGTCTTAACTTTGCATATTCTACAGACTTTATTGTAGATGCAGAAAAGATTGACAGATTGTTTGACCGTAATAAGTTTATGGCAAAGATTACCCCTATCCACAATAACAATGCCTGCCGAGATAACGAGATTAAGACTATCGGTGGATATGACTCATGGACCCCATATAAACAACCAGAAGAAGATTTGAAGGCACAAGGATGGGATGTTCTGGTGTTCGTACCCTCTTTAGATGAGGAAGATGGTTTAGTTACATGTGGTAATGCTGTCTTGGGTGGTAGTACACTAAAAACTGAGAATGAACTAATACAAATCCAAGGAGTATATTAATGATGAAGAAAATTTTATCCTATATGCCTTTGATTGGTTTGTATTATTTTCCTAAAAGAATTTATAGTGAAAATAGCCCTTCGGATATTGAGAAAACTCTTAATGGTATGTTGCATGGTGCATATTTATTTATGTTGTTTTTTTATCTATATATATAGCTATTAATCTATGAGCATTAAACAAACAAGTAATGAGAAACACCTAGCTAGTAGTATAGCTAGACAAAATAAAAAGAGAGAGAATAGAATGAGTGTTTTATTTTCTCAGTGCATTAATGCCCTGGCAGAACATTCAGAATTAAAAATAGGATGTTGTCATGAGGATGATTTACTAGACTCTTTAGAAAATTTTGTAGATGCAACAAGTTTTTTAGGCTTGATTAGTCTAGACTATAAGGAGTATGGTATAATATATGATGTAGCAACTTGGCCGTGGGAAGAAGACTATCCTAATAAATGGTTTGTGTCAAATGGTGACATACAGAGCGGGGAACTTTTTAATGTTGTGGGGGCTATACAATATATAGATAAGTATGTATATAGTAAAAAATACTCTGAAATTAGTCAGGCCAATTAAGTTAGACGGTGTGGGTACCTACTTATACTTTCAACGATTAAGAAGCAATATAATAAACGTTGTGTGGAAATTAAATAGTTACACAATAAGAGTACCAATAATTAGAGAGAAAGGTTAGTTCATGGGTCGTGGACAAAAAACTTGCCCCGATTGTGGCAATACAACGGGGCCTAGAACATATCAATGTTCAAATTGTCAGCATAAGTTTACATTTAAGCCTGCGGGACTACGCACGCAAATTGGCAAGGATATTAAAGATTGGCGGGAGTTAGAAAACGGAGAAATTATTAGGGTGGTTCAGGGTACAGGACCAGTATGGCGTAGTCATGATGAAGAACTAGAAGAACAGTCTATGGGATATGCGGGACTGTTCAGAGTGGTACAAGTAATAGACGATGGAATTTTGGCACACTCACTAAAGAGTTCTGATGCCGGTCGTGTTATGATATATATGGGAGAAGAAGAACGGTCTAAGGTTGACCCCCGTTTGTTAAAACGCCCCCATAAATTGAGAAAAGCCACTAAGAAGGAATTACTAGTACATGCATAGTGTTGGACGAGAAGAAATAGTTTATAAAATTAGTAATATAGTACGAGAACAAAACTATCCAGGTTTTCGTAGCCGCAGAATGCTAGATATGAAATTAAATATGATTAGAACTATGTGGAGTGTCATTAAACGGTACCCATAGAACGAGAAACACTGAAACCATATGATGTTTACTGGGATTTTATAGTACCTCGTATAGACACGAATTTACGTTTAGATTTAGACCCCCTATTTATCTTTGCTTTTTCTATGAAACAATTTTGGAGAGAGTAATGCATAACTATCCCAAAACAAAAATATTATGGCTTTTTGATGGTTTTGCTTATGATGCCACACATAGACTCAATTATTGTAGACAACGCCCATACTTAAATACAGGATATTTTATACGAAATATCGTAACACAAATTTCTGGCCAAAATCATTGGAGATGAGTATAGTATGAATCTAAAATATCACGAGATATATGATGGGCCAGAATATATTTTATATCATTACTTTGTGATGTTAGAATTTAAAGACATACCACAAAAATTAAAGTCTGGCTACTTTCATCATCGTCTAATATCCAATTTAAAAGGGGAACTTGAGAAATGACACTTCAAGATTATTTAGAAAACAATATCATTTTGGAATTTGAGGATGGGCGATATATGACCAAGATTGATGGATACTATTGCCCTATTGGGAGAGTAGGAGAAGAAAAGGCATTGGAAAAGTATTTGGAAGAACACCCTAATAAGGAAGATTGGTAATGAACCAAGTTAGTAGCCAAGTTAGGAACCAAGTTAGTAGCCAAGTTTGGGACCAAGTTTTGAACCAAATTGATATATAGTAAGAAAAGATTTACGATAGAGCCAATATACTAAGGAGAACAAATGACAGGATTTAAAAAGACATCACTAGCCAGATTGCTAATTCTCATCAGTATTGGTGTTATATTAGGACTTATAGTGAATGCATGTAGAGGGGCAGAGGCCACACAAAGACAAAATCTTATACAAGTCAAACAGGGAGATGACCTACAGGCGGCACTAGATAACGCCCACATAGGAGACATCATTGAGTTAGAGGCGGGGGCTACTTTTACGGGGAACTATCTACTACCGGCTAAAAATGGTCCGGGATGGATAACTATTCGCACATCTAAATATGCGGATTTGCCACCAGGGGGAAGTAGGATTACTCCCGCAGATACCCCACTACTCGCTAAGATACAAACCAGTAATACACAAGCTGCATTAACCTCTAAATATCGGGCACACAACTACAAGTTTCACGGAATTGAGTTTACAACAACCAACAATCTCACCTATAACATTGTGAGGTTTGGGCATAACGGGTTGCAAAATGGGTTTCCTCCAGGTGTTTGGGATTTGCCCCACCATATTCAGTTTCATCACTGTTATATTCACGGCACACCAGATGCCACAGTTAGAGTGGGTCTAGCCGCCAACATTAATAGTTGTGTTGTGCGAGACTGCTATATTTCTGATTGCCATGACCCCGGAGCAGATTCGCAAGCTATTGTTGTTAGTCATTGTATAGGACCAATGGAATTTGTGAATAATCACCTGGAGGGTGCGGGCGAAAACCTAATGATTGGGGGCTCTGAGCACAATTTTCCAGATGCTATTCCAATGAACATTCTTATCCAGGGTAATTACTTTTATAAGCCTTTGAGGTGGAGTCGTTGGGAAGATAATTATGATGGGCACAAGTGGATAGTTAAAAATTTGCTTGAGTTTAAGACGGGGCGAAATATCTTAATTCAAGGTAATGTGTTTGAAAATAATTGGGCGGGCCAAGGTCAGCATGGGGATGCCATACTATTTCATCCACGTGGACAAGCATCTGACCAGCCATGGAATGTATTGGAAGACGTAACGTTCCAGAACAATATGATTATCAATTCACCCAATGGCATGTCTATGTCTCCGGGTGGTAAATTAGATAATGGTCCGCTACGCAATCTATTAATTCGTAATAATGTTATTCAAACTAATTCTGATGCTAGTGAGTCACGAGCATTTATTAAAGCATCTTCACCTATTAATGGTCAAGAACGTGGCGACGATGTAGTAGTAATCAACAATACCATGTTTAGTAGTGGTGTTAAAGACATGCGCACCGCACTAGTATTTGGAGATAATGTCCAAGGATATAAAAACTTTACATTTGAACATAATATATGTGAGCATGGGACATATGGTATTCATGGTGGTGGTCAGGGGGCAGGTATTCCCGGCTTAGATTTCTACTGTGAAAACTGGTCCGTAAAAGGCAACATATTTATTAAAGAGACAGACTTTGGGAGGAATTGGCCAGAGGATAACCTGAGAGCCCCCACAATGGCCCAGATTGGCCTAATTGGGTATGGTTTGAGTCCGAACAGCCCATTTAAAAATCTTGGCTTAGGACGCAAAAATCCGGGTGTCAACTGGCAGGAGTTCGTTATGTCTGTGCAGAACGCCAAAAGAGGAAAACCGTTCTAAAATTTCAACAAAAATCTTGACATTCCCAATTTTGGGTCTATATTGATAAGTGTGATAAGTGGTTTTTTTTGTTTTTTTACTAAGGAGAAAGTTATGAGTGAGTTGAAGAGATTGGACCACAAGAACTTGGCTTTGGGTGAAGTAACCAATCACGCCCACCGAGCTACGTCTGATGACGCCGTTCTTTACGGTCGAGAAGATGGTAGTGTTGCTGTCATGGACTTGCCCACTGGTGGTGATGTTGTTCATGAGGAACACGCTACGGTAAGCTTGCCTGCGGGTGAGTTCGATGTGAGTATCGTGGTTGAACAAAATCACGTAGAGGATGAGGCTCGGCAAGTAATGGACTAATCTAGTCTTTTATAATCGAGTACTCAAAAACGAGCCCTCATCCCCGAATAGGGGCTCTGAGGGTATTTTTTTTTGGTTTTTTGGAATTGAATAATGTTCAGTGTCCCCCTTACTAATGCTGGTTTAATAGACAGGCGGGTACAATTATTACGTATTTATAGTGATTATGCTGATTATGCCGCTAGGATAAATCGTAAGCGTCGGACTCTACATAATATAATACAAGTTTTACGGACTAATGAAAATTCCTGATAATGCTACCGAACTTTACTTTGATACTGGCGGTTGTGCGGGAGATGCATATGAAGGCCATTACTATGCGGGTTATTGGTATTTAGAATTACGATGCAAGCTATCAGATGGTACAAGTTGTCGGATTTGGGATTCTAGTTGGTATGACGATGATGATTTTGGAATGTATCCAGAGTTACGTCAGGACGTAACAGAGCTATTTGCAGAATTGAATTTGGATATAAACAAAATTGTAGATTTTCAAGAAGATTGTGTTTGGGACTGGGAATATAACCATAACATGTGAGTGCGGAAAACAACACGACATAACATATCAATGAAACCCATCACACATTTTAAATTGGCCGCCTTTGGGTCCGTAGAATACTACATGTGGCATAGTATATGTCATATAACAGCTTATAATCTAAGAGAAGATGTGTGGGAGTATTATTTGAGTGGAACAATGGTGCGGTTACGGAGTACTTTCGGTAGACGAAACACATATCATGTTTTAAATATCTTTCTTGGCCCGGACAAGAACACTCTGTCCCCGATTGTTCTATACTGTATTGTTCAATCTCGATATCCCCAAAACTATACCAGCCAAAGTCGTACTAACACGACCCATGACATAAGCGCCTTCAGTCATAAAAAAACAATGCATAGACTCTCTATCAATATGTATAATCTCTCTCACCAACTAGAAGATATGGTGGGCACTGTGGTAGATGATATTCCATCATTGGAAGATATTAACGCTACCGTATATGAATATTTTGCAGGACGAGACCTATTAATACAATTTCCAATTAGAAGTGCTATGTATGGATTCACACAGTAAAAAGATTAGATACGAAATGCATATGAAATATTGGAATCATCCCCAAAATATAAGACGAGAGATATTTGCAAAGGTTTTACAGCCTGTTAGTCACACTCTTTTTACAAATTTAATACAGAGTGATATAAGTTAATATAAATGCACAAACTAAGTATAAAAATTAAAGATGTTGAATACCCATCTACAACAAGCTATGGTTCGCGTTGTACAGATATGTATATGGCATTTGCCATACTAAGAAGAATCAGATTTTATATAGGGAATAATATCAGAAGGAGACCTTTCTAATGCCATACATAAGCAAAGAAGACCGACAATTTATTAATGATGGGCTATGGGCATTTAAGAATAAAGACGAGAAGGTGTTCAATATAACCCAACTGGCAGAAATTCTCCAGAATATTCCTAGTGATAAACGCAAGGGTTCTTTCAACTATTTCATAACTCGTCTGTGGTGTCAAGTCTTTGAACATGAAGGCAAGAATCTAGAAAATGATAGCTACACTAAACTATCTAATGACATTGCCGTACTTAATGATATAGAAGGAGAACTACGCCGCCGCTTCCTAGATGAGTATGAAGATTTGGCTATTGCCCGTAATGGAGACCTACCAGAACTTTCGGTTGATGGTGAGGGACACATTTCTATAATGCACCAGAAAAATATGGCAATGACCCGCAAGAAGGCAGAGGAAATACAATCCGGTATTAAAATAGCACAACCGGGAGACCTTGCCAACATAGAACGAAAAAGTAAGATTATCACATGATAGGTTATATAACTAAATTCAAGATTGCGGGCACACTAGAAGCCGATGTTTATCTTGGGACTAAATATCAAGCTTTAGGACTAATGGGATTTTTACAAGAAATGTTTGAGCAATTTCCAAGAGCCTCATTCCGCAACTTTATTAACACAGAAATCAGACAATCTCAATGAATCCCACCCTTTATATCATAAGTCGATTACAATCTTCTTGTTATCGTAGTGTTAGCCATAGAACAAACCGTACTTTTGCTCAATATCTACGAGTATATTTAAGACAGGTAGAGAGGGTAGACCTGCAACACGAAATACATCGTACTATGGCCGACCTGTTAAAAGATGCGTGCTTGACACTAAGAGAGCATTTTTTTAGGTTTTTAGGAAGGGGTGGGTTTTGAAATATCAGTCTATAGTTAGAAAGATAAGAGCATGGTTACATTAGAATCTTTCTTGGGTTATGCTTCAAGGTTTGAAATTAATTTATTTCAGATGTTATGTCCAGTACAAGAAGACCATAATGTATGGGGCACATGTATTGGTATAAAGCGCTCTTTTTTGACGGGAATACTCATAAATGAAACCCTTATTTGAATATTTTGAGCACATAGGTCTTGTAGAAAACACTATATATACTAATTTACATCTTGAGGGTACGAGTTTTTCTGATAGTCATATGTATCAATATGATACTGTATTTTTTAATATAAGAATGAATGTGGTACAAAATGTCTTCATATAAAAACCATTTTAGATTTACAAGGAGTGTAGAAAATGAAGTATTTAATACCACTAAAAAAATATTTATGCCAGAGCATACATATACATATGCGCATCCGTTAAACTATATTTTTGATGTGCTTATAAAGAAGTTCCCAAGAGTAAAGTTTGCATGAATAATTTCTATACATTTTTTGTTTGGGTGGTATATTAGAAGCTCCACTGTATGCTAAACATGCAACATATAGAGGTGGTCGCTATAGTATATACTTAACATGCGTAACATTACCCACGATTAATATCAAAGGCGTGATACATATTAGTTGCAAGGAACAGGTGGCATGATGCACTACAGAGCGGTGTTTGATTATACTGGGTCATTAGAAAACCATGTGGCTTTTGCCTTGGTAGCACTTAATATAAACCCAAAATGGTTATGTAGCACAAGACAAGTAAAAGAGGCGTTGGTTACTTGGTATCATGGGGAATTAATTAAGGTATGAATGAGCATTATAGACATTTTTGCATTAGTGGTCATTTAGAATATCCATTATACGAGAAATACACGTGCAACAATGACTATTACCTGAGTTGTGCCGCTAAGGCATCGGTGAGGATTAAAGAATATATTTGTTAAGAAATAGGATAAAATATATAACTATGAATAGATTATGTTTACAGAGAGCATATCACATTGGTCCGATGGATGCAGACCGCATAGGTGGTCGCCTATGGCGTGAAGACATGTCCGAATTTCTCCTGTCTCGTGGATGTATCCCATTAAACCCATATGAAAAACCTATGCATTCGGTCAGTAATAATGGCCTTGAGGATGACGAAAGTTTTGAAATGATGTGTCAGGCTAGAGATAAGGAAGATTATGATACTCTAGCTAAATTGATTAATCCAATACGACATGTAGACCTACGAATGGTTGACCATGCCGATTTTATTATCTGCAATCTAGACTACGATAAGAAGCCAACAGGTACATTTGATGAAATTTTTACCGCAGAAAGACAAAAAAAGCCGATTTTGCTACACTGTCCGCAAGGTAAGAAAAACATATCTTTTTGGCTCTTTGACGTAATTCCTCACGAGTGGATGTTTGATTCGTGGGACGAGATGAAAGAATATCTTGTTCATATAGATACTGCGTCCGATGAAGAAATCGACGATAAAGGCAGGTGGATTTTCTTCGATATGGAACCAGTAGTTACAGACATACTTAAACGTAGAAAAAAACGAGAACAAGGTTGGCAACAATTTCCTGAAGTCAAAAATATGTTTGAAGACTTTAATATGGCAGACGAAAGAGATTTGGATTATTAGTATGCACACAAAAGTTGGACCATTAAACAGAGTGCCTAAAATTCCAAAAAGCGTATCTGATAAGTGTTATAACTATATTAGTTTTGAACTAACAGAAACAGTTGAGCGTATTATTTTCCATAGGTTAGTATTAGACGTTCATAGAAACGAATTGCCGTGTGATTTATATGGGTAAAACCGCACTAAGAAATGTTGAACTAGCCGTATATAACGAGATAGAGCAAAAACTATCCTCAAGTGTGCTAGATGATATTGAGTTCTTTTGTCTATTCTCTCCGTTTTATATAGAAGATACGTTAACCTGTATATATGCCCAAATAGTAAACATAAGATGATAACAGTAAGTCATAGAATAGAAATTATACCCGATGCTAAATATCAATTGGGCCACAAAGCATTTATTCAACTACATGATATAGAATGTAAAATTGAGAGGATACTTTTTACCACATTAGTACTAGGTCTTCAAATGAACGAGCTAGCAAACTCTAGGAAATACCTATGATTTTAGACCACATTTTCTTTCTGGTAGTGTGTAATATCCTATATGGATAAATACCCTTATCAGGAGAAAGTTTTATGATAGGCACAAAAATAGGTAAAGGCACTGTCATAGCAGAAGCCAAAAGACCCGAACATATTAAAAGTAAACATAAATTTTGGAAGGTTGAATGTGAGTGTAGAACAATTTGTTTGGTTCCTAGTTCTAGTATTAGAGGCAATAAATGGAAAAGCTGCGGCTGTCTTCATGAGCCCAATTTAATAGGCAAACAATTTCATGATGGAAAAGTAATACAACTTTTAGAGCCGGATGGGAAAGGGAACAGGGTTTGGTTATTAGAATGCAAATGTGGAAAACAATATAAAGCTATTACTAATAGTTTAACACAAAACAATACTAAAGGATGTGGATGTAGAAATTATAGAGAAGGAAATAAGCATCCCAACTTTAAAGGTGTAGGAGATTTAACAGGAGAATATTGGGGTAAATTAAAAAAAAGGTGCTAAAAGTCGAAACTTAGATTTTAAAATTACCAAGGAATATGCGTGGGAATTATTTATACAACAAAAAAAGAAATGTATTCTTTCTAATTTAGATATCCATTTTGGTAGGTATAAAGAAACTAATAGTCAAACTGCTTCTCTCGATAGAATAGATAATTCTAAAGGATATGTTAAGGGTAATGTACAATGGGTTCATAAATACATAAATAGAATGAAATGGACTCATTCTCAACAAGACTTTATCAAAATGTGTGAAGAGGTTGCCAACCACCATAAGAATACAATTAGTTATACTTTGGACCATTTGGCTTTTAGGACAGAAAATCGTAATGAGTCAGTAGAATTATTATCTAAATTATTTGATTATAGTGTACAAGAAGAGTTTTTGCCATTTGCCGATAGTAGTAATAAAGATAATATAGATATTACATGTGCGGCCTTGTCACCACCAGTTGATAGTAATATGCCAGAGATATTTGTATCATCAGGCAATTGGAGGTCTATAGTTGGAGATTGGGTAAAAAACCGTAAGGATGTAGGCGGGATACATCATATAGCAGTAAAGATACCCGCAGGAACTATAGAAGAAATAATGGAACAATGGAAACAATATGATATTGAGTTTACTACAGAAAAACCAATTGTGTGCGAAGAAGATGACGATGGATTGCGTCAGATATTTACAAAAGAAATCCCACAATTAGGGAACTTAATTATAGAAATTATTGAACGGGGCGAACATGGGTTTTGTTCATCGTCTGTTGCGAAACTAATGGAGAGTACTAAGAAATGAGCGTACTTACAGAAGCGTTGGGTATTAAGGGGTTTTATACGGAAATCAAACCATCTCCTATTCACGGTATGGGGGTGTTTGCCCTTCGTAAGTTGTATAAGGGAGATATTGGTGTGGTGGAAGGTTACTTAATGCCTTCCCAAATGGCAACTGTACATTCAGTATACATTGATGAGGATACGGTGTTAGAGCCATATCCGCCATATAGGTTTTTGAATCATGATGCTGTTAATTATAATGCGGAGTTAATTGTAGACCCGGACGAAGGTGTGTGGATAGCACTTACTAGAGATATAGAGCCGGGGGAAGAAATCACTATTCATTATGGAGAGGACTGGGACAATGCCGAGTATTAAAACATTACAATCAGAACTAGACAGGGCGGTTCGTAAAGAGTTTCAAAGAAACCCGGATGCAGCACAAGCTTATCTTGTGTTACAGCTAGAGTACTCCGATGAACTTCTTCAAGAAGGAGAAGAATATCTTCGTGCGAAGGATTTTACTGTAGATAGAGATGGTCATAGCTTTCGTATTGGTTTTCCACAGAAGGTTTAGAGTCTGATTTTTATGAATACACGTAAGAGATTTTTTAGAGATTGTTATATACTAGGACATGGTAATATAGTCAATAAAGCTTGGAGTACATGTAATAAAATATTTGATTCTCGCCCTTATCTAGAACCCTAGCGAACAATTATTTCTTATGTGCATCCAAATCCTGATTTTAATTCTGAAATAACAAATATTAGAGTAGCAATTGTGCCATAGAGATATAAGATGAACAGAATAATCAATGCATTTTCTATATTTCCATATGTAAGACAAACATGGATAAATGTATATACATTACATATTCATACTTCTGCATTTAATGGGGTAGTAAGATTTTTATGTCCAAATCCTAGGCCAGCATTGAGAAGAACTACAACAGGGAACATGATTAGAACTATACGATAATGACCCTCTTCATGAAAATATGGGCTAATGCCCGACCATATATTCCTGACCATGAGAAGGTCAAATTCTGTAAAGATATTATTGAGGCATTTGAGGCACACGACGTAGAGATTAGCTATGAATCCGCACAACAAGGATGGTGGGAAGTAGCTATAGCTTTGGAGGAATTAGATAATGCATAGTGCTAGAGATATGTTGAATGGATTTGAAAATATTTATCAAGCAAGGTGGGATGATAATTTTTTAGTGGGCGTTGCCAACACAGAAGCACACAGTATAACTATTGACCTATGGGTATGTTACGAAATAATAAGTTCAATATAGCACACATCTCACAAATCCCTATTGTTCTACATACTATAGACGCTTATTCCTATTGTTGGAATACATGGTATTACTTTTTTAAAAAACATGCTAAAAATCATGGCCCCATTTGGTTTCTATCAGAAGAAAAAGAGCCGGATTTTGCCGACCAAGTTAACCACATCAAAACAGGGTCAGGTGCTTGGGGTAAAAGACTACTTAAAGGATTAGAGGATATCCCCCCACACTTCTTTTATATGCAGGAAGATTTTTGGGCACACTCAGACTTAGTATTTGACCATACTATTACAGACCTGTTTACTCAATATGAGATGGATTGTTTACGTATTAGTTGGCATCATAATCATTATGCGGCAGACAAGATAGAAAATAGTCTCTATAAAATGAGACAATTAGCTGCTTATACCCTATCTCACCAATTTGCCTTATGGTCACGAGATTTTTTGATTCCTCATATAAAATCTGATGATGACCCATGGAAAAATGAAGAAGATGGAAGTATAAGTATTAATAGAAACCCACACAACATTTACATTCTACAAAACGATTGGTATACGCATGCCATTTCTCAAGGAAGACCAATTATTAATCCCCAAACACAGCTTATGATGAGCGAATATATTAAACATGCACAATAAAATTATATGTATCACATTGTTCAGAAGAATGGACTATACGAAGAGAGTTATTGAAGCACTTCAACAGTGTGATGGAATTGAAGATTATAAATTAATTATAGGTTTAGAGCCATTGAGTAAAGATATTGTAGAATATGCATATTCTTTATCTGCTGTCTTTAATCAAGTTGAAATCTTACATAGGCCATATATTTATGGTTGCGGAACTAATATTCTACATACTTTAGCCGTTGGGTTTGAGCAGTCCGACTATGTAGTAAATCTAGAAGACGATGTTGTTCCCCATAGAGATATTCTAAAATACTTTGAGTGGGGGGCCGACACCTATCGTGATGATAAGGATATTTTTACTATTTCAGGATATAATAATCCTAGTGATGACTTTGATAAAACCGTAGAACCTCGTAGCCAACAAAAACTAACCCTGGAAGACTATCCTCCGCATATAGTTAATAGACAGTGCAATTTTACTCCTTGGGGATGGGCAACATGGAAAGATAGATTTGACGAGATGAAAACTAATTGGAATCCTAATAGTTGGGATGTTCATCTACAACATAATGTAGTTGGCGAGAGATATGAAATTTATCCCCTACTCTCTCGGACACTGAATATTGGAAAAGAAATGGGCACACATGTTTCACCTCACGTGCAGGAGCGCTCCCATTATAATCCATTTTGGGCTGGTGCATATGATAATATCTATGAGAGCGAATTTGAAGAAAATATACAAGCAAAGAAAATAGGGGGAATTCGTGGACTCTAGACCAATCATTACAGTCAAAGCCCATGCCCGTCCCGTCTTACTATACAGGTGTTTGTCGGCATTGGAAAAGTGTTGGGGTATTGAAAAATATCCGGTCGTTATTTCGGTAGACCTTCTCGACAGTATCCCAATGAAAGAACAAACCCTTACTGCCGTAGAACAGTCAAACATTGCCAATAAATGTGGGGAAGTGGAAATAGTGTGGCACGACCAACGTCTTGGCTGTCCTGGCAATGCCCAATATTGTTTATCTAGAGGGTTTGAGAGCGGAGCCCCATATACTATTCATTTAGAGGACGATATCTTATTTGCTCCCGATTGTCTTAGCTATTTAGAGTGGACGGTTAAGAGACTTGATGGGGGGAACTATTTCGCCGCCTGCACATATAATAGACCATGCCACCAAAAAACAGCCCCTCATTCGGCGGATATAGTAAAAACAGCCTCTAAAAAGTTGTTCGATGGTAGTGGTGGCCTTGCTATGACTAGTGCCCGTTGGCGAAAAATACAGGCTATGGGCGGCATGTTCGGTGTTAACTACATTTCGGATGCCGGTCGTAAATTTGATTGTAGGGGCACAGAATGGCTCTCAGAGATTAGAAAACAAAATCTACCGGACCCAACATCTCTTTCCTGGGTTTGGCCATTTGACAAGTTTTTTTCTCAAGAGGATAACATACATTTACCCTCTGTATACCCTATCGTTAATAGGTCTCTTAATATTGGTAAGCGTGGTCTTCATGTGAAAAGCGAACAAGAACATAGTCAGCTACAATATAATCAACATTGGACTGGAGGGGCATACGAGCCAATCAACCAGTTTTTAGATGAGATTACAATAGATAATAATAAATATATAGAGGATGGAATAGAACATGTGGACCCTACCTGAAGAAGAAGAATTCTTTCTAGGACAACTAAATAAGACACATCGTGTTTTAGAATATGGTTCTGGTCAGTCTACTAAACAGATAGCCGAAAGATGTAAATCTGTTTTTAGTATTGAGCATGACCCCAAATGGTTTAATTATAATGTTCAGCAAAATTTGGGTCATAATGTAGTACTAATGCATGTTCCGCCAGATAAACCATGGGAAAGTAGAGATGGTAGTTTAGAAGAATTTAATAGCTATATACATGCGCCTATTCCTTTTGGTAGATATGACGTTATATTTGTGGATGGTAGAGCACGAGTAGACTGTTGTCGTATACTTGACCAACTGGCATATCCAGACAGTCTCATATTTTTTCATGATTTTGGGCCAAAGCATCAAGCAGAAGACGGGTCTGGCTATCGAACACATTATGACGAGGTATTAGAGTGGTTAGAAGTAGTAGACAGTGTAGAAACAATGTATCTCTTTAAACAAAAATGAGTGAAATAAAATATCCTGAGATTGAAGGGTTTGAAGACTGTAAAATCATACAATGCTCTCCCCCTGGCACAGCATCAACATTATTGTTTAATATATTGTATGGTTTTATTTCTCCAACATTACCTGTTGATGTAGGATACGGAGCTAAAGACGAAAACAAACATATAGTATGTACTCACGATACTGATATTGATGGTTTCATTAAGCGTTTTCCAGAAACAAGACTATTTTTCATATCTTCAGAAAGACATGCTCAAAATAAAAAAAATTCACAGTAAATATTATACCTATGATAATGTTGTTGTGTTTGAGTTTAATCAACTTAATGAAACTCCCGACAATACCCTAGAAGATATAGTGGCTTTAGTATATGAGAATACCAGAGAACTCTTACCCGATAATATTCACATGTCTATGAAAGATGGATTAACTAGAGCACAAAAACTTAATAAGAGATATGAAGAAATTAAACACCATAACTTTGACTATATAGATAGATTTTATCATATCCACGGAAGTCATAGAGGTAGGCATTAATGATAAAAGTAATAGTACCAACATATAATTCAGAAAAATGGATAGGACTTTGTATTGAAATACTTAAAGTACAAACCTATACAGATTTTGAATGCATTTTAATTGATGATGGTTCTTCTGATAAAACTAGCCGCCAAATGAGACGCGCAGTAGATATGGACCAAAGATTCAATATACTTACCAATGGGTCTAGACGAGGAACCTCATTAGGAAATTATGTTGATGGGTTTGATATACTGGAGCCAGATGATGAAGATATTATTGTCTGGATAGATGGAGACGATTGGTTATCAGACGTATACGCTCTGGAAACTCTTTTTAAGATATATGAAAATAATGATTGTTGGATGACATATGGTAGCTGGAAAGTATATCCTACCGGAGAGACACTAGACACATCAACAAGAGTAATACCACAGATTGTACACGATAATAATGCTTATCGACAATATCAACATTGTTGCACACATTTAAGAACACATAAAGCTTTTTTACTAAATGCTATTGATAGACAAGATTTAATTGACCCTCGTATTGATGAGTATTTTTGTGAAGCAAACGACACCGCATATCTTTTTCCCATGTTAGAGATGAGTGGGCCAGGACATATATATTTAACTGATGAGGTTCTATATATATTAAATAGGGAAAACCCACTTAATGAACACAAGCTGAAAGCGGCTAAACAAAAAGAAACAGAGATGTTTATCAGAGGAAAGAAGCCATATGACAGACTTACTAGATAATGTACCAGTATGGTTCAATTATCAAAAGTTCTATGATTATATCTTAAGCAAGAATTATACCTCGTTCGTTGAAGTTGGGGTGTGGGCAGGAGAGGGGATTGTTTATCTATCCAATCATAGTAGTAAAGATTCTCGAATATTTGCTGTAGACCTATTTGAAGACACATATAAATGGACAGAAACAGACGACCACGACCCAAAATTACGAAACATAGTTCAAGATATTGACCAGATATATAGGAAGAATATAGAAACTAACGGTCAATCAACTAAAATTACTAGTATCAAGTCTATATCGTGGGAAGGACCAAAATATATAGAAGATAAGGTAGACTTTGTTTTTATAGATGCGGACCATAGTTTTAGTAGTGTCACGAAAGACATTAATAGTTGGTTGCCCATGATTAATAATGGGGGCATTATCGCAGGACACGATTATAGAACACCGGAGACTAAATTTAATGGAGTAAAAAGCGCTGTAGATAATATTTTCGGAGATAGAGTTAACTTATTTGAATCATCTGTATGGTACGTCAATGTCTAAAGATTTAACAATATTAATGGCAGTTAATAGCCAGTTATCTAAATTTCAACACGTAATAACATCTTACTATGCTTGTTTCCAAGGGTATAGAAGATTGCCTAAACTAGTTATTTCACCAGGAAGTAATGTAAATGTAGAAGAAATACAAGAGTACCTACACGGTCAAAAAATTCCACACAAGATATTAGACAGTAACGATTCTTTTATCCGAGCTATCGTAGAATTAATAGACAGTGTAAAAACACCCTACTTTATGTTTATGTTGGACGATGTATGTGTTTGTAAGACTAAAGACTTTTTTACTCCAATCAAACAAGCTTTCAAGAAGAATAAACAGCTTATACAAGTCAAGTTTGGTGGGGGCGCTGTTACAGATGGGGAGCGCAATATAGACAATATATATGTAGAAGGTGGTGTGGCAAATTTAAGACATGCTCCTAATCTAAAATTTCACCCATATATTACCAAAAGCCAAGATACAGTTTGGATAGGAAGTCTTAATCATCAACATATTCAAAATATCTATGCTATTAGTCAGTGGAATGCCGTGATGCGTACTAGTGTATTTAAAGATATACATTCTGTTATTAAATCCCGCATTTCTGGCTCAGACTCTACATGGTCAGATTATCTAGCTCTTATCAACTATTCGGGCGGGATTAGAAATCATGTACAAGAGCGTGGATGGCCACAGGGCTTAGAGTTCTTAGATAATTGTCAAACGGGGTGGCTTAACTTCTGTAGCTATATCTATGCCCACGGTAGACAAAATCAAAATTTGCAAACCTTTGTTCAAACACATACTGAAGAGATAAAATGATAGTATTTGTAGTTGGAATATACAAATCAGGCACATCATATTTGACAACCCTAGCAGAAAAGGTGGGACCGCCTTTAGTTATTGATAGGGAAGCTACCTGTCAAGGGGTCACAAGAGAATATAATATTCGAGAGGCATACGAAGTAAACCTGCTGAATAATGATATTTTTGAGTGGTATAAGCAGGATATTTTTTACTTTAGTCCACAGGTTTTTGATGAATATAAACCAAACTATGAACACGTTCAAAAGATTAAAAAAATATATCAACGGTATAATTATGATTGTATCATGAAAGACCCCCGGCTTATAGGCTCTTTGCCACTGTGGCTAGACGCGATTCCAGACGAGATACCCGTTAAGATATTGTGGTCTGAAAGAAATGCAGAGGACATCTGTAAATCTTTTATGAAAGATGAGTGGTCTAATAGCAAACTGAAAAAATCCGTAGAAGATACAGTAAAAGAACTGCAACTAAAACTCGCGTACAGAAAAAGTCTGGAAGGTATTGGAGAAACCTTCAGATATGAGCATGTAGTTAATAATGAAGACGAAACATTAGAGCGAATACAATCATATCTTAATGGCTAAAGTATACTTTCTAGAATATTATCAACAGGGTAAAGACCTGTTAGACCAATATAAAAAACAATCGCCTCATAATAGCGGAGCTTGGGAAAATGTTGAGGCGACCTTAAATATTGATGAGGCAGATTACTATGTGATGTCGGACAAAACTAAAGAGATTCCCCCGGATGTGGCTAGGGTGATTTTTTTAGGACGAGAGCCACAACACGTTTATCTACATAGCCCCCCAACAAAGGCGGCTATTAAGTGGCATCATGAGTACGGTAATTGTCACCTACCTACTTTTTGGTGGCTAGACTACACATATGATGACCTGTATAATTTAACATATCCTAATAAGACCGACGTTTGTAGTGTTATTGATTCTGGCAAACTTGTGATTAATGGACACCAACAGAGATTGAGTTTTATTGCGTCTTTATTAAACATAAAAGATATAGATATATATGGTACTATTTGTAATGCGTATAAAGAACATTGGCATAGTCCAAAATCTTTTAAAGGCGTTTTGCCACATAGAAATAAAATCGATGGACTATTACCATATAAGTATCATATAGCTATAGAGAATGGAAGAACCCAACATTACTTTTCTGAAAAATTAACAGATGCTTTACTTTGTTGGTCTTTACCTCTATATTATGGCTGTACTAAAATAGACAAATATTTTCCCAAGAATTCTTATATTACTATAGACATTAATCGTTCAGGAGAGCATGAAAGAATACGCGAAATTTGTCAAAATGAAATAACACAAGAACAAAAAGACGATTTAGCAGAAGCTAGAGACTTAATTTTAAACAAGTATAATATATGGCCCACAGTCCACCAAGCAGTTAAAACAGCAGAGAATCAATATGTCTAATCTTATACACTCTAAAGTAGAGCCGGAAAAACTTCTACATATTATTAATCGTAAAGACGAGATTGTAGATATGCGGCACAACATTAGTCCAGAATCAGCATATTTACAAGTTGCTGGAATGAATATTCCAAGTAACCATAAGTACAAGGCCCATAAGCACTTACCCCTCAAAAGACAAACAGACATTACTCAAGAATCTTGGGTAGTTATTTCAGGATTTGTCAAAGTATGGCTTTACGATATTGATGATACTCTACTTCATGAAACAACATTATCTCCAGGAGATTGTTCGGTAACGCTAGAAGGAGGGCACACATACAAGGCTTTAGTTCCCGATACTGTTGTATATGAGTTCAAAACGGGACCATACTACGGTATAGAAAAAGATAAGGTATTTTTGAATGAATAAATTACATATTGGATGTGGAAAAAGAAATTTTGGAGAGGATTGGTATCATATAGATGGTAATGACTATCCGCACGTTCAATGGCAAGACATAACTCGTTTACCTTTTGGTGGCGATACAGTAGACCTTATTTATGCATCTCATGTTATTGAATATTTCGATAGAGAAGAGATAAGAGGGCTTTTACAGGAATGGGTACACTCTCTAAAACCCGGAGGTACTTTACGTCTAGCGGTACCAAATTTTGCTGTAATAGCTAAGCTGTATACAGAAGGAAAATATCCACTTGACAACTTTATTGGACCTTTATATGGTAAGTGGAAAGTGGGAGACAATTATTGTTATCATAAGACGGTGTATGATTTTGACTCATTAAAAACTGTATTAGAAGGGGTGGGCCTCAGAAATGTTCGTAGATGGAAATGGCGGCAAGTAGACCACGGTAAATTTGATGACCACTCACAGGCATATCTACCTCACATGGACAAGGATAGCGGTCAGCTAATTAGTTTGAATGTAGAGGCAGTTAAATGATTCCTGTTTATGAACCAGAAATATTACCGCAATATACTCAGGCGGTTACTACACAAATGGAGTCTGGGTGGGTTGGCCCCGGTAAAAAAACCACAGAGTTTGAAGAGGCATTTGCTGAATACATTGGCGTTAAATATGCCGTAGCAACCAATAGTGGTAGCAGCGCATTACTTCTCAGTCTTTTGTCTTTGCATATTCCAGAGGGAACCCAAATACATATACCGGCCTATGGGTATGTAGCAGCAGCAAATACAGCTAAGACATTAGGGTATAGTTTGAACCCTATAGATATTAATCCCGGTAATCTATGTATGGACATAGCAAAACTAGAAGAAGCTCTAGAAGAACATAGGTATTTAAATCAAGTAGTTATATTTATTAATCATAATGGGTATTCAGGGTGGCACCTATTAGAGATTAGAGAATTGTGTAATAAATATGAAGTAGACCTAATAGAAGATGCGGCTACAGCACTAGGTGTTGTTGGAGCGGGCACTACTGGAGAGTTGGCAACGTTTAGCTTTTCTGTGCCTAAACTGATTACTACAGGACAAGGCGGAATGGTAGTTACGAACAATCATTCGTTAGCTAAGAGGGTTAGAGAGTGGCAAGACCAGGGTGGTGGATGGAGAGCAGATAGAACCCATAAAAAACTAGGACTTAATCTAAGAATGCCGGATATCAATGGGGCACTAGGATTGGCTCAGTTAAACAATATCTATAGTATATGCGAGAAACGTAAAACAATTTGGGATTGGTATCGTACTAAAACCACTCTTAATATGTATGATATCTATGGGGATAGCGGTTGGTGTATTTTAGCTAGGTTTAGAAAATCAGATGAAATAATTGAACAATTGCATAATAATAATATTGGAGCCTCTAGGTTTTATAAGGCTATTTATGACAATCATCACTTCAAAGACCTAGCCGATAAAAAGTGCCCCGAAGCAGAAAAGGCTGCTAGAGAGCTAGTTTATCTACCCTCATCTTTAACACTTACAGAACAACAAGTAATACATATAGGACAAGTAATCAATGACACGTAAAGCTTTAATCACTGGTATTTCTGGACAAGACGGTAGTTATCTAGCGGAACTTCTTATAGAAGAGGGCTATGATGTTTATGGAACTTTACGTAGGCATTCTGTGTCCCATAATCAAGATACCCGTATTCAACATCTAGGGGGACAGATTAAGACTGATTATGCAGACTTGAACGATGCTGGGTCCATATCGGCCATTATTGAGAAAGTCAAGCCAGACGAGATTTACAATCTTGCCGCACAAAGTCATGTGGGCATTAGTTCAACAGTGCCAGGATGGACAGTATCAACTAATTCTATTGGATATCTTAATGTCTTAGAGGCTGCTAGACTACATGTACCACACGCTAGAATCTATCAAGCTTCTTCTTCTGAAATGTTTGGTAATTCTATTGATGAAGACGGATTCCAACGAGAAACCACCCCAATGCATCCGGTTAGTCCTTATGGGTGTTCAAAATTATTTAGCTTTCATCTAGGTAGGCATTATCGTTCTGCATATAATATGTTTGTGTCGAATGGTATTTTGTTTAATCACGAAAGTAGTCGTCGTGGAGCAAACTTTGTTACACAGAAAATTGTGCAAGGAGCGGTTGCTATAGCTAATGGAGAACAAGAATATCTAGAATTGGGGAATTTACATCCTTGTAGAGATTGGGGTCATTCTAAAGATTACGTCAAAGCTATGCATAAAATTCTTTGTCATACTTCTCCAGACGATTTTGTAATTGCTACTGGACAAACACATTCTATTGAAGACTTTTGTCGTATTGTTTTTGATAGGTTGGGTATGGATTGGCAGCAATATGTCAAAGTATCTAACTCTCAAAAAAGACCACAAGAACTTAATGTTCTTAAAGGAGATGCCACAAAAGCAAAAGATATTTTAGGATGGGAACCAGAATTTTCGTTTGATGGATTAATCGACGAAATGATAGATGGTGCTCAAAATAGGAATAATACCTAATGAAAATACTTCTTATAAGTCCTAATGATATAAAGGGTTACGTTCCTGATAACTATCCAAATATGCGGGTAGAATTTTGTTGGGCTAAAGCATTGAATGCATGTATGATGCCTTATGGGCACGACGCCTATCGTTATGAGGCAGACGTAGTTTTCTTCATTCTCCCAAAGCATACAGAAGGGCGTGACCCACTTGCCTCAATGTATGCTCCAAAATTATATAGAGAACAATTCCCAAATGCTAAAATAGGTCTTATCCAAGAGGGGCCGGTTGACTACTATTTAAATTGGACCGCTCATGGTCAGTTCACCTATCTTAATAAATTATCTGAAGTAGATTTCTTATGTGCTCACAATGAAGCAGACAAGCTTTATCTAAAAAACTTCAATGACAATGTTTATGTATTTCCTACAATCTATGATGGCACTCAAATTCCAGACAAGCATGAAGATAGACAAGGGGTAATGATTTCTGGAAATACTTCTTCATGGTATGGAGGTACTTTCGGAATGTATGAAGCTAAGAAGCATACCGAATTTATTTACTTACCGAATAGTGGACGAGTAAATTCTAAAGAAATAGAAGACTTGCACAAACAAGGGATAGATGTTCTACAACGATGGCTATTATGGACAGAGTGGATGCGGGCGCTTAATCATGTTAAGTTGGGTATCAACCTAATGCCAATACGGGCGGCAGGAACCTTTGCTTTGAATTGTGCTTCGTTGGGTATTCCTTGCATTGGTTTTGATGATTTGGACACACAGAAACATCACCATCCCAAGCTAGCTGTATGTAAAAATAACTATCGTCATGCTAGCAGGCTAATTGAGAAATGTTTAACCGACCAGAATTTTTACAACAGCGTGATTCCTGATAGCTCTCATAAAAAATATACAGTGGAAAATATAAGGGGGCATTTTAGTGAAATAGTACAGGATATTCTCAAATGATTACACTAGGACTTATTATTGCTGTAGACGACCTGCACTACTTAGACCAGTGGTTGGACAATCATAACCAGATAGGGGATGAAATACTTATTTGGATTGATTACCAGGGGCATCCTGAAGATGTGCTGGACGAGAACTTTCAAGAGAAGTATAAAGAACTTTTGAATGGTCATATGAGAGTTATGTCCCATGCTCTCAATAATGATTTTGCGGCTCAAAGAAACAATGTTTTAGAGATGGCTACTAATCCGTGGGTACTCATGGTTGATTCTGACGAGATTATTCCCCCGGACTTTCAGCGCACTCTACCGGAAATTGTCAAGTATGCGGAAGAAAATGGATGTGAAGCTATAGGGTTTCCAAGATATAATGTTTTTCATGGTAAAATAGACGCATATCCCGACCATCAGTTTAGATTGATGCGTAATACAGTTAGATATGTTAACAATACTCCCTATCGTGGGGCTAGTCCGGGGTGTCATGAGACTCCAGATTCCCGGTCATCTGCTGTGGTCAACTATCATATTCTACACATACACGATAATGGTGGGGGCAGCTTTAGATTAAAGGGATATACGAACGACGACCAACAGTATTACAAAAACCCTCAAAAACCAAGTTAAACGGGATTTTTTTCTTGACATTTGCCTTCTTCAGTGTATAATACTATTGTCCAGCCGGTCCCGACGACCTGACTATATGTTTAAAAGTCGGCCCACGACTCCCCGGCTTGATTTTTTATAAAACGAGAGGTAAAAATGCCCAAGTACTATGTTTCAGATACCAAAAACAATCGGTTTATGATTGACCGGCCTGACAAACGTAAGGCGGCACTAGCTGCTATACATAAGTGGTATGGTCGTGGTCAAGAAATTGGTGATTATATTGAGGTAAATGAGCATGGTTTTGAAGATGGTTTTATTAATGGTGAAGACGTATTTAACACTAGCAACCTGTTGAGTAATATTGATTAATATTTTTCATAAAATCACCTGGATGGTTTAGGTATATGAAAGAATATAAATATCAGGTGTCCATAAGAGTTGCCGATAAGGTTCGATGTATACATCAAGACATTAGGTATGATACATGGACATATATATTAAGAGAAACACACAACAAACTTAATGTATATTACCAGATAAGAAGTTACGCTAGATAAAATTGGAAGGAGTTGAGCATGGGTGTAAAAACAAAGAGTATAAATCATTATCTTAATGAGAGAGCTAAATATAAAGAAGATAAAATAAAGCAAAAAACCTATGACGAGCTACAATTATGTGTCGAGTATGGTTGGGAACTAACTGAGGAAATTGAGGGTACAATTGTACGCGCAAAACAACGTATCCCCAAACCATATACCGAGACGACGGTTGCTCATAAAAATGACTATGCTTTAATATATAGTTATAATGGATGGGCGAGAATTACTCATCCAAAAATAACTTGGATTATTAAACATAAGACAGATGAAACAAACAGTAATGAATTTTCAGAGCTTCAGGCGGCATTGGAATTTGTGGTATAATGGTATCCAAAATATATTATGTATATCGCCTTCCATGGAGAAATGTTAATAAGAAGCTCTATTATAAAGTAACAAATAGAGTATGGCAACACACATGCAAAAATAGTTGGGGTCGTATAGGATGGCCTCCATCTTTCTTGAGGGATATTCGCACTACTATTACTGGGAGACATATCTAATGCCACAAGGTCTAAAAGCACTAAAAGAAGCTAATGAGAAAGCAGAAGCCAAAGCACGTGAAAAGAAAATCGCTCTAGCATGGAAGATTACAGACGCCATTAGTATGAACTTAGATGTGGACTGTACAGATAATGAAATATTTGATGTAGTATTAGACGCTTTGAGGAATCGTATTTAATGTTCAATAGTAATAAATGTAAATGTAATATTAAGGGTGCTTATAGAGGCCGGTGGGAGGGGCCGGATGGTATGGAATACCACTATATTTGTCCCAAATGTAAACATCGGTGGAGTATTTTTACGAAATACTGGATAAAAAAACTAAAAGCTTAGATGATGAACACTATATACAGATACAGCATTGTATTGACTATAGACGGTATACCTACATCATATGCCTGTTCTGTTTGGGATTATACAGACAGGACAAATTGGAAACATTGGGTAACTACTATATTAGATTTAATACGGGAGTATATCTTTGTCTATCAAAAGGTCTAAAAATCTTAGAGGTAAAGCAAAAAAGTATCGAGCCTATGTGTGCCAAAAATATGGCTCTAAAAGTTTCTACTGTCAAGAACCACTAATAGCCATTTCTAGTATTCCCGAATATAACAGAATTAGAATTTTTACCCCATATATATTCTACTATGATAATAAGAAGCGGCTGTGTAGACAAAGATTTTTAACACTAGACCACGTAGTACGACTAACCCATAAAGGCTCAAACGATAAAGACAATTTGGTTCCGGCTTGTGAAAGATGTAATATATCAAGAGAACCACACTACAGGAAGAATTATAAAAATTAGGAGAAGAAAATGGCAGAACTAAAGCGGTCCAGACAAACTACATTTGTTGTTGTAGTACTGTGTATGATTGCAATTGCCTCTGGCTTCTATGTTCTATTGTTCGGAGTACCACTTATTGGCAAAACATCTACTCAGGCCCCGCTAGAGGTATCTGAGGAAGTTAATAGGATTGAGCAACTAGAGCAACGGGTTGAACTAATTGAGAAAACCCTACAGAAACACAATATCGAGATACACGAAACCATCCCATTTACACAGGAATAAAAGTTGCCATAAGATTACGTTGTGAAATTCCCGCTGGGTGTATTATCTTTTGTATATTACACTTAAAATCAGGGAGTTTTTCATGGCGAACGAGATTAAACTAACCGTTATTGGCCAATTAACGCATAGCGGTGTTATTCAGAATTTTGAACCGGGGCGTAAAAATATAGACCAGACTACCCCGGCTTATGTGGCTGGTGTATACGAGGTGGGTACTACTGAGGAATTGATACCTACAGGCGATGTTAGTACTTTAGGTATGTGCTTTATGATGAACACCGACCCCACTGGCGGTAATTTTGTATTATGGGGTCCAAATGCTAGTGGTACTGACCCAGGAACCGGAGTATATACTGGTAAGTTAATGCCACAAGAACCCGAAAAGTTCCGCATGCTGCCAAATACTCAACATTATTGGAAAGCAGATACAGCACCAGTTAAGGTACAATTGCTTATATTGGAGGATTAATGAATTCAACAGAATTGGAAATCAAGGAACAAGTGCAAAATACATGTCTAGACGCATCTATAGACATATTTAATTTGCGAGAGGATATATGGTATGATATTCATGATTCATTAACTAATTTGAATGAGCATGAGAACATAACATTAACGATTAAGGAATCATAAACTAGGAGAAGGATATGAAAAACGTAACTCTTGCACATGCTGCTGGAATTTTTGACGTTAGAGGATGTATTACACTACGTAAACAATATCATAGTGATGTTCGCATGCTTGAAGTACGGCTTGCTACAAGCATTAAACAGCTAAGTGTGCTTCAATATCTGCAAAAGAATTTTGGTGGTAGCATTACTAATTATAGCCCCACCTATAGAAATGGTAAAGCACAAATGCGTAGGGCATGGGTGCTAACTGGGTCTAAGGCTAAGAAATTTCTTGTGCGTATTAAGCCATATATGCAAAATAATAGGCGGCGTAAACAAATTAGCTTCATTAATCAACGATATCTTATCGAAAAGCGTCCTCCGGGTGGTGGTCATCTCATTACCAATAGGGACCGACAGCAAATTAATAACATGCAAAACGCATGGACTAAAATGCAAAAACAATTCCAGCGGTCTCGCACATAGGAGGATATTATGAAGGATTTTTTATTGGTGGGGGCAATTTGCGGTCTGTTTGTTCATGCTATATTATTGAGTAGCAGGATTCATGTTTTAGAAAACGAGATTAATAAGCAGGTTTTACAAGCTACATTAGATAATACGACTTGTGGAACTTACGAGTTTAATAGACTAGTCGATGAATAAACTTTTTAAAACAGGTCCTATACACAATCGGTGTTGTTTAGCCGTAAAAAACATAACTGTATACAACACTAGACAACAAGCGTGGAATAAAACTTGGTTATTAAATACTTCTATAGGGCATGTCAAAGAAAATGTACGTCTCTCCACTTATTTATCCCGATTACCAGTCTCGTAGAACCATTGCTCAAAAAATCAAATTTCAAGGGAGTAGAGATTGGAGATGGAAAAATATAGGATTTGAATTTGCATGGGAAACAACTACCTATTTGGTAAACATGAGAAGTGTTTATCGGATTATTTCTAGCCACACTTCCTCTATTTCTGCTTTTTAGCTTGACATTTCCTTTTTGGAAGCTATAATAAATATGTATCCGCATTTTGTCAAAATTTGGGTGTATCCAGAGGCAAACTTATGGGTTGATTGTTATTGTCTTAAACGAAGTTTAGTTAATAATATTGTACATGATATAAATGCTAATAATTTTCAACGTATGATGTGTTTGAAATTTAATGATACTGGCTGGAGATAATATGTCAATTCCACCACACCAAGCTGGAGACATTTATATTACACGTAATACAGATGCCGTGGGTAATAGGTCTCCTGGATATTGGAATCACTGTGCTATGTTTGTGGGTGATGGCATGATAATAGAAGCACAGGAAAAACACGGTGTAATAGTTGTTGCCCCGGAAGAATTTCGTAGACGATATCCTCACTATCTCAGACTGCGATATAAAGGCCATTCTAGCGTATGCTTACGAGCCTGTATCTATGCTATGAGAACCGTTGGCACTCCCTATAAAAAAATCGCTAGTATTTGGCGTAGACTGCGTAGGGCTAGTCGTGGAGAAAATTGTGTAAGCGTAGTCCGTAGATGTTGGAGAGATGCCTTCAAACACATAGGAAAAAGAGACCCTAGATGGAAGCGTCCAGACCACGTAGCTCAATCCCACCATTTTCAAGTCATAGAAGAATATGAGGATTATGAGAATTGGACCATGCCCGATAGTTGGACAGAAGGCAGACTAGCATGACTCCCACCCACTATCACACAATAAGACATACTTATGGTATACGGTATGAAACTACAATATTGTGGGCTCGTTTAGCCAGCATATCTCAACCAGAGATGTACATTACCCCCATGAAAACTAGAATAAAGGATATGATTAATGGCTAAAGATTCAGCACACGCAGTATACGTATTAGGTCCAAACAAAGAGTGGGAAGAATGCAAGATAGTAGAAGGTCAAACTCGCCGAAGAACTAAAATTTCTCCCAGCTTGTGTGAACGTATGGAAAAAGAACTAAATAGGAAAAATGGACAGGTGAAAATACGGGCTATCTAATGAATGATATTGACGATTATTCTACTATTAGACATCCTAGATATGAATGGATATATAATACATTCATAAATCCTTATATACAAAAAACAATTTTTAAAGGAGTGCATTCAGGCTGTACTTTTCAACACACGGTGTGGCTAATTACTAAAAAGCAAAGAAGGTCTATTTAAACGCCTATGAGCCACCTATTTAATATATTTGGAATTGCTATCCCTCTTGTTATTTGTATAGGAGTGGCGTTTTCGTTTTTTGTTATTGGGGCATTTGTTGGTAGACATAAAGCATACGCGAGCGGACACAAGAACGGTAAAGAACAGGGATATGAACAGGGGTTTTCGGAAGGAAGAAGAGAAGGTGTTAAACAGGGATATCAAGATGGCGTTGATACAGCTTGTGAATCTATAATACAGTTTTCTAATGATTACAGAAAAAGACCGGAGGAAATATAATGAGTAGAATAATTGGTTGTGTTGTTTTAGCGGTGGTGTTGGCTGGTGGTTTACTATGGGGAGTGCCCCAGTATAATGTATATAGACAAACCTTAAAGGGTCAAGCCAATCTACAACAGGCTGAACAAGAACGGCAAATTCTCGTAGAGCAAGCTAAGGCAGAAAAAGAGTCTGCTGAATTACGGGCACGAGCCATTGAAATTGTAGGACAGGCAGCAAAGGATTTTCCCGAATATAGAGAACAGGAATTTATGGGAGCGTTCGCAGAGGCTTTGCAAAACGAAAGTGTAAGCAAGGTTATTTTTGTGCCAACTGAAGCTAATGTGCCTATTGTGCAAGCAAGGAGCGACTAATGGACATGTTTTTTGTGTTTATATTTGGTTATGCTATTGGTTTTGCTATTGGCTTATCCATTGGAGAATAATAAAATGAAGAAATTGAGATTACCTAATTTGAGCAAGTTGAAAAGTTACCTTTACAAGGTCAATATTAATACATATCAATATACTGTTGGTATCCTATGTGTTGTACTACTAGTGTCTTTATGGGGTATCCCAAAATATATAGTATACAACAAAAGATTGAATTTGGAGTTTAAAGTACAAGCCATTCAGACCGAGTGTGAACTTTTGAAACAAGTATCTAAAGTAGAACACGAGGCGACCATGCTAAAAGCGGAGGCTATCGAGCGCCTTGGTGTTGCTGTGCAAAAATTCCCAAATAGAGAGGTGCCAGAGATATTGGTATCTAGTTTTACTGGACATTTTCAATCGAAGGATTCCCCGTATTTAACCGAAGGTGAGCAGATATCAGAAGTTCGGCACACATACAACGAGCCCCTAAAAGTATCCGAATAAAGAGGATATATCCGCATGAATGGGGTATTATATTATATGACTAATATTCTATGCGGAGAACGGTGATGCTAAAAAAACTAGCCCTATCATTTGCACTCGTTTTTGCCGCCGTTTCTACTCTACAGGCTAAGCCACTTAATCTAAATCAGGTCTTAGAAGCAACTTGTAGAGTTCGTGCCGGTAGTGGATTCGGAAGTGGAACATGTATAGACAAGGAAAATAATAAATACTATATACTGACTAATGCCCATGTAGTGGGCGGTAGACAGATAGGCTCTAAAGTTACAGTGGAATTTTTTCGGGGTGGAGATAAGACCGTCCCTATTCCTGCCACTATTGTATGGAAAGAGCATAATAATAGAACAACACTAGATTTTGCCATCTTGTCTGTAGAAGCTAGATACTTTGGTAAATATCCTCCACGTGTTATTCCTTTAGTACCCCTAAAATATAAGCTGGCTAAACAACAGTACATATCATCTGCGGGCTCCCCTGGTGGAGAATGGGCTAAAGCATGGGAAGGAAAGCTATTAAACGCACATAATCCTCGTGTATACTTTACCCCACCTCCTCGTGGTGGCCAAAGTGGTAGTGGCCTGTTTGTATTGGTAAACATTGGTGGCAAGCTATATACTAGACTTGGTGCCGTGATTACATGGAGAGTAGGTCCGAACGGTCATGATGCTAATGGGTATGACTTAGCTCGTGGTGGTGCCATTCCAGTATCTAATTTGTATGCAGCACTAGGATATACACAAGAAACTCTAGTTGTAGAAACAGTACCCGACGACCATGAAGAAATTGCCGACGAACGATTTGTAAGTCGAGAGCGTAATAGTGATGCCCTTCGCGTATTGCCTCCAATTCCACGAAGATATAGTACTGAAGATAGACAGCAGGAGAATATCAATAGACTGCCAAATCTACTACCTCCAGATGTAGACGAGACAGACCCGCGACCACCTGTTCTAGACCCTGAGTGTAATGAAAAGCTAGACGCACATCGGGCTCAGCTAGAGGCTTTAGAGCTAGAATTACGACAATACAAAACTGACAACACCGACGATTCCAATAAAAATATAATCTATACTATCTTAGCTTCGACAGGAGTATTAATGGTATTGGGTTGGCTATGGAAGAAGATTCGTCCCGGTATTACAAAGAGTATGGATGCCGTTGAAGATAAATTGCAGGATAGAATAGACGACTATATAGGTGAAGACTTAGCTCAAAAAATACGGTCAGGGCTAGATGCCATAGAAAAACGCATAGGAGATAGGATATCGGATATTTTTGAAGCTGAGAACGAGAAAGGAACGGAAATGAAGGCAAATGTTCACAGTATTTCTGCACATGATGTAGAACCCATGCTTCAAAGAGCCGAAGAAAGAATTATCAAACTAGTTGATGAAAAGATAAGTCAATCTAGAGAAGGTAGACGACGTAATCATACGGACAGAAATAGAAAACGCCGCAATAAGAGACGACGAAATACTACCGAGCACATCAATACACAAGATATTATGGCTCGTGTAGAAGACCGTATTGTAGAAGAGATTTTGTCGAAGTTAAATAAAGACGAAGAAGAATAATGCTTGCACTACTACATTGGGGTTATGCTACTGTTATAGGATTAACTACCATAGGATTATTCATGTGGTTATTTCTAGCAACGAAAACGGATAATGATGGATAATATAATGATTAAATGTAGTTACGCCAATAAGTATAAAGGAACACGTAAGCCAACATGTAATGGTGGGCGAGGCTGTACAACTTGTTGGAATATATACAAACGTAATAGTCAGTCATATATGTATGTTCAACCGGATAGAACAAATAAGCGACATTGGGATAGTGTATTATTTAGTCAAAGAGGATGGTGGTAATGAAAATTAAATGTCCACATTGTGATAACGGTATTGTGCCCCATATGACCTGGATGGGTAAACCTCCAGTGGCTCCTGGTGGGTCTGTGTGTCCTACTTGTAATGGTGTTGGTGAAGTCATGGTAACTCCGCTGGTAGATAAGCCGGTGGAAAAGAAAACACGAGACAACATTTACTGGACTTACACAAACGAGCGCGGAACATATAGCAAAGAAGTTTCAGATTGCATGCATGATAATTGTGCGTCCTGCAACGGAACTTTCAACAGGCTGGACGGACTGGGACCGTGTGTTCACATGATGTCATGTAGATGTAAAAAATGCAGTCCTGTATGTTCTGTATAAATAGGGCGGGCATTGGAGAAGCAGTTATCTCGCTGGCCCCATAAGCCAGAGTCGCGGGCGCACATCCCGTATGCCCCACTAGGTACTAGTAGTTTCGGCTACTGTTACCTTTACCCCGCTTTCCACAAGGGGTGTTTAAAGATTGGTGGCGTGTTAATGCTACGAAAGTGTGTTGCCTGATTACTAAATGTTAGATGGAGTTGTAATACGGCGCGTTATACAGGTTTACACCCTGAGCACGTGTTACTGACGAACTCTTGAGACTTCCCTCGTCAGGGTGGTATAAGATGTTTAGTATGAGGGAGGCGTGTAGCGGTGACTTCGTAGGGTTGCGTAAGCTTCTCTATGAAGGGGTTTGGATAGGGGATTACGTGTTTATGGTATAAGATATTACGATATTTTATTTGGGTTCGATTCCCAAAAACACGTTTTTAAGATTGATAATTCTAGTAATGATATCTAAAAATACTTTAGAAGACTGTGGATTAAACTTTTTTTGTTGACTAGTATCAATAATACACAATTCAATATTATGTTCTAAACACGCTTGAAATTTACGGTGGTCATTATTCTTGATTTTATCTAACTTATCTTGGCCATAAATTGGTTCATAGTGAAAAATGCCATTTAGTTCAGAGGTTTTTCTTATAACGATTAGGATTTTGGCGAACAAATGTCTGTTTACAGTTGTCGCATATATGTTGTGTAGGTATAGCCATACTAATATTTTACACCAAAATGCTTTTTAGTACAATGTTTGGAAGAGGAAAATAAGATGACCAGAATATTGCTTGCTCTGTTGTTAGCACTAGGACTTTCTGCTCCTGTATATGCTAACCCCGTACAACAAGATGCAGCGGCAGCACTAGAGTTTTTATCTACTAGGGCTAATCCGCGAGCATATCGCTTTTTTAGTACAACAGGTATTCCAGCCGAATATCGAGATGATGCGGCGGTAGTACTATCTTTTGTAGTACATTCTTTAGCGGGTTCTGACCCCACAGAACAGATATTCCCAGCACTAGCACCTCTAGCTAGATATGAGAAAGGCGCTTTAGTTGAATATCAGAAGGTTCCACACAGTAATCTATATTATGTTGTATTAGGAGACCTTAACTGGACTAAAGAAGCTTGGGAGTTTATGGCTGCAAGAGATGGTTATTATGTAGAACCATTGGTGCATCCTGTTCTCCTACAAAGACTTCAAACACAGGCACAAGGTAATCCAATTGTGCGAGCAGATTGGTTTATTCGTCATGCCATGGACTCTACTAAGCAAACAGATTTGGGCGAAACTCTCACTATCTATGAGAACTTTTTGTATGCTCTACATACTGGTCCACCTAAGACCTTCTCCGAGTTTAAACATAGGTGGGGTGTAACTAGCAATGGTCATGCTACTGGTACATTTGGTACTATTATTGCAGATAGTAGTATTGTGGCACGACATAATAGGGTACTCCATGGTGTCAATAGTCCATTTGGTAGTCTGTATGAAACTTATGATGTTCCATTCCAGATTGGTAATAATGACTTTGTAGAACAAGTAGTGGTTAATGGGGAACCTTCAGTAGAAGGCACTATCGGAGAAGTTATTACTTATAATTCTCTAGGTCTACAGGTGTATGCTCTAAGAGATGGTCAAGATAATCTGGTCACAGATGGTGATACTGATGTGGTCAGGCATACTACAGATGTACTTGGAGACGTTAGAGTTAGGGTGCCACACTCTTGTATTACATGTCATAAAAACGGGCTTATAGAGACAGATAATAGTCTATACAAGTTGGTAAATAGTGGAATTAATGTAGTGCCCAAAGACCCCGGTCAAAAAACTCTGTTAGAACATAGGTATTTACGGGGGCGATTTACTCATAATGTTAAGCGTGATAATGAAAGATATGCTCAGGTTGTAGAGCAGTTAACAGGGCTGCCAGCGGCTCATGTTCACGAACTTTATGGTAAAATTGTTAAGTGGTACGAAAAACCTGTGAATTTGAAGCAGGCGGCTAGAGAAATAGGGGTATCTACGGGCGATTTAAATGTCCTTTTGGACAATAAAACTAGTGGCAGATTAGCCTATCTAGTGACCGGAAATAAGCCTATTCCTAGGGATATTTGGGAGGCTCCCGCTATTGAGGGGGTTCCCGGTGCTTTTCAAGAAGCGATGGTATTGGTGTATAATCTTATTAGTCAAGTTGAGGTAACGGCGGCTACTACCGAACAGGTAGATAAGGTTATTATAGACCAAAGACAGGACGAGTGATATACTCCCCGGTGCCTCAAAGTAAAGATAAGATTTACAGGAGAGGCACATTATGTGGAAATATACAATTATTCTATTGCTTGGTTTGGGTTTGATATCGCAGGCTGCTTTTGCCGGTGGTATTTTCCGACGTAGAGTTGTTCGGGTACAGGCTCCGGTTCGTGTTCAGCAAAAGGTTGTGGTTCAAAAACGCCACATTGTAGAACAGCCGTTCGTAGTCCGTAAAGTAGTCGAGTTTGATGTTGATTATTTGAATGACCCTACTGGTTATTACCCATCCTCACTTGCTAAGATTTATGCTCTACAGCAGCAGCTACAAGAGCAACAAAATCTAAACGCACAAAATAAGAGTGCTGACGATACCCCCAACATTGCAGTTCCCGAAGATGTATCTGTCGTATTTCAATCTAGGTGTGCTAAGTGCCATACAGGCAACGCCGCTGAAGATAACGGGTTAGATATTTCACAGGCTTCATTGCTTGGGTGGAAAGCCAGATTTGATATTTTACGCCGAGTAGAAGGTGGAAAAGCACTAGAACAGGCAGGAATGCAAAGGATGCCTATTGGTCAACCCCCGCTTAGCCCCGAAGAAATAGATGTTATTCGTGCGTGGGCGTATGAAGAGGTAGATAAGTGAGAGCCTTTATTACAGCAGTAATACTGTTCGTGTCTGTGTTTTGCATGTATAATACATCTGAAGCGCAGCGTAATCGACGTATAGAGAGACGACCATCACCAAATTTCAATTTTAATTTGCGTATTGGTCCTCGATTTGACCCAAGGTTTGACCCGCGATTTGACCCCAGATTTAGACGGGGTTTCAGGCGTGGTTTTGACCCACGGTTCGACCCTAGATTTGACCCCCGTTTTGACCCACGATTTAGAAGAGGATTTTCTTTCGGTGGTCGGAACTTTAGATTTTTTATTCCTTTTTAGTAGAGAAAGTAGGTAGGATACAACTATGATGAAGATGCTTATTGCAATGGCCATTGTAATTGGAGCCACTTTGGTTCCGTCTACGTCTTTCGCAGGATGCAACGATGTTGTTGTTCAGGTCGCGTCTGGACATAATCGTGTAGTGTTGCGAAACGTGCAGGTAGTACAACGCTTCGTTGTCGCTGATAATTTTCGTCAGGACATTGTGGTAGTCAATAGAAATGACGCCAGACGACAGGTTGTGCGAGTTGTTAATCGTAGACGACCCGTATTAAGAGTGGTAACTGCTCCGGTTAGATTGGCTGTACGTGGTGCTCGTGTACTCGTAAGAGGTAATGCAAACGACCCAATTTTTAGGAGACGTTAATGTTTGATTTTGTAAAAAACTGGGTAATTGACTGGGTACGGGCTCAATTTAAGAATGGTAAGGTCGCTTGGACAACTATTATCATCATGATAGCTAGTTGGCTAGGTTATAATGTTACTATTGAACCTAAAGACCCTGAGCCAGCACAACAAATTGAACGTCCCTTGTCTGATTACTAATAGCTAACTATATTATATATAGATAGGAGTGGCCCGCGAAAGCGGGCCATTTTTATTATGTCAGAATCCGAAAGAGTAGCAAGTATATTATATTCCATAGCATGTCTTCCGCGAGAATATAGGGTACGTAAAAAGAAGACCTATGAGCGTAGATATGTTGAAGAAATATATGACATGGCTAGTTTAGAAGTATTCTATACATTGCTTGGAGACTATAAGAGAGAAGACATTTCCTACAAAGCTAACCAAAAATTGAGTAAACTAGAAAATGTTATTCAAGAGGAAAGAAATCGTGATTAGTTTAAGAGACGATATAATTAGTACAGAAGATGAAGTGTGGTTTAAGTACAAAACTTTTCTAGGTAAACATCTAGACGAATTTCTTTGGCAAAATGTTGCTTCACAAATGGCAAACCCAATTATTATGTTGATATCAAATGGGCGAAATTAATATAGAATGGTATTATCTTCCAGTGAAAGGGTCTCCAGAATGGATGTATTCATCAGGAAGTTATTTGTCTAAGTTTGATTTTGGAATGTTTATAAAGTGGTTTTTTCTAATGAGGTATAATGGGATAGATGTTTTAATGCCAAGATTCAATAATGCTTTTAGGATTATAGGAGAATAACATATGGAATTTATACAAGACGAAGAAGACCTGGGATACTATATGGACCAGTTGGCTAAACAGCCGAGAAAACTCAATGTTAAACGTCTTACAGAGGATGCCAAGCTGCCTACCAAGGCGTATGTGGGGGATGCGGGGTTTGATTTATACACAGTACAAGATATAGAAGAGGCCGATGACTACAGTGGGGGAGGACGAGCTATTTTTTCTACGGGAGTAGCTATTGAAATTCCCGAAGGTTATGTGGGTATCATTAAAGATAGGTCAGGATTGGCTGCAAAACAAGGCATTACTGTGCTGGCGGGAGTAATTGATAGTGGCTATCGTGGGGAAATCAAGGTGGTATTGTTTAATAGTAGTCCAGGTCTTTTTAAAAGTATCAAAAAAGGCGACAAAATTGCCCAACTAGTTATCCTTCCGTTGCCCGCTTTTGAAGTGAATGAAGTAGAGGAACTTTCTGAGGCAGAGCGAGGAATCAAGGGGTTTGGGTCATCGGGATAAAAGTTTCCTCCACCACTTTTTACTATATAATGTTGAAGCCCAGTCGTAAGATTGGGCTTTTTTATGTCTGGGTGTATTATAAGATGTGCAATAGAGCATATTTACGTAAAAATGATGGTATAATGGATAAGTGAAATGGGCCATACTGTAAAAATAGACACCTCAAAAGACCAATGTCTGAATAGGGTTACTATTAAAGAACGGAAAACGATGAGATTAAGTTTAACTTTACCACTCGGTGTGTTCGGGACTTTCTGTGGGTGGGCTTAGACGTAAATAATCAACTTAGTGATGGTACTGATAGTATACTCACATTTGAATCGGAGTTTTTTGAGCCGGGGATTATGGACTCTCGGCGTTCAGATAAAGCTACTATTACCATTTCAGATGATTTAAGTGGGATGCTAGGGTTTAGAGCGGCCCTAATTGGTAAAGAAGAACGTATAGACCACGACTAAAATTTGCCTAAAAACCAAAATTTTCCTTGACATTTCCGGTGTTCGCACTATAATAATAGGGTCGGCTTTCAGTCTCAAGTTTTATAAAGGCCACTTATTATGCAAATTGCGAAATGGACAACTATATTAAGCATAGGATTCATACTGTCCTTTGCTACTGCTATTTTGGGGTATAGAGAGTATGAACGTCAAGTATGGGGCTTTACACCAGACGAAATCCAGGATTACCTAAAAGAAGAGTTTGGAAAACAATTGGGGCATGTGGAAGAAGTTCATCGTCATGCCCATGGACAAGCACAGGTGAATGTGCAAAATATTGCTACGCTATATACTCGTGATGAAATTCTTAAGTCTAGGATAGACGATTTGATTTTACGATTATCTGAGGCTCTGCCTAATGGGGCCTATCTTACTGCGCCCGTCAAACCCTTCCAAATAGAGCAGATACTACCCTTTAGTATTCCAGAAGCTATTCAGCGACAGGGCGATTCTCATACAGAAGAAGAACAGCCAGAAACTCCCCCCTCTCCACAAATACCTCCACAAGAAAGTTCGGAACTACCGGGAGTTATTATAGAAGGGGTTCCACCTGTAGTACCGGAAGAAGATACTCCACCTCTACCTCCACAGGACTAATGAATGAACATAATGTCTTCTCTTTCTAATACTGGCTACGGAATTGTCGGTAAAAACATAATTAAAGAGTTGGTTAAGCAAAACAAGCCCGTTGACATCTTTCCCTACGGAGGCATTCAGGCTGATAGCCAAGAAGAATTTGACCTTCTGTTTAACGCTATCCCCACCACAACTAAAAGAGGATTTGACCATAATGCACCTTGTATAAACATTTGGCATCAACACGCCATAGGTACCTATGTGGGGCGCGGCTTAAAGGTGGGTATGCCGTACTTTGAACTAGATACCTTTAATGATTTAGAAAAAAGTCATTTGGAAGTACCCGATGTTATAGCCACATCTTCTCAGTGGGCTAGTGATGTTATACAGGCTAACAATATATCTACAGAAACCACGGTTATTTCCCCCGGTGTAAACACCAGTATTTTTTCTCCCGGAGATAATGACAACTTACGTGACAATCCAGAACAATACATATTTCTAAACGTGGGCAAGTGGGAAACACGCAAGGGGCACGATATACTAGGGAAATGCTTTAATAAAGCGTTTACGAAAGAAGATAACGTTAAACTAGTATTAGTGCCTCACAACCCATTTCTATCTCAAGAAGAGGCTCAGAATTGGAGCCGACTATATACGGGCAAGGTTGATATTCTCCCCCCTGTAGAAACACATGCGGAAATTGCCGGTATTATGCAGGGTGCAGACTGTGGGGTATTTCCATCTAGGGGAGAGGGGTGGAATTTAGAGGCTCTGGAAATGATGGCATGTGGTAAATCTGTTATTGCCACCCACTATTCTGCTCATACTGAATTTTGTAATGACAGAAATAGCTCTTTAATCGCTATAGAAGAAACAGAACCCGCATATGATGGTAAGTGGTTTTTTGGTGATGGTAACTGGGCATCATTCGACTATGACCAGGAAGAACAGCTTATTAGCCATATGAGGCATATGTTTAATGACCGGCCTAGTAATCAGGCGGGGGTCGAAACGGCCAAACAATTTTCTTGGGCATCAACGGTAGAAAAAATTTGTGAACTTTGTTCTCAAGTCTCTTGACTTTCTGGCCGATGTAAGGTACAATATCTCTTGTAGTATCTTAGTTTTTTGACTTTTTGAGCAAAGGAATACACATGAATGCCATCGATATTGTAGGAATTGGTCAACCCACGAAAGAACGTAAACACATTCAAAACCCAACACTTTTACCCAACTATAAACAATATGAAAAAATCGCTTGTGACCTAATCAGGACAATAGGACCAACTATTGGACCTTCAATTACCCATATGATGCTTAAAAATGAAGATGCTATTGCAAATATGGCATTTTATATTATGAAGGCAGATTGGGAATGGAATGGGAAAGGTACGAAAGAAGGATACAGAAAACAACGTGCAGAATGGGCAATGTATGGATATGTTCGCAGAACGTCCAAACAGTTTAAGCGCAATGTTGTGTCACTAAATAGCCAAATAACGGACGAACGAGAGCTAATTGAGATTGTTGAAAACAAGCAAGCACGTAATGATATTGGTAATCTTGAACGGCAAGATACTATCAAGTACAACAAAGGCTTAGCAGAAAAAATAATCGCAGCAGCATCGTTAACTCCTACGGAAAAGAGATTCCTTCATTTGTATATGAATACCGATATGAATGATTCAGAAATGGGTAGACATATAGGTGTTACACGAGAAGCCGTTAGGCAATCACGTAGAAAAACTATAAAGAAACTACAAAAAGCTGCTCGTTATTTACAAACGAGTAATGAGAAAGAACAATACTAATAGAGACCTAGCTATTGGCCGGTCTGGCGAAAATAGAGTAGTTGAAATATTTGACAAACTTGGTTTTCCTTCTTCGTTGAATGATTGTTATGATAGTCGTTCTGAGTTTGATATAGCTTCAGAATTTAAAGAACAAGAATTTCATACGGAAGTAAAACTTGACCTTTACGCAAATAAAAGTGGTAATATAGCAATAGAAGTCTTTAATCCTCAATCGGGAAAGCATAGTGGACTAAATATTACAAAAGCACACTTTTGGGTTCATATCGTAGACAAACCCTATTTAACTACAGTAACCAAACTTAAAGAGTATACAGAGAAAAATAAACCTAAACGTATTATAGAGCGGGGCGGGGATGGAAATGCCCGCCTATTTTTATATCCTATTCCACAAATCATACCAGATATCTTTTTTCCCATGGACGAGTCGGAAGAATTTAGGCAACTTATAATTGCCTTATTGTCCACTTAATCTGGGGTATTATATTATGAGCTACAAACAATTTTATATTCAGTGCGGAATTATCTTTGTAGGCAGAACCCACGATAATAAAACATACTGTTTGAGTACTACAAAAGAGAATATTGAAATACCCACTATTAATATCATTGAAGATAATGTCGAGGAACAGCTAGAGGCTTTAATTGGGTCTTTAGTATATCTCGATATCAATTGGATAAACCCTATATCAATTGGCCATATTATCGATGAAAAAACTATTAAATTAGTATATGCGGCACATATTCCGGTAGACACCCCAGTTAGTAAAGGACACTTCTGGATAGAGCCTACAGCAGACGACACTAAACTTAACCAACTTCTTTTCGAGGCAATTCGTAATGGGTAAATTTACCGACATTATTTTAGGAAGAAATATACTTGACTCTTACGAGCCTAGTACTCAACAACAGCCGCACACAAAAAATCCAGACAGTATAGCCTCAGTACATTTTGACATGTTAAAAAATGGAGATACTCAGGTCAATGTGTTTTGGGGGCATCTATTAGGTAGTGAGGATGCTGAAAATTTTGGATTGCTTCTACATAATATTTCTACCGGCGTTTGCAATGAGTTAATAAGAGAACTGATTTTGCAACATGTATCGGAAAACCCCACCGAAAAAGACTTTGCAGAAATAGCTCTTGAGATGTGGAAAATTTCTGCTCAAAACTTGGGTACACAACCTATTATTAGACCACATCAAACATTGGCCCACCACATTAAAAAAGGAAGTCCACTAGGACACCAGACTAATATCCTCCCACCAGAAGATGGAGACGATGAAGACATACTTGGAGATAGTGGACCAGATTATTAAAGATGGTTCCAGACAAGAAAATAGAACGGGCATAGATACGTTTGCTGTACCGAACGTACATTTTTCACATAATATGTCTGAGGGATTCCCTCTACTTACTACTAAAAAGATGGCTTTTAAAGCTGTGCGGGTAGAGCTTGAGGGTTTCATTAAGGGTATAACCGATAAAAGATGGTTTCAAGAGAGGGGTTGTAAGATATGGAGAGAATGGGCTTCTCCTACAGCAAAAAATAGTGATGGAATACAACTACAGCACCTTCCAACAGAAGAGAGAAAGAGTACACAAATATTATGCCCAGATTTAGGACCACTTGGATATTCTCACCAGCTTAGAGCCTTTGGAGGGAAATATCCAGGACTACAAAAAGCCTATACTCTTTTTGATAAAACAATTGAAATAATCAACAACGAAGATAAATTAGTAGGCGCGGTGATAGAAGGAACTTATGGTTCATGTACTATTATTTCTTATGATGGAACTAACAAACAAGGCCGTAAACAATATTCGGTTAAATTTCACGAAACCGGCTATATCAAAAGAGGTGTTACAAAAACACAAATTAATAACAAGATTATAGTAGACCCATACTATCCTACAATTTGTGGAATTGCCTGTATAGGTATGCCTCAAGGTTTAGACACCAACATAATGTATAAACTACGAAGCATGTGGAAAAGAATAATATATAGATGTTATAATAAACATAGTATAGATTATACATATTACGGACAAAGAGGCGTAACCGTAGAGGATAGATGGTTAACTTTTGAAAACTTTGTAGAGGATATACAATCAATTACCAACTGGGAAAAAAAGCTTACAGATTGGTCTTCTTATGATTTAGATAAAGATATTAAAGGAGATGGTTTTCAATACTCTAAAGAAAATTGTATATGGGTCAGTAAAAGCACCAATAGCATATATAGGCTTACAAATTTTTATTTTGACGCTATAAGTCCTGATAATAAAACATACGCCAATCAGATTGGTGTGAAACAATTTTGTCATAAACATAATTTAAGTTATAAGGCAGTATTAGCCAGCATTAAAAACAATACTCTTACTCAAAACGGATGGAAATTTATTAAAAAAAGAGACTATAAAAATACCAAACCGTCAAAAGGATATGACCAACTACAAACTATCGTAAATACACTAAAAACAAATCCAAATGACCGTAGAATGGTAGTGAATTATTGGAATCCTAATGAAATACATCGTATGTCCTTGCCACCTTGTCACATGACATGGATTTTAACGCACATCAATGGTGTTTTAAACCTACACTGGACCCAAAGAAGTTGTGATGTAATGTTGGGCCTTCCCTTCAACATTGCCTCATACGCCCTATTACTAACACTCTTGGCTGAAACTGCTGGTATGACCCCCGGTAATTTATCTGCCATGTTATGTAATGCCCACATCTACGAAAACCACATGGAGAAAGCTAAGGAACAACTTAAAAGAGAGCCTCTATCTCTACCAGAACTCAAAATTAAAAACAATAGCGGAAGTATGGACAACGGGATAGACATTTTTAAATGGACATATGAAGATGTAGAACTATGTAATTATAAACATCATCCTAAAATAGACTTTGGCGGTGTCGCAGTATAAAGGTTGAACCATGGTTAAGAAAATCAAATGGCAAAAATATCGATATCCACTTAAACCTGGAGATAATATATACAACGAAGATAAGGATGGTGGTTCCTACTGTCCAAAATGTGATACCCTAAATCAAGGTGGCATGCTTCCTATGAGGCCGGTCTTACTCACAAATATGGGTGGACTTTTACCTTTGTATAATATTGAAGACGATATCATTGAATTCTGGATAGGACATACTAACTTTTATGTGACTACAAATATTGCCAATGTAATAATGGCTGTAGAAGGGATAGAGTCTTTCGAGGTGGTATCTCCTTACAGATTTAGAATTGGGGTGGCAAAATTATTTCAATCCCGTACTGTGATGAATCAAATTGCTGCTCAAGTATCAATTGCCAATACAACAAAAGACGATATTCAAGGTATAGACAGGGCATTAGATGACTTATCTAGGATGTAGAGAATGACCGATAATAAGTACACCGTATCAGAGCGGAGTGATATTATTAAAGAGTGCCATGACTTTGGCGTAATAGTTGATAGTCGAGAAATTTTTTTAACTGGGGATTTATCTCAACCCGACCACGACGAAATAGATGTTGCTTCGGCCAATCAATTTATTCGTAATCTCACCCTTCTAAATAACTGTGGTAATAGTGCCATTCTAGTTCACCTTCTCTCTTCGGGCGGGTGTTGGAACTATGGAATGGCCATCTATAATGCCATCAAGGCTTCTGCCGACGACCCCAAGCAGTCTGATATAGTGATTCTTGCATATGGGTGTGTGGCTTCTATGGCCTCTATTATTCCACAGGCGGCAAATCTGCGTATCATTATGCCGGATGCCACATTCATGATGCATTATGGCAGTTTTGCTGTAAGCGATAGTCACCAAGTGGCAGAGAGTGCTATGAATTGGTCAAAGAAGCACGATATACCACGAATGCTACAAATCTATATTGACAAATGTAAAGAGGGGTCAAAGTTTGAAGGATGGACCGATAATAAAATTACCAAATATTTGAAAGAGCAATTAGCCTATAAACAAGATGTTTATTTGACTTCTAAAGATTCAGTAGAATATGGACTAATGGACGGGATACTTGGAGAGGAAGGATTTGAAAACATTTCTAAATTACGTGCCTAATGTATACTGAGCTACTCATTGATGGAGTACAGCTTACTCAAAAAGATGTACAAAAATTAGTTTTCCTATCTCTAGATTCTGAACTAGACGGAGTATCTGTTCCTCTATATTTCTTGCCCCAGGTAGCACCTCTATTGCCATCTTATTTTGTATTAGCCACCCATATTAATTATCCTAATGGTGACTCAGATGCAAAGGTGCGTCAACATGCTGTTATAAGCGCTCTAAGAAAAGGGGCAAATAGTATAGACGTTGTTGTAAACCCCCACCATATTATGAATCGTAAAGACGAACTTATTATTGATGATATTGGGGCGATTAATGATATCTGTGAAAAACATGGGGCTCTTACTAGAGTAATGTTTGAGTATAGGCATTATGATAGATATAGAATCCTTAATATTTGCAAGCAGCTTAATAATATAGGTATTGTTCAAGCATTTGCTTCAACAGGACACTTTGTTGATGACTACATGGATAATTTGTTAATGGGTCTTGATATCCAAAGACTATCTGGTATTGATGTTATTACTAACGGTAACATATGGACACTTAAACAATACGAACATATACTAAAATCCACCATTTTTGGAGCCAGAATCAAATCTTCACAACTGATGAAAGAAATAGCTAAGTCAGGTGTATAATATATAAGACATAGGAAACTTATATAATAGGACACATAAGGACTAACATTTTCTTTACATGTGGAGATAAAACATGTCGAGAAGTACAAATTACAAAATTGTGAATTCTGCTACTGGCAATGACTTTTTTGACACGGCAGGTTCCGCCACTACAGACAGTACGCAGCCGAATCTAGATACGGGTTCGTCTAAAGCCTTGGGTGCTAGTCAAAGCCTAATGGACAATGTTGCCCATGGTTTTATCCAGCGTCTAGATGGTTCTACTGTTGTATCGGGTGTTGGTGGAGCCCAAGAAGCTCGTGCTGATGGTCAATTTGCTACTATGACCGAAGGCGCTTATGTCATTGGTCGTGTTAGTACGACTTTGGCAGGTGTGGCTAATACTGCACTTCAGACTATGGCCGGTGCCCATAGCAAGCGAAGTATTCACAAGCGCGAAGTTATTCGTGCTCCGTTGGTAGCTACGGCTATCCGTGATGGACAATGGCACGTGTTTAGTGGTGTGTTTAATCCGGCTTTGGTCAGTAGTAATACTGGTTTGGCCGATTCCTCTGGTGTATCGCTTACAGCAGGTTTTGATGAGGCGGCTAATCCGACCATTGATAAGCCTGGTGAACTTGTTTACACTCAGGGCGGTAAACCCACCGCAGGTGAAGGTGCTGCTGATGGTGTCTTTATGGATGACTATAAAGCACGTAGCATATTCTAAACAACGTATGTCACAATCCGAGCCAGTGGCGGCTAGTCTGCCGCTGGCTTTTTTTATACATAGAAAGAAACGAGCACTATGGATATCGGTACTGTTGGGGCAGTTATCGGCGTAGTCGTCGCCCTTGTAAAAATAGTAGATACATTAGTTGGTGTAATAGTTAAAAAGCTAGTACCACCGGAACCTGTCAAGCTTAGTCCAGAACATTCGGCATTGATTACTGAAGTTGTTAATATGAGTCGTGCGACTTTAAAGGTGACTAAAGACACTTTTGATATGCATAATAAGTATGATGAAGATGGTCGGCCTAAATGGTTTGTTCCACACTCTCTTATGGATAGGCAGGAAGAAATCATCGAAAAAATGAATATGCTTTTATATAGTGATAATACTATGCATAAAAATATAGATGATATTGAGGATAGATTGGAGGATATAGAAGGTCAACTTACAGCGATACATGCGGCTATAGACAAATGCAACGAATAGAGAAAACATACGATGAGGCTAAGCCACTTATCAATGAGGCAGATGTACTCTTATTTAGGGGTGGTGGTTTAGCGAGTAAAATCATTGGAATAGCCAGTGAAAGTCCCTATACCCATGTGGCGGTAGCTTCGTGGGTTAATGGGCGCTCTAACACCCCTGATGGCATCCTAGAGTGCGTTGAATTTAAAGAAGGTAGTTTCATAGCCAGTTTTTTTAATAAATCGGCTGGTGGCGGCGGTAGAACGGTAAATCTAGGCCAGAGGGTCTCAGAACAGTCAGGCAAAATAGACGTATATAGACCTGTGCCAAGAGCTACGAAGTGGGTATACAACGAAGAAAATAATACGTTTGACCTACATACTACAGACCTTAATCCTCGTCAGGTTACAGATACCATGAGAAGGATGACCGGCTTGCCTTATGGGTGGCGGCGTATCTGGTGGATTGCTAAGCATAAGTTGGCGGCTTTTAGAATATTCTCTGATGTGGATAGTTTAATAGTAGATGATTTAGAGGACTTAATATATCCTGTTTGTAGTACTACTGTAGCCTATGCGTTTAATAAGAGTGATTATGACCTAATGAACAATCGTTCTGACGAGTGGACCGAGCCCGGAGACGTTGCTAGAAGTTCCCGACTTTCTTATCTTTTTACCTTGACAATTTAGAAAAGCGGAGTAAATTAGTAAAGGAAGAATTTTTTGAGGAACTTTAGTGAATGAACAGAGCTAAAAAAAGCATCTGCTCACTATGGGCTTTAGACAGATACGGGTTGTGCTATTATAGTAAATACTTTGGCGATGGTCCTACAGACCGCTTATTTGCTACGTATGAGATGTTAAACACTAACATTAGAAGCACAACGAGAAGAAATGTCTTTTTCTGATAAATTTATACGTAAATATATGCGTATGGCCCAATCTTTAGGTGTAGAGGATAATCCCTGTTATAGTCGCAAAATTGGTGTTGTTATCGTAAGTGATGACCACCAAATTCTAAGTACTGGCTATAATGGTCCTCCCGCTGGTACACCACATACAGACACCGAAGAATATTTACGCGACTTTTTTTGGCCCCAGTTGACCGATAATGAAAAAAGTACTTTTATTACGAATGGCCTTAATACGGCGAGTAAATTTGGACATGAATACGCCGGATGCAAGGTGTGTCCACGTAGGCTCGTCGAAGCTGGTTCGGGGCAAAGGTCTTCGCTCTGTTCGTGTCAACATGCTGAGCGTAATGCAATCAGTAGGGCAACATCATCTCTAAAAGACTCCACTATCTTTGTGTGGGGTTGTTCACCTTGTATAGATTGTACTGGGGCTATTATTAATAGTCGCATCAAAACTGTCCATACTGTTTCAGGCAACTTGTATCATCCAGAAGCTCTATGGCTACTTAAAAAGGCGAACATAAATTACATAGAACACGACCCCGCGAAATTTGAGGATGGTGTATAATAGAGTGACTGGGGAAATAGAGTGGTGATTATCATACTCCATAAAGCGGCATTCTCCAGCATTACAACTTGAAACTAAGACAGACATAATTTTTAAAAGCAACCTAACCAATATTCCTTGTTATGTTGAACCCTAGAACGCTGTATAGTCTAGTTTTAACCTAACAATGCCGCTTTTTAATACACATAGGCTCACCTGTTACAAGGTGGGCCTTCTTTATCGAAAGGGTAAATATGAACCTAGCAGCCCAAGCAGCACAAGAGCGTATTCGTGAGAGTACTAAAACTCTGTTGGAAGTATTTACCGACCAGGATACTCAAAGGTGTCTAGAACATTTTGTGCAATATGCATTTAATAATAAAAAAACTCCCGAACTTAAAATGATTGAAGACCGGGATGGTGTACAAAAAGTTTTAGATGCTATTAATGAGGCCCGTACCAATACACTTCTAAAACTTGGTATAGACGAGGAATAAGAAAGGACAACAATGGACCTTAGTTTTAAACAGGAAACTCAGCACGAATCTTTTGGCATTACAGTTATCTTGCGTGATGCCCAAGGCAATCCAACAGGGCGAACAAAAACTCTTCATAGCGATAAAGCCTACAAAATCTCTGATTTTTATAACAGACACCGTGGTAAGCCTAAGCGTAAGAAAAAGAGAAAATTACCCAAAACTAAAGATGCGGAAAAGCATTTGAAGGAAGTGGGAGAATATGCCGAGAAAAAACAGGCAGATAGAGATAGACAGAATATCAATGGTTAAATCGAATGTCTAAATATTGGTCCAACCAAGAAGATAAAATTATTTTAGACAACTATGAGTCCATTGGAGGTATTGGCTGTGCTCAATTATTGCCTAATAGAACCTATAAAGCTATTTTGTCTAGAGCAGAAAAATTTAATCTAAAGAGCGGTATACAATCTAAATATTCACATAATAAAGATTTTTTTAGTAAACCAAGCCTTGAGAATTGTTATTATGCTGGATTTATAGCGGCAGATGGTTATTTATCGACGAGGGCACATACATTAAAAATAGAAATACAAACCAGAGACAAAAGACTACTGGAAAATTTTAAACATGCAACATCGTATAATGGACCCATAAAAGATATTCAAAGGGCTCGACATTATAATAGTACAAAGCATAAAACATATTATACCAACACTATATGTATAAGTGGATGTCAATCTTGGTATAATGATTTATTGAAGCATTTTAATATAACACCTCAAAAAACTTTTAGGTTACAGCCTCCAAACCTTACTAATTTAGAACATATTTATGCTTTTATTATAGGATATATAGATGGAGATGGTAGTTTATTTTGGTCTTATAATAAATCCCGTAACAAATATGACTATTATTTTACATTAGAAGGGGCTTCTGAAGAATTTATCAAATGGGTAGAAAAACAATTTAGAACAATAATAGACCGTGAACAAAAAATATTCACCAGAACTTATATAAATCAGGCAAATATGTATAGATTAAGGTATGTAAATAAAAATGGTATTATAATAACTAATTTTTTGCAAAATATTAATACTGTATATAGGCTTGAACGTAAATGGAATAAGCTAGAACATAACCCAAATATTACAGAATAAAGATTTAAAGGACTTAATATTTATAATGAACGCCCGTCAAGAACTAATGAATTATACATTCATATCTAAATATGCAAGATGGATAGAAGAACTACAAAGAAGAGAAACTTGGAAAGAAGCCGCCAATCGTGTCCGTAATATGATGTTGGAAAAATTTTCGGGGTTGGGAATTGACGATGATATAAATTGGGCATATGATATGATGCTAAAGAAGAAAGTACTTGGTAGTCAGAGAGCACTACAATTTGGTGGAAAACCAATGATGAAAACCAATTGTAAGGGATATAATTGCGCGGGAACCTATGTAGATAGATTGCGTGTTTTTCAAGAAATTTTGTGGGTACTATTATGTGGAACAGGAGCAGGATATAGCGTACAAAAACACCATGTAGAAAAACTTCCCAAGTTGAGTTATGTAGGCGGCACTACACACACACACCTTATTGAAGACAGTATTGAAGGTTGGGCTGATGCTGCCGGGATTTTGTTGAGTAGTTATTTTGAAACGCCTACAGAAGAAAAGTTTGCCCAGTACATAGATGCACAAATCAAGTTTGACTACAGAATGATTCGTCCTAAAGGTTCTATGTTAAGTTCCGGTGTAGGGAAGGCTCCGGGGCCTGATGGGCTCAGAAACTCTTTAGAAAAAATTCGTAAACTACTAGACAACATTATCAGTGATGGGTCTAATCGTCTACGGCCAATAGATGCACACGATATTATTTGTCACCTTGCGGATGCTGTTCTTAGTGGAGGGGTAAGACGCTCTGCATGCTTAGCACTGTTCTCTATAGATGACAATGAAATGATGACATGTAAAACCGGCAATTGGATAGAAGAAAACCCACAACGGGCACGTGCTAATAATTCTATAGCTGTTGTAAGAGATGGTATTACAAAAGAAGTATTTAACACTATCTTTGACAATGTAAAAGAATATGGCGAACCAGGTATTATATTCGTAGATACATTAGAACATATAGTTAATCCGTGTGCCGAAGCGTCATTTTTTTGCTATGATAGTAATGGAGATAGTGGTTGGCAATTTTGTAACTTAACTAATATTAATACAGGTACAATTAAAGACAAAGAAGACCTATTTGAAAGAGCTAAGGCGGCATCTCTCATAGGAACATTACAAGCAGCTTTTACTGATTTTGAATACCTAGGGAAAGTTACAGAATCTATTGTGCGTCGAGAAGCACTACTGGGAGTTGGTTTAAGCGGAATGATGGATAATTATGATATTGTATTAGACCCTCATATACAAAAAGAAGCTGCTAATATAGTAAAACAGACAAATAAAAAATACTCAAAAATTCTCAATATTAATCAAGCTGCTAGATGTACCGTAGTGAAACCAGACGGAAGTACGAGTTCTATGCTTGGTATAGCTCCTGGTGTGGGGCCGCATCATGCTAAAAGGTATATACGTAATGTACAAGCAAATCGAGATGAAGCCCCTTATCAAAAATTAAAATCAATTAATCCATCTGCATGCGAACCTTCTTTGTGGAGCGCTAATGGAACCGATGATATTATATCATTTCCTATAGAAATTCCTAACGGGTCTAAAACTAAGAATCAATTACCCGCATTAGAACTATTAAAAGCAGTAAAATCTACACAACAAAATTGGATTATTCCAGGAACCAATAAACAAATATGTGTCGATAATCGCATTACACACAGTGTTAGCAATACTATTCATGTGATGGATAATGAGTGGGATGATGTAGCAGATTTTATATATAGAAATAGAAAATATTTTTGTGGTATATCATTGATTTCTAATAAAGGTGATAAAGACTTCGCCCAAACACCATATACTACAGTCCACACACCCCGCGAAATCGTTTCGGAATATGGGGATGCTGCACTATGGACTTCTGGACTTATTGAAATAGGCCTCAATGCTTTTGACCACCTGTGGGCAGCTTGTGATTTCTGCCTTATTGAACAACAGCAAAAAAACCTTAAACAAGATATTGATAAGGCATATAATAAACAATTCCTAGAAGCCGCTTCTAAAAAACTTGGATTTCTTGAGGGCATGCGACGATTTGCCAATAAGTATTTTGAAGGAGATATGCGTAGGCTTACTTATTGTATGAAAGATGTATACAACTGGAAAAAGTACTATGATTTAACCAAATCTTTCAAGCCAGTTGACTACACAGAGATGATAGAGGTGGAAGACAATACAAATCTTGAGGGTGAAGTGGCGTGTGCTGGCGGGGCATGTTTAGTATAATGAACAAACTATATGCACCAATAGGACATTTAGGGGCTGCCCTGCCAGCAATGTTAAAATACAAAGCCCATTTAAGACTATTGAGTTTATATTGTGATGCCAGATATGAGCAACGGGCATTACACGTGCATAATTTTTTGTACAGGACAAGATATATAAGCACAATGAATTTTGTAACGGGATGGAAAAACATATTGAATAAGACACTTTAATTTACATTTTTAACATAGGCGGTAGTCAATGTCTAGACGACGCAAACAACGTAAGGTTGCCCAAAAGCAAGGCAAGCCTGTTAGTCATAAGTATACTGTAACGGGACGTAGTACTAATCAAAAGGAATATATCAAGTCCATAGAACATAATAAAGTCACATTTTGTCTTGGACCAGCGGGTAGCGGCAAAACACACATTGCTGCCTCTAAAGGTATTATTGGGTTGCTCACAGGACAATATGAGCGTGTTATTATTACCCGCCCCATGGTACAAGCGGGCGAACGTACAGGATTTTTACCGGGAGATATCAATAAGAAGCTTAAACCATACATTCAACCAGTTTTAGACGAACTTCGCACATATATATCTCACGACCAGATACAGCAGTATATTAAGTCGGAATGTATTGAAGTTGTTCCCTTTGCATACATGAGGGGGCGAAATTTCAATAAGTGTTTTATTATCGCAGACGAACTACAAAATGCAAGCCTATCTCAGCTTAAATTACTACTAACCAGAATTGGCAAGGAATCCAAGATGGTTATAACTGGTGACTCGTCACAAAGTGACCTACCTGAAGAAAAACAAGGTGCTTTAGAGCATTATTTAGGCGTTTTATCAGAGGTTAATAATGTTAATGTGGTGTATTTAACTACAGACGACATTGTGCGGGAGAAAGTAGTTTCAGAAATGATTGAAGCTATGGATAGATACGACCAAGAAATAGGAGAGTTTAATGGGAAGGCAGAAAAGGAAGCATCAGGGCACATTAGTCCTGAACTCCGATTTTCGAGCAATGGGAACGGTCACGTGGAAGCGAGCCATTGTTTTAAGCCTCCTGAACCAGCAGAACCCCCTAGAAGGTCTTGAGCCCGTATCTTACTATCCCGAAGACTATATAAAGACAGCAGGTGGTAGAAAGCTGCCGGTGCCCTGTATCGCCAGGGTGCCGGTATATATCAAATGGAAAGAAAAACGACGCATACCCTTTTCTAAAAAGAATGTTTTTCTTAGAGACCAACTAACCTGCCAGTATTGCGGTAAACAAGAACAGGAACCCAGGAAATTAACATACGACCATGTGATTTCTCGTGCCACATGGAAGAAAAAAAGATACAACGGCACACCTACCCACTGGGGAAATATTGTATGCTGCTGCGTATCATGTAATAGAAGGAAGGCCGACCGCTCTCTTGCTGAAGCAAACATGAAGTTACTTAGAGAGCCTAAAGAGCCTAATGCACATCAGTATATATTAGGTATAACTCCATGGAATACTAAAATACATGAGTCCTGGTATGAATATCTTACACCGATGTATAAAGAAATTTTACAGATGATGGAAACAAAACAATGACTACCTAGACAAAAAAGTCCTAAGAGAACTAATAACTAAATTAAAAGAAGTAAACTAATGCCAATTTATGTATTTCTTTGCGACAATGAAGATGGAGGCTGTGGACATGGCTTTGAAGAAGTCGCAAGTATGTCAGAAATATCTGATTTGAAACCTAAATGTCCAGAATGCTCTAAGAGCAAGCCTGTAAGGAGAGATTATAAAAATCAAGGCTCTCCTAGTACCTTCCAAACTTTAGGAATGTGGGCAGAAAAAAATACCAAGGGAATGACTGAACAGCAAAAGAAGTCTATTACCGATAATAACAGAAACAAACCGGAGTGGCAGGGTCCGCTTCCACAAGGGGCTAGAACACTTACTAAAGACGAGAACGGAAAATGGATACCGGATTAATGACACAAGAAACTATTAATATACCGCACCAAACTCTCATAAACATTAAGATTGAGGCACATATGCACGAACTATTGCCCAACGGACAAGTTAATGGTAAGAGAGTTGGGCACGCAAGACAATCAAAATTACTTAGAGTAACTGGTAAAAATAACGTAGAGTGTGATGAAGCTACACAAAAACTACTAGTTGCCATTGATGAATTCTTAAATACTCAGCAGAAAGAGCAAAACGAGGTTGTAACTGCTTATGAAAATCTAACAAAATCAAAAGAAATCGGTTAAAATCACTTGCTTTTTAACCACAAATGTAGTATATTAAAGGAGTGAAAGATGAAAGTAATAAAAGTAACGAAAGAGTATTTTGAGACGGAGGACGAGAAGGTTTATTTCTTTGAGCCTTTGGAAAAAGAAATATCCGTTGAGGATATGCAGAAGATTGTGGATGCAAACGAAAAGTTAGTTAAGGAGTTGAAAGATGGGAATAAACGTACTGAGTCTATTTGACGGTATT
>Ga0180433_10000590_pt1 | contig 62467 bp, 49 predicted proteins | sample SS_ome_8_FD_132980 | JGI IMG/M metagenome (GOLD analysis project Ga0180433, IMG submission 132980) | Hypersaline lake sediment archaeal communities from the Salton Sea, California, USA - SS_1_D_1 metaG | ecosystem: Environmental > Aquatic > Non-marine Saline and Alkaline > Hypersaline >... | reverse complement strand
CGCGATTATGCTTGTATTTCTGGGAACCTGGGTGACCGAGAAATTTGTTGAGCCTCGTCTGGGAACATATGAAGGCATGAGCGAAGAGGTTGAAAAGGTGACTGATCTCGAGAAAAAAGGCCTACGCTGGGCAGGTATTTCATTGTTAGCTGTCGTGGCTTTATTTCTGCTTTTTCTGATACCTGAAAACGGTTTACTCAGAAATCCGGAAACCGGATCTATTCTTCACTCACCGTTCATGAGTGGCCTGGTGTCAGCTTTGATGATATTTTTCTTTGTCCCCGGCCTTGTCTATGGTATTGTTGTGGGAAAGATCAGGAATGACAAGGATGTCATTAAACTGATGACCAATGCAATGAAAGGACTTGCCGGTTATATCGTTCTGGTTTTTTTTGCGGCTCAGTTTGTCTACTGTTTCAAAGAGTCCAATATGGGTATCCTGCTTGCTATCAAGGGAGCAGAGCTGCTCAAATCCATCGGATTTACCGGCATTGGTCTGCTGGTAGCTTTTGTGGTAGTGGCAGCCTTTATTAATCTTTTCATGGGAAGCGCCTCTGCCAAGTGGGCTATTATGGCACCGGTATTTGTACCTATGTTCATGCTGGTGGGATATCATCCCGGTGTAACTCAGGCAGCCTTCCGTATCGGTGATTCTATTACCAATATTATTACTCCCATGATGTCATATTTCGCACTGATTGTGGCCTTTGCCCAGAAATATAATGAAAAATATGGACTTGGTACTATCATCGCCACAATGCTGCCTTATTCCCTGATTTTCTTTTTATTCTGGTCTGCGCTTCTTACGCTCTGGATGCTGCTGGGGCTTCCCATCGGACCGGGTGCGCCCATAGCATATTAATAAATCAGGAATAAACCTAAAGGTAGTGTCGTCCTGAAAAAAGTTTATGGTTTACCAAACAAGTCATTCTGAAATATCATTCTGAGCGACCGGAGGGAGCACAAAGAAACAGCAATATGTATGTCGCCCTGAGTTTATCGAAGCATGACCGTTATTGTATAGTGTGGAAAAGTGCGGCCCATAAAGGGGCTGCACTCCTGGAAATAAACCTATTTGACATTAACGAATAATTTCTTACATTTCATTATAACTACAAATATCATAAGGGGGCCCATTAATGATCATCTTTAAAATCTTAAGTAAATTCATTAAAGCACTGCGTTCCCATGATTCACCTTCCCAAATTGCCTGGGGAATTACTCTGGGGACAATTCTGGGATTGACTCCCTTTTTTACCTTTCATAATTTCATATTACTAATTTTGATCATATTAATTAAGGTAAATCTTTCTGCTGTGGTTTTTTCTCTGATCTTATATGGTCTGATCGGTTATATTCTTGATCCTGTCTTCCATACTATAGGATTTCTTCTGTTAGTGAATGTTGATTTCCTGCGACCGGTATGGACGTGGCTGTATAATCTGCCCATCGCTCCTTTTACCCGTTTTAACAATACTGTAGTAATAGGGAGTCTTGTGTTTTCCCTGGTATTATTGTTTCCACATTACCTGCTTTTTAAAAAGCTGGTAATCAAATACCGAACTTCCTGGAATACTGCTATTCAGAAATGGAAAATAACCAGAATGATACAAGGCAACAAACTGGTTCAATTCTATGTTAAATTACGAGATTGGAGGGGGTAGATCATGCGTAAAAAAGGTTTAATAACTATCATCATACTTATTGCTGTTATGTTGTTAATTTCGATTATTTTTACTGATCAGTTAGTAGAAAAAGGAATAGAAAAAACAATTCAGCTCGTTACCGGAGCCAAGGTTGAAATTGATAACCTGGATCTGGATATTTTTGCTCTCAGAATTGCATGGGAAAGATTGCAGATTGCTGATCCTAAAGAACCATATAGAAATTTAATAGAATCCGGAAGAACTGCTTTTTCTCTGAATCTGCCTGCCTTGTTACGAAAGAAGTATGTAATAAACGAGATCACTGTACTTAATGCCCAGTCAGGAACCAGCAGGGAAACTGATGGCAGTTTACCAAAACAGAGAAAAAAAATTGTAAAAAGATCTCCTTCCAAGTGGGAACAGGTGAAAGGAAAGATAACCAGTAACCTGGAAGAAGCGGAGTTATTTGGCTTTTCAGTTAAGGATATTCCACAATCACTGAATACAGACAGTCTGATCAACAGAGCTGATCTTCAGATTGTTGAAAATTATGAGAATATATCCTCAGATATAGAATGGACTACTCATAAATGGAAAAAATACTATTCAGAATTTAATGTTCAGGAAAAGTTAGATAGCATACATTCTCAAATCAAGAGTATAGAACCTGATAATATTAATACAATAGACAAGGCTTTGAAGGAAATTGAGAAAGTACGCCAAATTCAGAAGACCATGGACAGTTACAGAAATAAAATAAGTAAAAAAAGGGAAGAAGCTGAAGCAGATTATCAACGTCTTTCCGGATTTAAAGAACAGTATGAAAAGTGGCTGTCAGAGGATTATGATAATATTCTGAGAAAAGCACAGCTCCCGGAATTTTCTCTGAGTAATGCCTCAAAAATAATTTTTGGTAAATCTGTTATTTCCAAACTTGACCGCTATATTGAGTATGCTGAAATTATCTCCAGGATTACAGGGAAACCGGGTGAGAAGAAAAAGAAAAAACCCCCCAGACAGGAAGGGCAGAATATCCGGTTTCCGGAGAAACAAATCTGGCCAACTTTTCTGGCAAGAAAGATAGAGGTTTCAACCGGAGAAGAAAGAATCGAAAAACAGAAAGTGCCTTATCTGCAGGGTAAAATCACAGGACTTACTACTCAGCCCAGGGTATATGGTAAACCGACAGTATTTGATTTGAGAGGTAAGTATGGGGGAAACCGGGAGGTTCTATTTAATGCTGTTCTGGATCATACGGAGGAATATTTTGCTGATACCTATTCCTTAGGACTCAGAAATATAAGTCTTAAAGGTGTTGAACTCGAAAAAAATCAATATGTTCCGGAAAGTATCAAAAGCGGATTTGCAGATATTGATATTGATATCCGGAATACAGAAGAAAGAATGGAAATCATTTTTTTCATACAGGGAAGGGATCTGGAGTACGGATTCGGAGAGTCTGCTGAATCAGATCAGATCAGGGCGACTATCAGAGATATATTCAGAGGACTGGACAGATTCAATCTGAAAAGTACAGTTATTATTAAAGATCAAACATATGATTTTGAGATCACCAGTAATTTCGACAAAAAATTTTCTCAGAGTATCAGTACGGCATCATCGAAAAAACTTGCAGAAATCAAGAACAAAATCAAATCTTCACTTCAAGAAAAGGCTGATAAACGTATTGCAGATTTAGATGAAGAATACGGAAATGTTTATTCCAGATATCTTCAGCCCATTCTGGAATACAGTAAAGAATCAGAACTGATGAGAGAAGAGCTGGCAGATAAGCTCAAGGAGCTGAAAGATAAGCAGACTGAAGATCTGGGTAAAAAAGCAGAGGATCTTCTGGAGGATCTTCTGAAAAAGAAAAAGTGATCCTATGATGTTTGGATGGATTTATTCATACTGAAGACAGTCATCCTGAGTTCATATAAAGTCGATAGATTCAATTGCATTTCATTATTGGTGTGAATATATCTCTAATCCCAGATGGTCAGACATGACATCAAAGTCTCTGTCATTATGGATTATCTGAAATTTTTTTTCGACACAGAAAGTAGCTATCAACACATCAATTGTTTTCCAGGCGGAAGTGTCCACCATGATCATATGAATCTCTTCTCATTTCGTTCAGATCACCTTCCCAGTGTATTTTGCCTTTTAATCGCTGAAGTTTTTTTGGCTGTTTATTTGAACCAGGATTTTTAGGCCTTGCTCAATAGCGGCTTTTTTGGTGCGATATCCACCAGATTTTAGAGTTCAGTTCATTAATTCATCATCAATTATTACATTGGTACGCATTATACACCTCCTTAATGAGTATATAAAATTCACATTAAAAAGTATTTTGTCAAGCAAAACTCAATCAGTTTGGTAAGTGGTACATTACTCTATCATACTTCTCTGAATTCAATATGACAGAATAGTGTCGCACTGAGTACATCGAAGGGCGACCGATGATGTTTGAAATATAAAAGTGCAGCCCATAAAGGGGCTGCACTTTGTTTTTTACATCATATTATTTAAAGACAGGAGTTTTTATCTTCTTCTGTTATAGGTTTTAAATGAATACTCTTTGGGTGGCTCTGCACCTAACAGGTGCCGGACAAAATAGTCCCAGCGTCTGCGCAGCATGTAAGGTTCTCTACCGAAACCATGACCCCGGTTGGGGAACATGATAAGATCAAAATCCTTGTTCGCTTCAATAAGAGCATTCACCACTAATAGGGTATTATAGGGCGGCACATTACTATCCATAGTCCCATGAGCAAGAAGCAGTTTGCCTTTCAGATTATCAGCCAGGAGCTGATTTGCCTGATTGTCATAATTGGTGGTTCCGTCCGGATAGCGTTTGAGCAGACCCTGCCATTTTTCGCCCCAGTCATCCTCATAACAGCGGTTGTCGTGATTCCCGGCTCCGGAAACCGCTACTTTATAAAAATCAGGATATCGGAGGATAGCATCTGTAGAAGCAAATCCCCCTCCAGAATGGCCCCAGATTCCTACCCGGTCTATATCCATCCAGGAGTGACGTTCAGCTAATTGTTTGATGGCAGCCATCTGATCCGGTAATCCATTGTCACCCATATTACCGTAGTAAAATTCATGAAATGATTTTGAACGTCCGGGAGTGCCCATGGCATCAACTTCCACCACAATAAATCCCAGTTCTGCTATTGCCTGTTTTTCACCCCTGGAGGGCCGGAAAGAACGGCTTCCTACACTTCCGGACTGGGGACCAGGGTACACATAGTTGAGAATGGGGTATTTTTTGGAAATATCAAAATTGGTAGGTTTGTACATCAATCCATAGATATCAGTTTTTCCATCCCTGGCTTTGACTTTTATGGGAACAGGAGGCTGCCATCCATGTTCATAAAGAGCTGAGATATCGGCTTCTTCACATACAAGCAGCTTCTTGCCTTCAGTATCCCGCAATACTGTAACCGGCGGTGTGGTGGGAGTGGAGTAAGTGTCAATAAAATAATTATAGGAATCTGAAAAAGTAATGGAGTGATGTGCCTGTTCCGGAGTAAGACAGGTGAGATCTTCGCCGTTCATCTTTATCCTGTATAAATAGTGGAAATAAGGATCTCCGGTTTCCCGGCAGGATCCGGTAAAATAAAGCAGACGGTTTTCTCTGTCAATATGCCGCAGCTGCAGGACATTCCATTTTCCTTCGGTGATCTGATGTTTTAGCTTACCGGTGTTAAGATCATAAAGATAGAGATGCCCCCAGTCATCCCGTTCAGAAAACCAGATCACTTCATTGGTTTCGGTCAGTACATGCCAGTTGACCTGATCATTCCCTGATTCAAAAAAGGTATCCACAGTTTCTTCCATAACATCCCGGACTTCTCCTGTCTCCGGATCAGCTATGCGGAGTTTTGCCTCTTTGTGGTCACGTGAGGAGGAAACAAAGGCAAGCTGGGAACCGTCTTGATTCCACTCCACATCCAGCCATTCACCACTCCAGGTGGCAACATGGTCAGTAATGGTGGAACGATGAGGATCCGGGGGCAGGTTCAACCGAACAACTTTCGGACCATCCAGATGTATTACTACCCGATGTATCCGGAAGATAAGGCTGTCACCCGGAAGCGGATATTTCCAGGCCTCAAGCTGGGGATGTCCTACTTCAGTGGAGGTCAGGTACATTTCACCAACTCCGCGACCGTCGTGCTGAAAAGTGGCTATTTTATCAGAATTTGGTGACCAGAGAAGTACAGGACGGTCACTTTTTATCCACCCGGCATTATTGGTTGCATACCCAAAATTTTTTTCTCCATCTGTAGTCAGCTGAGTTTCTTTGCCGGTCTCAAGATCGCGTACCCATAAATTGTAATCCCGGATAAATGCTGCAAGTTTCTGGTTGGGAGATACTATTTCGTAACGTCCTGGTTTATCTTGCGGATTTTTTACAGCAGTGCATTCATACTCTTTAAGATCACACATATATTTTTGTGTCTTCACTTGAAAACGAATAGAATGACCATCGTCTGTGAATTCGAATTGTATGAACGGCAGGTGAAGAGGATCATAAGTCGTATCCATAACTGAAGAAAGAGACTGAGCCAGCTTTTCATGGTCAAATGCTCTTTTACGAATGCGTTTTTCCGGATCAGCTATTATGAATTCGAAGCCGTCATGAATTCTGTTCCGGTACAGAAGGCGATCATCTGGAAGCCAGTTTGGTCGTTCCACAACATGGGATACCAGCGGGGTGGTGTTGTGACTCAAAAAACTCTCTGCCCGAGCATAGTCAGCTTCAGTAACCACAGGCTGAGACTGCTGTGCAGGTGCTGACATGATCATTGTTAAAAATAAAATGATCGTTAAAAAGTATCGCATATCAATCCTCCTTGAAATTAATTAAAAAGTTATTTTGTCACAAAAAATAATAGGTCAGGTTTCAATATATGCAACCTAACCTATTATACATAAAAAAAATAATTTTAAAAACCAATTATAATACATGTAAACGTTTTCTAACAACAATATATTTTCAGTCAGTTGTTTTCAGGGTTTGTTAATATTTAGCAATAGTCGGAGCCAGAATAGAAACCATTTCTGAAATTGTTTCTATTGTAGCATTGGAACACTGTACTTCTCTGGTACCTTCAATCTGGGCTGTTTCCACATTTACCAGCTTGGAAGTTATGATTATCAGATTTCCCAGTTTATTAATACTTCCGAGAAGCATATATTCTGCATTAAGATGCTGACCAACCTGTACTGCATTATCTGCGGTTAAGCCGCTCTGCTGATACTGCAGTTCATCCAGTACTTTCTGGATCTGATTGCGCTCTATCAGTTCCACCAGCGGACTGTTGCCCAGTTTGCTTTCCAGTAAGTAGGTTGCGGTCCGGGCTATGTCCTCTTCCAGTCCCGGACTGTCGAAACTCATAACTGCCAGCCGCCGTTGCTGACCGTACTGAATAAGTGGTTCTGAAGGAGTTGTCAGTTTTATGGATGCCCCAAATCCCCGTTTCTCTGTCGAGGGTAACGATTTTCCGGATGCGAAACGTTCATATCCTTCAATGCCGGATAGTTGCCATATATTTATATGACTTTTGTATTTATCTCTGTCATCCTGATACCCCACAGCCAACCAGTTTCCGTCTTTTGATACAGTTAAGGCAGTGATCGGTCCGTCAATAGGATAGTTTTGTTCAATGACTCCATTCTGAATATTCCAGAAAGAAAGCTGCTTTTTTTGCAAGGTGGAATTATCAGTCACCGCATATTTCTTATCCGGGGTGATTGCGAAAAAAGTGATATCCTGACGATTGCCGATCAGCGTCTCTATTTCAGATCCAGTTTCCCAGTCATAGAAGGAAAGATTATATTTAAATATCATACTTCTTCCACCCTTGGCCAGAATATGTTCCTGTATACCAATTCCGGCAAATTTACGATCCGGACTGAAGGTTGCTGATTTAATCTCAATGCCTGAATTTTTTATAGTCCGGGCTTCAATGGCGGTTTTACGGACAGAAGCAAGTTTGTGTATATCCCACACTATCATTTGTCTATCTTCTCCAACTGAAAGTATCTGATCTCCACCAATACTGAAGGCAACAGCCAGAATATCTTTCTTATGTCCTTTCAATTTGCCTTTTAGAGTTCCGAGGGGGTATTCCCAGATATATACATCATCGTTTCTACCAGCAGCAGCCAGAAAACGGTCATCAGGAGAAAGTGATAATGAATAAATTGGAGACCGGAAATCTTTTATCATGAGCTGTTCATTGCCTGTATACAGATCCCATGCCCGGATTTTACCATCTTTTCCTCCTGAAACTAACTGTTGATTCTGCTGGTCAAACACAAGGGCAGAAACTGTTTTATGACCACTCTGAATCTGATGTATGTGACGTCCGGCTTTTATATCCCAGATGCTGAGATTACCTTTTTGATCACCAAAAGCAAGAAATCTGCCGTTGGGGCTGATCTTCATAATAGTAATTTCATCAGAATCAACTGTAATCTGATTTTCAAGATAGAGGTTAAACTGAGTATAAGCTGTAGAATCTAATAAAATTATTAATAATACTGTTATTAATCGTCTCATAATAGTAAACTCCTGTTATCAGGATAATTTAAAAAATAAATGACAGTCCGGCCATTATCACCACAATGCCGCCTTCGTTTTCTTCAACCGGAGAAAAACCATAGGTAGCCAGAGTATTGAAGGTGGCGTATTCATTGATAAAATTTCTAATTCCCAGACCAATAGTAATATAGGAATAGTCAATAAAATCCTGATCTTCAGGAATATCAAATGTAAACTGATAATATCTTCCGGTAACATAGGGGATAGTTCTGGAAGCTGCCGCTAAATTAAAGTTGAAAAATACGGATCCGCTGAATTGGGTTTCAATTTTGGGATCGCCATCTTCATCCTGTCCGGTAAAAAAACTTATTGTCGGTGCAATGCCAAGCTGAAGATAACGGGAATAATATCTGCCGTAACTGATCTGCAGAGAGCCATATCCATTTGCCTCCACATCTTCTCCTACAAAGGTAGAATAATAACCCATGAAACTTATTTCCTTATCACCAGATTCTATCTGGCCCATAGCACTATTACAAGCAATTATACTTATGGCGAGTATTACTGCTAGTTTTTTCATATTTTTTTCTCCTATTAAATGAAAGATAAAAATAAATTAAGAAAAAAAAATAATAAAAAAAAGTAAAAAAAAGCTTGATTTTTATAAAGACAGAATATATTTTATATTAAATAATAATAATAAGGAGGGAGAAATTATGGAAAATGTAGAACAAATGGGTACTGGTACATTTATACTTTGGCTTGTTGTATGTGTTTTTTATATTATTGTATATTGGAAATTATTTGAAAAAGCAGGTAAGCCAGGTTGGGGAGCAATTATTCCTATTTATAATATTTATTTATTGACACAAATTGCAAAACGACCTGGTTGGTGGGTAATACTTTATTTTATTCCCATAGTTAATATTGTTGTTGGTATTATCATTATTTTTGATATTGCAAAATACTTTGGTAAGTCAGTGGGATTCGGTTTCGGATTGCTCTTTCTTGGATTTATATTTTTCCCCATATTAGCTTTTGGAAAAGCTAAATATAAGAAGTAATTGTTATATTATATATTATTAAGCACAATCCCTCTCTGGTTACCTTAATGGAGAGGGATTTTTTATTTTCGGGATGTAGCAAATTATTCAGTCAGGATTGTACAATAATAATGTAAACAAAGAGTAAACAGAAAAATTTTCAGAGATTATAAAGTAAATATAAATAACATATTAGACCACGGATATACACGGATTGAACACAGATTGTGATTGTTTGTTATTCCGTGACAATCCGTGTTAATCTGTGGCTTTATTATTAGAAATTTTAAGATCAGAGATGCTGTGTGGAGATCTGTTATTAAATGTTTAAAAAAAATCAAATAAAAACACCTGGGGGTCTTGAGAAACAGACACCCGGGGTTTTTTGGTGGTTTGTACGATTCTTTCACTCCCGCGAAGGTGGGAATCCAGGCACTTGAAGTTGCAAGGTGAATTCCCGACAGAAACATTCAGGAATGACTTGAGAAAGGATATTTTTTCCCTGCCATTCATGTATTCTTCGGAATTCGGGATCGGAATCGCTATTGCAATCGAGTTAGGTCACTGATATAATGGTGGTCTCAACTTCTAAAGTGGAGACCACCTGATTAAACGTCTGCCAGACCTTTGGAGACTGTCGAAAAAGTCAACTGATGTCTTTGCGAGTAACGCAGTGACGAAGTAATCTCCTTCACTTAAGTTAGAAATTCTAGGAGATTGCTTCGTAAAAAACACTCGCAATGACATATTTAGGACTTTTTCGACAGTCTCTTGAGGTTTATTATTAATATATTATTTCTCATATATTATACTGCTGATTTTCTTAAAAACGAGATTTTTTACCATGGGTGTATTTAAAACATATCCTGTGATTGTTCCGTTTTCATTGGATAAGAATTTTACCAGTGATAATTTTGCGTTTTCAATATTTATGTGTATATTAATAATATTACTAAACATAAATCAGTATTTATTTAATCATTAAAATGTAAGACATTAAGGCAAAAAGGAAAATATGTACAATCAAAAAGCTTTAAAAGTAATAAAAAATCATTTATTTGAAAAATATCCAGATATAATTGAAAAGATGATACTTTTTGGATCTAGAGTTAAGGGTAATGAGATTGAGGAATCTGATTATGATATACTTTTAATTTTAAAATCTGATTATGATTGGAAATTAAAAGAGAATATCAGAGATACTATATATGATATAGCTCTCGAATATGACATTATTACAAATACAATGTTTATTAATAAGGATGAACTAGAATCAGTACGTGGGAGTTCACCATTTATCCAAGAAGCATTAATAAATGGAATTAAAATTTGAAATTATCAAAAAATAATAAACAAAGTATAATTGAGAATAACATTCAAAAGTCTGAACAGGCAATTAAAGATGCAGAAATTTTATTAAAGAATAAGAGCCTTACAGCATCATTCAATAGAATTTATTATAGCGTTTTTTATATCCTTTCAGCCTTAGCTGTAACATATAATTTTAGAACCACTAAACATACTCAATTAATAGGTTGGTTTAATAAGAATTTTGTAAAAGAACATAAAGTTGAAAGAAAAATTGGAAAATTTGTACAATTAGCATTCGATCAAAGAATGGAAAGTGATTATGATATTTTTTCTGAATTTTCTTTTGAAGAAACAGAACAAGCTTTAGTGAATGCGAAAGAAGTATTTAAAGTTATAAGAAATTTAATCACTTAGGTTTATACAGGTAGTCTCTACTTTAGAAGTATAGTTCACTTGATTTAAATCATCAGTTTTCAACATTCTTTTGAGATTTACCCATTATTGGAAAAATATTTTTCAAAAAGCTTTTTAGATTTTTGAAAACCTTCTTCAGGCATAACCACTGATTTAGCTTTACCTACTGGATTTGAGATATAACCTTTTTCATGAAGTCGGTTCATGGTATCCCAATTAAATCCTTTCCATGCCCTTGCTCCATATCCTTCTTCCCGGTTATGAGTGACCAGATATAATAAGGCTAAAGTATAATCATCAACTTTGTCTTTATTGTAGTTCATGGTTATTCTCCTTATATAATATTGTTAAAAGTATGATAACTATACATAATCTCAAAGTCAAATTCTTGATTAAAATTTCGTTCCAATGGTCTTATATTTTGTTAAAATTCCGATTGTAGAGTAAATTCAGGTAGTGGGTGTTTTATTGTTTTGATGGATTTTAACGTATTCCAATACACTAAAACACCCGGGGTCTTGAGAAACAGACACCCGGGGTTTTTGGGGGAGAAGTGAGAATCGAAAAAAGGTGGACTCCACTTTGGAAGTGGAGTCCACCTGATTCATTTTATCTATTATCACTCGGTCAATTTCTACCTCCTCCTCAACAAAATCAACCCGGAAATCACACACCCAATCACCCCTATAGGCCAGAATTCAAATCCGGGGGAGAAAGGTTTTACCAGATCTATAGAAAATCCTATTACCGGGGCAAGGATCATGATAGAAGCTGATTTTGCCTGGCTTTCAATGGAAAGTATGGTAGCTGCTTTTATATCAACTGCAAAAGTTTCAAAACGGCTGATGAGAATGGGCCGCCAGAGATTTTGGGTGAAATAAAGAAGGATAAAAATTATAATTATGGGAATAATTGATTGAGTCAGTATAAAAACAAGTAACAAAAGATACAAAAGAAATGTAATTTTCCATATACAATTGGCAGCATTTTCCAGACTCCCGGTTTTTTCACTTACCTTATATGATTCCCGGCTTCCCCAGGCTGAAAAAATATGGAACAAAAGATACGTCAATCCCACCATAACAGTCGTTCTCTGAAATTTAGTCATACTTATAAGAAGCGGGAGTAACAGTACTGAATTTTTTATTATGGGTTGAATGTAATCCTTAACTGCAGCAAACATGCCCTCAAAAGACATTGATTCTGTGAGCAGGGTGCGGAGTTTTGGTATGTGCACAGCATCTTTAAAAGCATTCCAGAGATGACGAAACACGCCTTGTATGTTAATAGTTATATCTGACTGTGCATCAAGGTAATCAGGATACCCGACAAAATTTATAATTTCAATTACATAGGGGAACAAAGTGAGAGCAAAAAGCCAGGAGTAATCCTGTGGAATAAGAACTACTAAGCTGGCAATAACAATGGAAACTGCTGATCCGATTTTTGACCAGGAACGGGTATATCCATACACTTTATTTTTTTCATGCAGACGGCCCTGACGATCCAGCCAGGAAAAAATCATGGCTTTATGAGTACCGCTTCTGAATGCTTCTCCCATACCATAGAATATCATAGCTCCGATCAGGATAATAAAAGTATGTAAAAAAAAGAAAATAAGAAGAGAGAACATATAGAATACAAAAGAAAGGATCATACTTCTGCGTCTGCCGTACAGATCTGCTACAGCACCACTGGGTATTTCAAATAAGTTCTTGGATAATTCCCGGAAAAATATCAGTAAACCGATCTGAGAGAAATTTAGACCGGATTCTAAAAAATACAGGAGAAGAAAAGGTTCAAAATACCGTTGATTTTTTAAAAAGCCATATAAGGCAAAACGCCGGATCATAGAAGAATTTAATCTTTTATGACGGGAAATTCAACTATAACTTTGGTTCCTTTGTTCAGTTTACTTTCAACCTGAATGGTCCCTTCGTGCAGTTCCACAATCCATTTACAAATAGCAAGACCTAAACCGCTTCCCCCCAGCTCGCGTGACCGTGATTTATCTACTCTATAAAACCTTTCAAAGATTCTTGGTATATCATTTTCTGGGATCCCATAGCCATTATCTTCAACAGTGATAATTGCATGCTTATTTTCCTTTTTTAGTTCTATAGATATACTTCCTCCTTCTGGAGTATATTTAACATTGTTATCTATAAGATTCCAGAGAAGCCTGGTAAGCAGTTCTTCGTTACCGTTGATTTTTACATGATCATTTTGACGCAGTTCAAGTTTTTGTTTTTTTTCTGAGACCAGGATACCGGCATCTTCATATGTATCCGATACAATGGTACTTAAATCAATTTCTGAGAAATCATAATCAACTTTGCCAGTATCTATGCTGTGTAAGAGCATTAAGGTATTGGAAATTGATATCAAATATTGAATTTCTTCTAATATACTTTCCAGAGAAGTTGAAATTTTTCGTGGAATTTTTTCATAGGTGAGAAGCTCTTCAATCTCACCCCGGATAATGGTAAGGGGAGTTCTGAGTTCATGGGCAGCATCCTGGGAAAACTGTTTGATCATGGTAAAGGATTTATCCAGACGGTCGATCATTGAGTTTAAGGTGATAATCAATTCTCGTATTTCATCATTGCCTTTGGGCACTTCTATTCTTTTATGTAAATTTTTTGACGTTATACTTTGCGCAGTTTTATTGATTCGGTTGATTATATTGAGTGATCGCTGAGTAACAAAAAGACCGCATAATATGGAGAAAACTATACCAAGAGGGAGAATTATTACTAGTAATTGCAGCAGTTTTGATTCAACTGAATAAATAGTAGTAAGCTGATATCCTAAGAAAACTGAATAGCCTCCTTTATGTATTCTGGATATGGTAAAAGGAGTGGATTGTAACTGTTTTTTAAAAAGGGACATATGCGGTTCTGAGTAATTATCAAGTATATTTTTATAATCACTGTATCGCTTCGTTAGATACAGTAATGAATCATCCCGAAAAATAAAAAGTATAAATTTATGATCAGCTATATCTGTATATTCTCTGATATCATAAAAATCGGGATGTTTTTGAGGAGTAATTGTATTGAAAAATTTTTGTTTGTTCGCAGGAGGATTTTCAATATTTGTGAGTACTGAGTTTAACCACTTTGCTTTTTTTATTATTTTACAATCAATTTCATGCTGCAGCTGATAACCAAGAATTGTATAAATAAGTATGAAAACTCCTAATAAAATTGCTGTAAGGAGACTGGTATACCATAAAATAATTTTAAATTTATAACTACTGATCATTTATATCCGCCTTAAACATATATCCAAATCCTCTTATGGTTTTAATGAATTTTTTAGAGTATCCTTCGTCAATTTTTTTACGAATACGATTAATATAGACATCAATAAAATTAGTTCCTGTATCAAAATTATAATTCCATACATGCTCCGAAATTGTGGAACGGTTAAGAGCCCGGTTCACATTGTAGATAAGAAATTCGAGCAGAGCATACTCTTTTGCTGAAAGTTCGATTTTTTTATTACCTCTGAAAACTTCTCTCGTATAAGTATTAATAGAGAGTTCATCAAACTGAAGAACCGGGTTTTTATCAGGATAACTTCTTCTGAGCAGGGCACGAAGACGGGCTAAGAGTTCACCAAAAGCAAATGGTTTTACTAAATAATCATCTGCACCAAGATTAAGCCCATTTATCCGATCCTGTACATTTGCTTTGGCTGTTAAAATTAAAACTTTTGTGTTAATACCTTGATTACGAATTTTCTGAAGAAGGGTAAATCCATCTAATTTGGGCAGCATCAAATCCAAAATAATTATATCATAAGATTCATTGACAGCTTTATCCAATCCTTGTTCACCATCAGATTCAACTGTCACGACAAAACCTTCTTTCTCCAGACCTTTTTTTATAAATGTAGCTACTTTTTTTTCATCTTCTACAATTAAGATTTTCAATATCTGTCCTATCCATGATTATATACTTTACCTCAGATTGATTTCTTTATATAATTAAAGAAATTTTGTCACCTATTTAAAAATATAGACTTTAATGAAGATATAATCAAGATGTAAATTGAGAATCCGAAATTGTAATGATATTGTAATGAATTTGTCGGGCATAATTCATATATTTTTCTTATATTTAAAAAGATAAAATGACTGTTATTGCAGAGGAGGTATTTAGTGAAAAAAATAAAGTTGTTCAGTGTTGTCTTTGCATTATTACTGATTATTACTCCTATAGTTGCTCAAGAGCATGTTTCTGATACACTTTCTCTAAAAGAGCAAGCGCCCAATGTGTATTTGGATAGGGTACCATTTGACGATCACATCCGAAGAGAGATTACTTTTGTTAATTATGTACGGGATCCAAAAGAAGCAGACGTACATATCATGGTGACAACCATGCCTACCGGAAGCGGCGGCAGAGAGTATACTATCCAATATATAGGACAGAAAGAATGCAGACAATTACAGAATGTTTTAAAATACTATTCTAAAAGTACCAGCACCAGATATGAAAAAAGAGAAGAGTTTATAAATACTTTAAAAATAGGTCTTTCTCCCTATGTTGCCACTACTCCAATGATTGACAATATTCAGCTGAAGGTTAAAAAGGAAGGAATAGAGGAAGAAGGTCCGATTATAGATAAATGGGATTTTTGGCGGTTTGATGTAGGATTAAGTACAGATTTTGAAGGGGAAGAAGCACGACAAGAAGAATCATATAATGCTGATATCAATATAGACAGAATTACCAAAGCTTCAAAATTCAACCTAACCTTAAGAGGCAGATATGATTATGACAGCTGGACAGAAGACGAAGAAACTGAGAGTAGCATACAAAGAACATTGCAATGTAATACTCTTTTTGTAAAAAGTTTATCTGATCATTGGTCAATCGGTGCCTGGTTATCTCTGCGATCCTCAACCCGGCAAAATTTAGAATTTCAAATAAAACCGCAACCAGCTATTGAGTATAACATTTTTCCCTATTATCAGTCAACCCATAAACAGTTACGATTTCTTTATAGGATCGGGTATCAATATAATGAATATCATGAAGAAACAATTTATTTAAAGACTTCAGAAGAATTATATCAGGAATCTCTTTCATTGATTCTTAATCTTATTGAGCCTTGGGGAGAAATTGGACTAAATTTAACTGGGTCTCATTATTTTCATGATTTTGAAAAGAATAATCTTTCTTTTCGAACAAATTTAAGTGTACGTATTTTTAAAGGATTTTCAATCGATGTTTGGGGACGATTCTCAGCTATTCACGATCAACTTTATCTGCCCAATACAGAAGTTGAACTGGAGGATATACTCTTGAACAGAAGAGAGCTTGAAACCGGCTACAGTTTTGACTTCCGTATAGGTTTCAGCTATAAATTCGGTTCCATTTATAATAATATTGTAAATCCCAGGTTCGGTAACGGTGGCAGACACCGCAGATATTATTAAACAGTCTCTGCTGATTTTACTATAAGTTTTCACCGCTTGTAGTCATTACCAGTTTTCCGTGCTTAACTCCTTTAGTACTGATCAGTTCATTAGCAAAAGTTCTGATTTTTTTGGCATTCCCTTTAATAACCATTACTTCAAGACAGTTATCATGATCCAGATGAACATGCATTGTGGAAATAACAGCATCATGATGCTGATGCTGGTGTGCGGTGAGGCTGTCCTGCAAATGATGTTGATGATGATCATATATTATAGTCAGTGTCCCGACGGTTTCAGTCTCATCTGTTTCCCATTCTTCCTGGATAAGTTTGTCCCGAATAATATCTCTGAATGCTTCGGAACGATTATTATATTCATGTTTTTTTATAAAACTATCAAAACGTTTTAAAAGTTCAGTGTCGATTGAAATACTGAAGCGGGCAAGCTTTTTCATGGATTTGCTCCTTTACTATAATGGAAAAGGGAAAATGGAAAAAAGGAAAATGGAAGAGGAAGAAGTATATATATTCCTATTTCTTTTTCTCATATTCTGTTCTTCATTTTCCTTATTTGATTTGGTTAATATTTATTATTAATAATTATCGTTTTTTATTGAAATTAAGATGCCAAATATGTTAGATCCTATGATTACTAATGAGCAGGGTATTGGGATCCAATTTTAACTGCAACCGATCGAGTTTTTTTGCATTGTGATCTTTTAATAAAGAAAGATCTATATAGTTTTTTTTAGGTTTAAGCATAATAATGACAGCAAAAATATGTTGAAATTTATTTACCGGTGACGGTATTCCTTTATCATCATATTCCAGATTTTCACGATGCAGTGTGGCAGAAAACCACAGAGGCAGTTTTATATCTTCTGCAAACGTTTTCCATACTTTAAAATTATCTTCTGACGCGTTTTCAAAAGAAAACCCATCAATGATGATACTATCAGGATTAAACTGAGCATTTTTAAGGAAATTTTTTATACTTTTTATGTTTTTCTCCAGATTTGTATAATCGGGGGTATAATTCATAATGAGGCGGTTTGAGATGATCTGATCATGGTTATTTAACACATTTTCCAGTTTATATGCTTGGGCAATTTCCTGAAAAGTCTGATCATACCATTTCTCGATATGATGGGGATCTTCAGAAAATGAGATATGAAGAACCTTTTTTTTCATCAACAGTTTATCCACAGCCAGATGCACCAGACAGGCTGTTTTCCCAACACCTTTTCTTCCGGTAAAAACCCCAAGATTTCCTTTTCCTATTCCACCATGAATTGTTTTCTCAAAAATACGGATAGGGCTACGCTTAATTAGTTCATCTCTTAACATTACATTACCTCATTCATTATTTTTTAAATTTTCTTTTAATTCTTCAGCCAGGGATTCAGGTACTTTAGAATAATGTGCAAACTCCATGGAAAATTCACCTTTTCCCTGGGTTGAAGAACGCAGTACAGTGGAATAACCAAACATTTCACTTAAAGGGACTTCTGCCTCCACTCTGGCAAATTTATTTTCTTCAAGAGCGCTGATTATTGTGCCTCGCCTCTGATTGAGACTGTTTAGAATATTTCCTTGGTATTCAGTGGGAGCTTCTACAGAAATCCTCATTATTGGTTCAAGAATAACCGGTTTGCATTTTGGGTATACTTTCCTGAACGCACTCTTAGCTGCCTGCTGAAAAGCTTTGTCAGAAGAATCAACAGGATGATAATCACCGTCATTTAAATTGATTTTTATTCCTACAATGGGAAATCCGGTCATTGGTCCTTTTTCCAGACACTGTCTGAAACCACTTTCACAGGAAGGAATATATTCTGCCGGTATGTTGCCACCCTTAATATTGCTTATAAATTCAAAATCTTTTTCACGGCAAGGTTCAATAGTTCCGACTACCTTACCATACTGACCTGCACCACCGGTTTGTTTTTTATGGATATAATCAAACTCAGCTGTTTTTGTAATACTTTCTTTATAGGCAACTTGTGGCGGTCCGGTCTCCAGTTGAACATTATATTCTCTTCTCATTCTTTCAATATATACATCCAGATGAAGTTCACCCATTCCTTTAATAATGGATTCATTTGTTTCCGGATCAACATAGGTTTTAAAAGTGGGGTCTTCTTTGGTAAAACGATTAAGGGCTTTAGCCATATTTTCAGAGGATTTATTATCCTTTGATTTCAATGATAGGGAAATCACCGGTTCCGGAACATACATTGAAACCATGGAATAGTTAATTTCTCCTGATGTAAAAGTATCACCGCTGACGCAATCCACTCCGAATAAGGCAACAATATCTCCCGGATCTGCAATTTCAATATCTTCCATTTCATCAGCATGCATTCTGATTAAACGGCCGATCCGTACTTTATCTCTGCTCCTAACATTATATATTTCATTTCCCTTATGCAGCACACCTTGATATAGACGCACATAGGTTAATTGACCGTAACGAGTATCTTCCAGTTTAAAAGCAAGTAAAACCAATGGATCATCTGGTTTGTTTGTAAGCTCAACTTCTTTTTCATTATTATCAAGATCAAGTGCAGTATTTTTAACATCAGCAGGTGAAGGAAGATAGTTAACAATCCCGTCAAGAACTGGTTGCACTCCCTTATTTTTAAATGCTGCTCCCATGAATACCGGTGTAAATTCCAGAGATAATGTTCCTTTTCTTACAGCGTTGTTGATAAGTTCATCAGTTACTTTGTCTTCAAGATAGGCTTCCAGTAGTTTATCACTGAACATAGAGACTTTATCAATAAGAACGTCTCTTTTTTCTTTAGCCTTTTCCAAGAATTCAGGAGGTATTTCTTCTGTACGGACAGTTTCACCGCTGGCACCTTCAAAATAAAGGGCTTTCATCTGTACAAGGTCAATAACACCTTTAAAGGTATCTTCAATGCCGATTGGGATCTGCATCATAGCTGCGTTATGGCCAAGTTTATCATGCAGTTGCTTTGTTACTCCTTCTGGATTTGCACCCAGACGGTCACATTTATTAATAAAGGCAATACGAGGTACATTGTAGCGTTTCATCTGGCGGTCTACAGTTATGGATTGTGATTGTACTCCACCTGTAGCACATAGAACAAGAACAGCCCCGTCAATAACACGTAAAGCTTTTTCAACTTCAACAGTGAAGTCTACATGGCCGGGCGTATCAATAATATTTATAGAACAGTCCATCCAGTTTACATTTGTAGAAGCTGAAGAGATAGTTATCCCTCGTTCACGTTCAAGTTCCATGGAATCCATTTTTGCCCCGGTACCATCTTTACCACGAACTTCATGCATAGCATGAATTTTTTTGGTGTAAAAAAGAATCCTTTCTGTCAGAGTAGTTTTACCTGAGTCAATGTGGGCACTGATACCAATATTTCGTAATTTTTTGTTTTGTTTTTTCATAATCTTTCTCTTTAATCCTAAGTTTCATTCAAAAAATATATGTACTTATTTTTTCGGGTTGTCCAAAAAGCATGAAAAAACTATTAACGCAAAGATCGCAGAGGGGGACAAAAAAACTATAAAAGTTTAATAATTAAAATTTATAACTTTGCGAGCTTCGCGTACTCTGCGTTTAAATTTTGTTTTTAGTCAACCCCTATCTATTATTCATAATCAGATTAAATATAAAAATTATTCATGAAAAAGTAAAAAAATATCTTGCATTCTAAATAATTTGTAGATAAATTAAAAAGTTAATCAGATATCCATTATTATTATCGGAGGTTAATATGAAAAAAAATATGTTAAGAAGTGTAATTATTTTTTTACTTGTTTTCGCTTTAGTACTGATATTTTGTGATAAAAATTCAACTGATTCTAATGGTGATTCAGCTAAATCTGATTTTAATGATATGGTAGGCACCTGGCTTTCTCAGAGTGCTACTGTTGATGTTAAATTAGAAACCAATTCGAACCAGACTGCTTATGATATCTTATCAGAAGCTAATGGTGAGATTTCTGTAAGTGGAGATTACTCTGCTGATTTAAAATATATTATTGACCTACCAATGGAAGGCTTCAGAAATATAATAATTACTCAGGATATGCTTCTGACAACCTTATTAAAACCAACAGCTACAACCAGTATGTTATCTATCAGTCTCTCAAGTTTATCCCAGGCTGTTATGTTCCAGGTGATGTCAGATACGGATACTACCTATTATTTTGGAGATATAAATGATTTTACCATAAGCGAAACCGAGGCACAGGTTACTGCTAATAATGCTGTATTTATCAGTGGGTATGGTAATACAAATTTAAAATTAAATAAAGCCAGCAGCACTGCACAGGTTATGTTAGATGGTACAATCACTGCAAGTACTATATCAATTAGTGCCAATGATCCGACTTCTATACTTCCTTTTCCCATACCAATTCCGGCTGAAGATATTGGCACAGTAACCTTGAATCAGGATAGTACATTTATTGCTGAATTTACAATGGAAGAATTTGTTGAAGTAGACACTTCTATTACCGGGAGATGGTTTGTTGAAGATGATAAATTGATTTTAGGTCCTCCGGAAGGAGAAGAAGGTGAGCCCCTGGAGTTTGATTACTCTCTGCAGGGTGGAAATTTAACAATAACCGCATCAATAGGAATTTCAGAGTTCTTAGGGGATGTAGATACTGGTGATATTGATGTTATGGAATTGGTGGAGTCATTTTTTGGACTTGACGCAGGAAGTTTAACTGATGTGATCATCGATATTGAGCTTGTAATGTCAAAAGGGACCAGCAAGCTTTATTTAGAGAAAAGTAAAAAATCACTGTGGTTTGATGATGAATACCGGAATATGACAATTTCCAGAATCCTGCACAAATTAGATTCTATGATGAACAGATAGAGATCAAATTACGTGTAATGACTCAGCCCTGACAGGGATTCAAATCCTGTCAGGGTTTTTAATTAGATAAAATTTATCCGCTGTATTTTGAACCAGATGATTGATTATCATCTTTCTGTCCTTTATCAAACTTTTTTTCCCATTTTATATCACTTCGTTTTTTCAGATATCTGCCAAAATAAGAAACCAGGATGCTGATTTCATAAAGAATAACAAGAGGGCCCGCCATCAGTAATTGACTGATTGGATCAGGAGGGGTGATTAAGGCAGAAATGATAAGCACCACAATAATGCTGTATCTTCGGTATTTTTTCAGAAATGAAGGTGTAAGTATTCCAATTCTGGAAATAAAAAAGGAAAGCACAGGCAGTTCAAATATTATTCCGGATAAGATAATTATTCGCAAAATAAATCCTAGATAATCATTGATATTAATTTTGGGATTGATGGTTTCAGTGCCCATGGAGAAAAGAAAGGGGAGCACGATGGGAATGAGTATAAAATAAGAAAAAGCAATACCTCCCAGAAAACAGAAAGTTGTAAAAAATAATCCGGGAAGAAAATATTTTTTTTCTTTTTCCAAAAGTCCTGGAGCAATAAAACTCCAGAATTGATAAAAGAGCACTGGTATGGAAGCTATAACTCCCATAGTAATAGCAATCTGCAGTCTTACAATCAGCATACCTGTAGGTTTTAAAAAGATCATTTCAGCAGGATTTTCCAACGTATCATTGGGATAGGTAAGAAAATCTAAAACTATATTAATAAAAGGAAAAGCTACAAATGTAAACAGAATTACTGAACCTATACATTTGATCAGTCTTCTGCGCAGCTCTTCCAGGTGATCCAGAAATGGCATTTCAGTGTTCTTTTTCTTCATCTCAAAATAAATATTAATTAAAAGGAAAGACCTGCAAATCCAAGAAATGCCATGGACATTAATCCGGCCATAATAAATGCAATAGGAGCACCTTTAATTGCCTGAGGCAGATTTGCATATTCCAGTTTTTCTCGTAAGCCGGCCATTAGAACCAGAGCGAGAGTAAATCCGATCCCGGAAGCAGCACCATTAACAATACTTTCTATAAAATTATAGTTTTCATTAATATTCAGTAACGATACTCCCATGATGGCACAGTTGGTTGTGATCAAGGGCAGATAAATTCCCAGAGAACGATACAAACCAGGGCTAAGTTTATGAATAACCATTTCTACAAATTGTACCAGAGTAGCAATGACCAGAATAAAAGCAATAGTTCTCAGGTAAGTAAGATCTGGTGGATTACCCTGGCTGTGCATACACCATTGAAAAATAAGGTTATTTTGCGTGGGAGCCAGAAAATAATTATATATTATCCAGGTTACCATGGAGGCAATAGTCATTACAAAGATCACTGCCATACCCATACCAACGGCAGAGTCAAGTTGTTTGGAAACACCTATATAGGGACATAACCCTAAAAATTTATGAAGTACAAAATTTGAAATAAATATTGATCCAACAGCAATAAAAATAAGAGACTGAAAATCCATTAATCACCTCGATTTAATTTTTTATTCTTTTATTTTCAATCCAGTTTAAAAATGCGATTAAATAACCAATAGTAATAAATGCACCGGGAGCAAGAATCATCATAATTGCAGGCTGAAAAGTATCCGGGAGGACTGGAATACCCAGCCAGGTTCCATTACCTAAGATTTCTCTGAAGGTTGCTATAACAGAGAGGGCAAGTGTAAAACCAATCCCCATACCAAGTCCGTCAATTATAGAAAAGAATGTACTGTTTTTGCTGGCGAACGCTTCGGCACGTCCCAATATTATACAATTAACCACAATAAGCGGTATAAATATCCCCAATGATTTATTCAAAGCCGGGAAAAAGGCAGACATTACAAGTTGAACAATAGTAACAAAAGTAGCAATAATCATGATAAATATTGGGATACGGATTTTTTCCGGTACTGCTTTCTTGATTATGGATACAACCGTGTTTGAACATACTAAAACAAAGGTAGCAGCAGCACCCATACCAAGTGCGTTATTAACAGAAGTAGAAACTGCCAGTACCGGACACAAGCCCAGCATGAGACGAAACACAGGATTTTCTTTATATAGGCCTTTGATAAACTCTTTCGACATTTTCATAAATGTTCACTCCATTACTTTATAAAGTATCAAGTTTATTTATTAATGATTGTGCACTGTCGGCTATGGCATTTGTAATGGCCCGTGAGGTTATAGTTGCTCCAGTAATGGAATCAATGTTGCCATCATCTTTATCAACTGCAATATCAGTTGCTTGTTTCCCTCTGAACTGTTCCTGGAACCAGGGAGTGGTTTCACCGGTACGTATTTCTTCACATTTTGTACCTAGTCCCGGCGTTTCTGTCTGAGATAATATTTTTATGGCAAGTATGTTCCCGGAAGTATCAATCCCTACTAAGGTTTTGATTATACTGGAATAGCCGTTTCCATCAGCCTGAAAAGCATACCCAATAAGATCAGTCGTATCCGGATCCGCAAACCCTTTATGAGCAATGATGTTGCTGTTCTTTTGTACAGGTACTATTACCCCGTTTTCAGAACCAGGGAGGACCTTATACAATCCTTGATTGAATTTTTTTTGTTGCTGGGCAATAATTTGAGGTTTGGTGATTTTATTTATCCAGGCAAGAGATGCTGAGGCGATTATTCCGACAATAGCTAAGATAATTCCATATTTTATCATTACTTTCATTTCTATCTATTTACCTCCAAACTTTTTAGGTTTCGTATATCTGTCTAAAAGAGGAGTGGTGAGATTCATTAACAGAATAGAATATGATACTCCTTCGGGATATCCTCCCCATAGCCGAATAACAGAAGTGAGAATTCCGCATCCCATACCAAAAATCAGCCGTCCCTTAAAGGTAATCGGGGTGGTAACCATATCAGTTGCCATAAAAAATGCCCCTAAAATCAAACCTCCGGATAATATATGGAAAATCGGATCACCGGTGAACAGACCGTCAGTTCCTCCGAAAATCCAGGTTAACACTCCTACTGTCACAATATATGCGGTTGGGATTTTCCATCCAATAATTCTTCTGTACATAAGATAAAATCCACCGATTAACAGAAGCAGAGCAGAAGTTTCACCAATACATCCTCCAATTTTTCCAATAAAGAGGTTGGAATATGAGCTATATAATTGTGAGAGAGCCTGCATTGCATCAGGAACTTTTTCTGTAAACTGAGATTTATGCAGCAGGATTTCACGCGCAGACTCAAATATGCTGAGGGGAGTGGCTTCGGTTATAGCGTCGATGTTAGACAGATCAATTCCCGATAATGTTCCCCCCCGGGGTGGAGTCCGGAAGACAGTCATATAGACAGGCCAGGATGCAGTACAAAAGGCACGGCCGACTAAGGCAGGATTCAGAGGATTGTAACCTAATCCGCCAAATGACATCTTCCCTACAGCTATACCCACAAATGCTCCCACAGCAGGAAGCCATAAGGGAACTTCAGCTGGGACATTATAAGCAAGCAGCAATCCGGTGAGTATGGCACTTCCGTTTCCTATATTAAGGGGTCTTTTCATTAATAATTGTATAATTCCTTCAGTAAATACAGCAGTAATGATAGCAGTAATAATTACCCAGAGTGTCTGCCAGCCGAAAAGATAAATACCGGCAATTCCGGCAGGAATCAGAGCACCGATAACAGAGTACATTATTTTAGGTATAGAATCCGAATCAGTAATATGAGGAGCAGAAGATATATATAATTTCCTTTCCATTATTTATGATCCTCCCTTGATCATTTATGTAGCTTGTTGTTTTTGGTTCCAGGTCATTTTTCCGAGTTTTATATATTGAACCAGATTACGTTTAGAAGGACATATAAAACTGCAGGAACCGCATTCCATACAATCAAACAGTCCCATTTCTTGGGCTTTATCTATGTCATTATATTCAATATAAGAAGCTATATGAGATGGTACAAGGTGCATAGGGCATATATCAACACAGCGGGCACATGCTATACACGGCTTTTCTTCCTGTAATTTTGCTGTTTTCTCATCGAGAACCAGTATTCCGGATGTTCCTTTTATAACCGGTACTTCATCTGTGACCTGAGATATTCCCATCATTGGTCCGCCGTTTATAATTTTTGCTGCATTTTTTGTATATCCTCCGCAAAAATCTATAATATGTTTAAAAGATGTACCGATCCTCACTTTCACATTATTTGGATTTTTTACTCCAGGCCCGGTAACAGTTACAATTCTCTCTATCAATGGTTTATTACTGCTTACAGCTTCATATATAGCTAATGTCGTTCCTACATTATGAACAAGACAACCAACGTCCATGGGAAGACCACCGGAGGGAACTTCACGGTCTGTTGCGGCTTTAATAAGCTGTTTTTCAGCTCCCTGAGGATATTTTACAGTAAGAGGAAGAACAGAAACAGTATTCATTTTTGCAGTTTTTTTCTTCATTAGTTTAATTGCATCAGGTTTATTTTTTTCTATACCAATTATTGCTTTGGATACATTCAGTATTTTCATGATAATGTTAAGACCAGCGAGAATGTCATCTGTATTTTCAAGCATAAGTCTATGATCAGCTGTAAGAAAAGGTTCACACTCAACTCCATTAAGTATAACACAATCAATCGGTTTATCTTCAGGCGGAGAGAGTTTAACATGAGCAGGAAATGCAGCTCCACCCATACCAGCCAGTCCAGCCTGCTGAATACGTTGTTTTATTTTATCCTGTGGCAGTTTAAGGTAATCAGAATCTTTTTTGGGCTTTTCATCCCAGGTATCTTGACCATCGTTTTTTATAACTACTGAAAGTACATTAGTACCTAAAGGATGGGGCCGCTTTTCAACAGCGGTAACAGTTCCGGATACAGATGCATGACATACAGCTGAGACAAATTTGGAAGATTTACCAATAACCTGACCCATTTTAACAGTATCTTTTTTCTCAACCAGTGGTTCATTTGGAGTACCTATATGCTGCTGAAGAGGAATAACTACGGTCTCCGGTGCATCAACTACTTTAATTTTCTTTTTTTCAGTCCAATACTTTTGTTCCGGAGGATGAACACCACCTTTAAAAGTTTTCTTAAAGGGCATAGTAGATAACCTTTATTTTAATTTTGTTAATTCTTGGATGAATTCATTTTTATCTTCAAATTTTCTATACACAGAAGCAAATCTGACATAAGCAACTTCATCTAATTTTTTTAGTTTCTGGGAAACCAGTTTTCCGATCGTACGACTTTTAATTTCTTTAACATATTTAGCGTTAAGCTGATTTTCAATCTCAGTAACTATCTCTTCAATTTTCTGTATAGAGACTGGTCTTTTACTGCATGCAATTTGAATACCTTTCTGTAATTTTTTGCGATTAAACTGTTCCCTACGGTTGTCTGATTTAATCACATAAAGATTTTTATCTTCGATTTCTTCTACAGTAGTAAAACGTCTTTTACAGTTGAGGCAAAGTCTTCTTCTTCGAATAGCCTTGCCTTTATTCCAGGAACGGGAATCTACTACTTTATCATTATTTTTACCACAGTAAGGACAAACCATTTATGTATCCCTATTTTCTGGTGATGAATAGAATTGAGGTCTTTCTAATTTTACAGCAATAATATCACTTTGCTTATAAAATTTTTTAGAAAGCTTATCAGGATATCCCTCAACATAATAAATTTTTTTGATATAAGCATTTATGATCATTTTCATACAGAGAGAACAAGGGAAATGCGTTGAATAAATTACTGAATTTTTAATGCTGGTACCGGACGTTGCCGCCTGTATGATTGCATTCTGTTCAGCATGGAGACCTCTGCAAAGTTCATGTCTTTCGCCACTCGGAATATTCATTTCTTCTCTGAGACACCCGATATCTAAACAATGAGGGAGTGACTGCGGAGCACCATTGTAGCCAGTGGCCAGAATTCTTTTATTTTTTACAATTACAGCTCCTACTTGTCTGCGTCTGCAGGTAGAACGGGTAGAAACTAAGTATGCTATTTCAATAAAATAATCATCCCAGGAAGGGCGATGAATTTTAACTGGTTTTGACATAAAATATTCACTGTTCAGCTGTTAATTTTTAAACGTATTACAAATTTTTTTTGATACAGAGAAAATAATTTATGTTTACTGCAAATCTTTATAAAGAGGAAAATTTTGACATAAATCATAAACCTGATTTTTGATATCTTTGATTATCGATTCATCTTTGGGATTAGATATAACCTTATCAATAAAAGCAGCAATAATTTTCATTTCATTTTCTTTCATTCCTCTGGTAGTTAGAGCAGGTGTACCTATCCTGATACCGCTGGTTATAAATGGACTTTTTGTGTCAAAGGGAACCATATTTTTATTAACAGTAATTCCAGCTTTCTCTAAAGCCTTTTCGGCTTTTTTGCCTGATATTTTTCTGGAAGACAGGTCAACTAGGATCAAATGATTATCAGTACCGCCGGATACAAGATTATATCCGTTATTTTTCATTGTCTCTGCAAGTGCTTTCGTATTTTTAATGATTTGCTTACAATATTCTGTATATTCAGGTTTTAAATTTTCTTTAAATCCAACAGCTTTGGCAGCTATTACATGCATCAAAGGGCCACCTTGCATGCCCGGCATTACAATATTATCAATAATTTCTGACATTTTTTTAACCCGGCCGGATTTACGGGCTACTATTCCCATATCATTTTCTTTATCTTGTCCCATCAAAATCATTCCCCCCCGGGGACCTCTGAGTGTTTTATGGGTAGTGGTTGTTACAACATCACAGTAGGGAAGGGGGTCAGGATGGAGTTTGGTTGCCACCAGACCAGCTGGATGAGCAATATCAGCCATTAAATATGCACCGATAGAATCTGCAATTTCTCGGAATTTCTTAAAATCAATAAAACGGGGATAAGCACTTGCTCCTGTGACAATGAGTTTGGGTTTGTGTTTTTTAGCCTGATCTTCTACCATGTCAAAATCAATGGTTCCTGTTTCTTTTTTAACACCATAAGAAACAAAATTATATAATTTACCGGAAAAATTAACAGGACTTCCATGAGTTAAGTGACCTCCGTGAGATAAATCCATACCCAGTACCGTATCACCTGTTTTAAGATATGTCATATAAACTGCCATATTTGCCTGAGAACCTGCATGAGGCTGCACATTTGCATATTCACAGTTAAATAATTCTTTTGCTCTGTCGCGGGCAAGATTTTCAGCAATATCTACAAATTCACAGCCCCCATAATAACGATGTCCCGGATATCCCTCAGCATATTTATTTGTCATTACACATCCCAGCGCCTGAAGCACAGCTGGACTGACAAAATTTTCCGATGCAATTAATTCTAATTTATTTGTTTCACGATCAATTTCTCCTTTTATCGCATTGTAAATATCGGGATCATTTTTTTCTAACACCTTCATTGTTTACTCCATTTGATAATTATATATAAGATAATATAAGCTTACCAGTCTATATACCGGTAAGCTTATGAATTTTATTAATACGTCGTTGGTGACGATCTTTGTTGCTGAATTCTGTAAACAGAAATTCAGCAATAATATTTAATGCTTGATCAAATTCAATTATTCTGCCGCCCAAGCATAATATATTTGCATTATTATGTAAACGTGCCAATCGTGCAGTTTCGACTGTATTACATAAAGCTGCCCGTATTCCTTTAATTTTATTGGCAACGATTGACATTCCTATTCCACTTCCACAGATAAGTATTCCATAATCGTACATTTTTTCAATATACAGTTCTGCTGTTTTTACTGCTATATCAGGATAATCAACAGATTCAGAAGAATATGTTCCACAATCCTTATAAATGATTTGCTCATTGTCTAAAAATTGTTTGACATGTTCCTTGAGTTCAAAACCTGCATGGTCAGAGCCTATTACAATTTTCATTTCTTTTATTCTGATTTATATCCAGTTATATGCTTCACTTTTTGGTGTATCATAATCATGTATAAATTTATCTTCTGTAGTAGGAATGACTGGTTTCAGTGCTTGTATTCTGGCCTCAGCTTCCTTTTTATATGCCAGATCATTTTTAGCTTTTACATATTGATCATAAGCAATTTTATACACCAGCTTATCATCGTAGGTTGATTTTCCATCATTCGCTTTTATATTTCTATCTGCTGCTGTTTCATATATTTTGCCCAGGGTTAAATATGCAAGCCCGTATTCATTATCAATTCGCAGTGCTCTGTTCACAATTCTTCTGGCTGTTGAATATCTACCAAGAGATGTATAGCAGGAAGCAAGATTACATAAATTTTCCTTATCATCGGGATTTTTATCAATAATAGTATTATATACATCAATAGCCTGGGAAAATTTATTTATATTCTGATATGAATCTCCCAGAAGTTCCAGAGCTTCAATATTGTCTGGCTGTTTTTCAATAACTATTTTTAAATTGGTAATGGCGCTGTCAAATTTTGCAGCAGAATGGTAACTCTTTGCCAGCTGGAATCTATATTTAATGTTATCGGGATTAAGTTTTACCATTTGTTTGTTCTGTTTAATTATTTGGGCAGTGTCTCCAGTAGTATTCAGAAGATTACTGAGAATTTCCTGATATTCTGTATTATTCGGTTCAAGGGTTACTGCTTTCTGATATACATCAATTGCTTTTTGAGTTTGATAATTATTGGCATAAAGTTTGCCTAGCTGATGAAAATAGTCAGCTGAATCGGGTCTGAGTTCTGTGAGTTTTTGATACATTTCAATTGCTTTCTGGTCTTTCCCCTGTCTGCGGTATATATATCCAAGTGCACTGTAATTATAAGGAGCATCCGGTACATTTTCTATACCTCTTTTGTATGCCCATTCTGCACTGTCAGGTTTATTTAACTGCAGATAACAGGTTCCCAGATTTTGATAAAGTATAGTTCCGTAAATACCGGTAGTATCTATTTTAGCAACTCTTCTAAAATATTTTTTTGCTTTTTCATAGTTATTCTGTTTAAAAGGTTCCCAACCAAAACTCATATACATATCTACTTTTTTCTTATGTTCTTTAAAAATCGAATCTTGTCTTGCTTTTTTTTGTTCAGGCGTCAATTGTGTTTTGGTAGCAGTGCCACCACAACCATTAAAGTAAATTTGTACTAAAATCAGTATCAGTACAATATTTACAAAATGGATTAATGATTTAAATTTTTGATACACGACTTACCCTCCTTAAAAATAAAATGAATAACTTATTGTAATTTTATTATAATCAATAATTATAATAAAAAAATATAATAAAATCAAGAAAATTGTATTTAAACTTATAATTTTTTTAATTATTAAAATCTACGCTGAAACCATTTTTCTCCAATTGATAAAGAAAGACTGACTCTGTAAATGTTTTCTGATAAACCGTTTTTATTTAAGTCTCCCCGTTTACCGTAATTGAAAGCAATATTTATTTCTGCTATACGTCTTTTAATTGGCAAACCTAACCCAAATGTTATACATGATTCATAGATTTCATTACCATCAGGATCAAGTGACAAATAAGGTTTGTGATAATATCCTAATCTATATCGGATTTGTTTTAAATAAGAAGCAGTAGGCTGAATAGAATATGCAGATTCAAATCCAATTGAAATTTTATTGGTATTATGTGCATAAGATGGATTATGATCATTTATTAATAGTGAATTCCAGTTATAAATTAAATAATCTATACCAATTAATCCCACTTTTTTTATTTGATATGAAATACCAAATCCGTAGGAACCAGGATATTGTATAGAACCATTATATTCTTTAGTAGAGTCAGTGAAAACATAAGATATTGTTGTTTTGTTATCAAGGGTAACTTTTGGACTATACACCGCTCCTATTGTCATAGAAGAAAAAGGTTTTAAAATTACACCAGCTTTATAATTAAAACCATGATTTTTTGTAGAAAAGAAATTCTTGGTTTGAATAAAAGAATTATCATCATAATTAATTCTCCAGGTGGTATTTATATTACCAAAAATGTATCTACCGGTTATACCGAAAGAAAGAAAATTTTTGAAGGTCCAGTGACATGATAGATCAAATGAATTTAAACCGCCATTTCCTTTTATGGATTTTGTATATCCATAAGAACCAATTGATTTGTCAAATGATATTTTATAATCCATTCGCGTCAGAGGAGTTAATCCTGAAGCAATCCCGAAATTTGAATGTAATGGTATAAAAAAACTGAATCCATCAAAATTAGAATATTGAGAATTTGCAGAACCGTTGAATTGATCTTGATAATGATTATACATAGTAAAATAGTATATAGATATTCGGCTTATCTGATGGAACAGCTGGCTTGCAGGATTAATTCTTGAGATAGTATATGGATCAACATCTGCAATGGCAAACTCTCCCATACCCATGGCTCTGGTATTCGGATGTTCAAAGTTCATGCCCAGTCCCCGTGAGGAAAGGATAGATCCACAATAATGGTTTTGGCTGTATATAAATAATGATATTAGAAAGAATAAAACTGTTTTTTTCATTATAGAACTCCAGATTTTAATTATTTAAATTTTCTTCAGGCGGAATACTGTAGAATATTTTTAATGAGGGCTTTTTGGAAGTATCAGCCGTAGAACTGTACAGTTTTCTATAACTAAGATTAGTGTATTCATTACGGCCCATTAATAACAGACCATTATTTTCTTTCATCTTAGAAATCCAATTTTGAACTGAAAGAGTTAAATCTGCGGATGATGAATCACTATTAATAGGAATTCTTGAATATGTTACTGAATCTATTTGAACCTCAGGGAGAGTCCAGTTTTGATTAGCTATTTCAAAAATTGAAACAGTAAATGTTTCTTGACAGTCAGGAAATGCCGCTAGAGTATCAGAATGAACAGTTAAAAATGCTTTATTTATAGTAGCTTGTTCCGGTATTTGAGATACATCGAAATTCATAAGAGCCCGTAAAGATACTCCGTTGGAAATAAAAAGATAGTCTGAAGTCGGTTCAAATTCTGCTTCGGGAATGAATATATCGTTTGTGGGTGGAACAATATTTGTCGGATAAACATTGCCAGCAGTATCAGGTTCTGTAGCGGTGTATATTTCCAGGGCAGGCTGGTTTGAATCAGCTTCACTGCTATAGAATTCGGTAATAAATTGGGTGTTATTTGGGATAAACAGCAGTCCATAGTTACTTTCAGCAGTAGTAGAATCCACCCAGGATTGTACAAGTGCAGAAGGTAGAGAAACTGAGAAGCTTTTTATGGTATCGTTCAATGACACTTCAAATTCTTTGACATATTCACCCTGATAACTTTGATCATACGTAATTGCACTGAGTGAATCATCATCCCAGTCTTTTGTTACCTTATAAATTGAACAGGAAAATAAGCCGCTATTCTGTCCGTAAAATTTGTGGATATACAAAGTAAGAGCTGCGCTGTCGATTTGTGTTGTGTCCGGAAGGAATTGAAATTCAATTAAGGATTTTGCGGTGATATTATGTTTCTGGACCGCTCCAATACTTAAAAACGGACTGATGCCTGTTTTAATATTTTTATTTTTAAAAAAGGTATCGGAAGGAGCTGGATATATAATACAGGATTTTTCGTCTCCCATTTCATTTTCATTAAAATATTCTGATCCTACAGGATTCTTTTTATATTTTGCACAAGTTATAAGAATTACGGTAAATATTGTCATTAGTATGAGCTTAGATAATAAGTTTTTGTTCATATTTGTTCCCGTTTTAATGTTAAAATTAATTTTTCATACAGTATAATTAATAATAATTTACTAATTATATTTACTCTTTATTAACTTGATTTTTCTTAATTTTGTTCCAGACTTCATCCATTTCTTTAAGAGATGTCTTATTGATATCCTTGCCTGAGGAGGATAAAGCTTTTTCCACTTTTTTAAAACGCCGAGAAAATTTATTTGTTGCCTGCCTTAAGGCATCTTCAGGATCCACTTTCAGGAAGCGGGAAAGGTTTACCAAAGCAAACAGTAAATCTCCATATTCTTCAAATATATTTTTTTTATTATTGGTATCTATTTCTGCTTTCAACTCCTTTAATTCTTCCTGAATTTTTTCCCACACCTGTGTACTTTTATCCCAGTCAAAACCTACAGTTGCAGCTTTTTGCTGAAAACGATGTGCCCTTACGAGTGCTGGCATTGTTTTGGGAACTCCATCAAGAACGGATTTTTTACCTTCATTTTTTTTAAGTTTCTCCCAATGAATTTTTTGTTCTTCACTTGTATTGATGGTTGCATCATCAAAAACATGAGGATGTCTCCGGATTAATTTTTTATTAATACTTTCAATGACATCTGATATTGTAAAATCTCCGTTCTCTTCAGCTATTTGAGCGTGAAAGATGGGTTGGAGCAACAAATCCCCCAATTCTTCTTTTAGCGATTCAGTATCTTTATTATCAATAGCTTCAATAACTTCATATGATTCTTCTATAAGATAGGGCTTCAGCGATTTATGAGTTTGTTCTTTATCCCAGGGACAGCCGTTATTGCTTCTGAGTTTTTTCATTATATCTACTAATTTTTTAAATGCTTCACCTATCAAAAGACCTCCATGAAATAACTGCTATAAGCAATAAGGAATTAGATTATTCATTATTTCATTAAAATTTACCGGATTATTAATCTCGTTAAAAGTTTAATTAATTGCAAGAGAAAAATTATTTTTCATCATATTTTTTTGTAAATCAGGTATAATATGAAAACATTGTATAATTTTACTGTTAACAAAAGTAACATGCAAATTTTATATGTATACAAGCAGATGACTGTAATATTGCTCCATCTTTACACTGTTTAATAAATAATTTTTGAAAAGTAAGACAGGTTACTTTATTTTCCTGTTAACTACCGAGTCAGCTTTATTATTGATATTATTCAGTTTGTTTTCGATGAGCCGTGATTCTTTCTCAAGTATTTTTTTGTCAGTAGATTTAGATAATTGAATAGGATCATTCCATATCATGACTGTTTTTGCAAAGGGGAGGGGCAATATATATTCATCCCAGGCACTTAAGGTTATAGAAGGCCAGGAAGAAAATGTGACAGGAACGATAAGGGCGTCTATTTTTTTAGCTAAAAACAGCGCACCCGGCTTAACTTTATGGATTGGACCAGTTGGGCCATCAACTGCAATCACCATATTTATGCCTCTCTGCATCAATTTAATGGATCCCATTAATGCTTTTACCGGAGATTTTGAACTGGATCCCCAGGTTATCTCAAATCCCATTCTGCTGAGAATGTCTGCTTGTAGTTTTCCATCACGACTAACAGAAGTGATAACACCTGTATTCAATCTTGATAAATGAGTAGTAAGAAGAAACTGCCTGCCATGCCAGCATACAAATACCAGTCTTTTCCCCTTTTTAATAAAATCATCGATCTTATGTTGATTAATAATTTTGATTTTAAGCGAATTAGTCAATATATGTATAGCTAACCAACTTATCGGAGGTAGTATTGTTTTATATAACCATTTATTAAAATTCATTAATAAAAATCGCTTTTTAATATTTATTTTTAATATATTAAAATATGAAATTAAAATCAAAAGAAAAAAATAACAAAATAATAATTACTCAGTATAGACAAACATTTAAGATATTCAAGATCACAATATGTTGATCAATTTCAGTGTTTTTAAAATTACATAAAATACACTTGACATTTATTATATAATTTCTTAATATAAACGAAATAATAATATAGATTTTTTGGAGGAAAAATCATGTTAAAGGGTTTTAAAACCCAATTATTTTTTGTTCTCTTTTTGATAGTAATTACTTCACAGCTAAATGCTGGTTGGATAGAAATTAAGATTTTACATACTGGTAAAACATATATAAATAATAATACTATTGATTTAAATATTAAAACCCGGGAATTAATTGCTGTTAAATTTATTACTCACTATACAAATGATTCAGTTACTGAAGACTATAATTGCTGGTTAAGAGATGGATACTATGGAAGTCAATGGTTTAAGTATCAATTCCCGGAGTATGCTGAAAAGTGGGAAGATAAAACAATAAATCTATCTCCTCAAGAATCTACTACTCTTGAAAACACAGTATATATCCATCCTTCCCATAGTTCCACTGATACAGTAATGATCTGGTATGGAGAGAAAACAGAAAATAAGCGCATAACCAACCGATGGCAGAAATTGATAATAAATGTTAGTTCCGCTGACGTTGCTCATCCTGATATTGAAGCTGAGCCACAGTTTACTTCTGGAACATCCAATACAGTTACCTGGTTGCCTGTCAGAGGTTCTTCTGTTCAGGATGTATATTTTTTTGATGATGCAGATCCTTCTGATTTGAGAAAAGCTGCTCAAAGGCTATATAAACATTCTTCAAGTGATTCCCCTAGAACAGCTGTTTTTGAAAATCTGCAAAATGGACACAAATACGGATATTTTGCCAGGTCTGAGATAATAACTGAAACTGATACGTTATATATGTGTTCTGATTTTACCTATTCTATACAGGACAATACACCCCCTGAAAGAGTTGTTACAATTCATGCAGAATACAGACAAGATAAAATCGACATTACCTGGCAAGGGGTCAAAGATGATATTAGTACAGTTGAAAAATATATTATTTTCAGAAAAACTTCAGATCAAAATGAAATGCCATTAGATACAGTGTATGCTGATGGATTTGAGGATGATATTTTCAACTGGTCAGATATGTCATTTAATAAGGGAAAGTCTATATTCTATCGGGTAAGAGCAGTAGACGAAGTCGGTAATGTAGGAGAAGGAGTAAGATCAAACACTATTTTTGTTTCGGGTGAAGAAGATAATCAGGAAGATTCGGAAGATAATGAAGAAAATAATGATTCAGATTCCAAAGAGTCAAATCCTCTATACATCCAAGGTTCTGTAGATACGCTGTGGATTGAATTAAGTGTAGAAGATACAGTACAGGCTTTACTTTTTGAGTCTGTTAGAGACAGTATGGTATATTTTAATTCCAAGCCGTCTCTGCCCATGCGGTATTTTAATAGTGGATGGGTTGATCCTGAGATCTTACGAAAACGGGGATGGGTAAGTGAGAATAATCCGGATAAAGTCTTTTTTGTGTTTGATTATACTGATACAGAAAATGCTTTTGTAGGCAAAAATGGATTATTTAATGATAATATAGAAAGTGAACATATTAACCCCAATTTTGTTAACGGCAAAACCTATTTACGTCGTGTGATAAGTAAATATGAAATTACTCAGGATACAGTCTGGCTGGAGAGAAAAATACCTGACTGTTATCCACCTAATGATATTCGTAATTTATCTGCTGAAGTACGTGTTGAAGAAACCTTATTTTTACAATCAGAATGGGAAGTTATCTTGCATTGGGAACCTGCATATGATGCAGTTAGCGGTGTTAAAAGATATCATGTTTACAGGAAGATTGACAACGTTAATGATGATTTTATTAAGCAGGGTATTGTCAGCTCACCTGAGTTTATAGATACTCTTTCTGTTTTTAGTGATATATCAATACTAAATCCTCTTATTCTTTATAAAGTATCTGCTGAAGACAGTGTGGGGAATATCAGAGAAATAGATGAAAGTGACTGGGTAGCCAGGGAAAGATCTTTACAGGGCCCGGAAGTTGCCTTTACTGATACTGGTTCTGATATGGATTATTTGTTGAGTAAAGATACATTAATCACTCAGAAAGATAAGGTATTGATTGATATAAATAAATTTGATATCAGTGATGTTTTGAAATACGAAGTTGATGTGAACGGCTCACTTGAAATATTTAAAAATGTGGATAGAAGTAAAGATATACTTGATATACTTCTTCCTCAAAACGAGATATCAACCTTAAAGGTAAGAGCAGTTTATCTTGGAAACAGAGTAAGTATGTGGTCTAATACTTTAATTGTAATCAGGAATTTCAATAAAAGACCGGAGAATTTTAAGGCGGTAAATGATTCCTTAAGCTGGGAAGGGAATATTAAACTCAGTTGGACCAGAACATCTTTGGATATTGAAAAATATGAGATTTTTCGGGAAGGTGGAAAAATTGGGGAAACATGGACACGGGATGAGACAGTTACCTGGACGGATTATTATGGTGTTGATGAGAAGATTAGTAAGCCCGGTGATACTTTAACAGCATATAAGAATTATACATATACAGTCAGGGCAGTAAATGTTTTTAGAGAAAAAAGTAAGACTGCGCCAGAGGAGATTGCTTATTGTAATCATGCACCTGAAATTGTTATTGATGAGAAGAAAAATCAAAATAATAACTTTATAATCAGAATCGGATGGATCAGAACATTCCCTTCTTATTTAGAACCAGGAAAAGGAATTAAATATGAGGTAAAGATTTATCAGGATTCTCTGACTAATTTTTTAAGAAAAAGTGCCATTGTTTATAGTGTTAATGCTGATACCATGTATGAAGATTATGAAGTCCCTTCAGGGCATAATTATATTTTCAGAATACGAGGAGTGCCAAATTCCTACCCTGATAGACCCAGCGGATGGTCAAAGCCTTATACTATACCGGATTTCAGTTTGTTTGCTGATCTGGAATCATTGGCCTTGCCCGGAAGGGATATTTTTATCAATTGGAATAATGCTGAATATATAAAGAAATTTAAAATTAATTCTTTCACTATTACACGTTCAGTAACTAATACTCAGGAAAAGACCTGGTTTTTCCCTTCCAACACTCTTTCCTTTGTTGATTCCTCCAACAGTTTAAAGCATGGAGAAGAGTATATATACACAATCCAAGCCATTGACTCTTTAGATCAAATACTGGATGAGAAATCAGTGTCTGCAGTGTGTGATAGTGTAGCATTTATTCCTGATATTGATGCAACTAAAACTCCGGTATATTTTAAACAAACATCACTGAAGGTCTGCTGGAAGTGGATCAACGATATAACCAATGAAGATATTACTGAGGGAACAGAAGGAGCAGATTCATTAGCAATTCAGCTGAGTATTGATAAAAACTTTCCATCTATTGCTGATCAGACTGTAATCACTGAATATTTTAAAGCAGATACTCACAGATGCAGGTTAGTTCAAATTCCAAAATTAACCAGCAGGAGAAATGAGGAAGTATTTATCAGAATTACGGCCAAAGATAAATGGGGACATAATGATATGTCATCCGGAGATGTGTGGTGGTCCAGTGATTTTTATCCTGTAAGAATTTCAGTCTATGATACTGTACCTTCACCTGCAGTAACTGAGTCTAAAGTTGAATATAAAGGAGCGTATAACCTAGCATCGGATTCTATTATTGTTAATTGTGAGTGGAGTGGAGAGAATGTGGAAGAAGGGACGATTGACCCCGACAGAACAATAATGTGGAATGCAGAATTTTATCGTATTGTAAGAAAACTGGATAATCAGGAATGGGTACAGGATGCAATACCGGTTCAGAAAGCACTGGATAGTTATATGTATTCAGGGTCTGCTCCCAACAGAGATTTTCAGTGGCGAGTTGATGTCATAGACAGTGCAGGAAATGTTACTCAGGGAGAGTATGTTAATGCTGACAATTTTCTGCAAACCCCTGAACCTCCTGTTCCAATAAGTTATAAGTCCTGTATTATATCAGAAATTGATACTGTGAATTCCAAGGAATATTTAGTTGAAATTGCTCTGGATCGTTCACATTTCTCCATAGCTTACCAGAATGAGGATATCAAAGAGAGATTATTATGTCAGATCGGATGGACAATTAACGACACATGTACATGCATTTCCGGCTGGGGATCAATTCAGGTAGATACTACCTGGTTTAGACTGAAGGTCAGGGAAAAAAGAGGGGATAATCTGGTAGAAAGTGCGTGGTCTCAGTTAGCTCCCTTCTCCGGGAGTTCTGTAAATGATAAAAATGTGACACATATAGACAATAATAATGATAATATTAAAACATTTAAAATATATCCCAACAAACCCAATCCTTTTAACAATACAACAAATATACGGTATGAGCTTCCTGAACTGTCCGATGTAACTATTAGTATTTATAATATGAAAGGTGCATTAATTAAAAAGTATTCAAGAAATAGAATGTATCCGGGCAGTTATTCTTTTATCTGGGATGGTACTGATACGTATCAAAAATATGTTTCTTCCGGTATTTATATATGTTTTATCAGAGTTGATACTGAAAGCGGGAATGTGTGGAATAACGAAATCAAAATGTTATTAATAAAATAAATATTTTTGATGTGGTAAATCCTTAATATTTGATTAATACAATGTAATATATAGTGGGGTTCATTACATGAACATGAAAAAAATTTTTAAGACTCTCTTGCTGCTAAATGTCCTGCTGCTCGCATCTAACCTCATAGATTATTCTTTTTCTCAGATTAAAAGCATAGAAGCATGGGATACACCGGAGAAAGTGAAACATTTTAAATTCGAGACAACCAGGATGGATACTGTCTTTCCTGCACCAGCATTATTACCTGAACCTGAATACAGTCTTAATGATACTAATACTGTTAAATGGAATAAAGACAGTATATACATAAAATTACAGGAATCGAATGCCGGAAGTTCCATTATTCTTTTTGAAGTACAGGCTTTGTATAATAATAATGAATTATGGGGTTATGTAGAGCCTGAATGTAATTCCGCAACCTTTATCAATCTGCCCACCGGAGTCAGAATAAGATATCGGTTACGATATATAGGGATGGATTCTTCCGGAAATTATGGGCTGAGTTATTGGTCAGAGCCTGAAATGTCAATTCAGGATAAAAATCCTCCTTCTATTCACCAGCTGACTATAATTGATTTACAACAAGGAGAAAACGAGAATTGGCTGCTGGGGAATACAGTGAATTTTCACATAATTGCCAGTGATTCTGTATTAGGGAAAGTAGAGAAAATTTGTATACAGGAATCAAGCAGTTTTATTCAGGAATCTGATACTATTCTTATAGAATCTCCTGCAACCTCTATTAATCGACAATATTCATTTTCTTTACAGACACCTGAACAGGAATCTTTATCTTTAATTTTTTGGGTGATAGATCGGGCTGGCAGAAATTCTGCTGTGCAGGAGTATACTTTATTCTGGATGCCTTCAAGTTCAGAGATGTTTTGTTTTCCGAATCCTTTTAATCCTAAAAAAGACCAGCGGACCATGATAAAAATTGAAGATCAGAATATCGAAGAAGTGCGGATCTATGATTTATTTGGGAATCTGATCAGAAGACTGAGCAGAACACCTGGCAGTTATTTTTTTGAATGGGATGGGAGAAATGGGAAAAATGAAATGGTATCCACAGGCGGTTATATATGTATCGTTCCCGGATCAAAAGATTTGTACTGCAAAATTGCAGTTATAAGATAAATTTTATTAATAACTCGAGTTAATCTATGATATCAATAATCCATAAACGGTTCTTATCTGTAATAATCATAATTTTCTGTTTACAGGTTGCTTATTCTCAGGAAGACGGAGGACAATCCGGTACATTTCTCCGTTACGGGATTGGTGGCCGTGCACTTGGTATGGGCAGATCTTTTGTTTCACTGGCAGATGATGCCAGTGGAGTTTTCTGGAATCCTGCCGGTATTATAGCTGCTAACAGAATGGAACTGACTTCTATGTATACAAATCTGTATTATGACAGCAGATTTTCTCATATTGGATTGGTTATCCCACGCCCGATGAAAAATTCAAATAATTTTTTTCTCGGCTCTTCTGCTTCTATAGGTTTTGGATGGATAGGTTTAGCTTCAACCGGTTATGAACAACGAAACAGGATGGGTGTTTATTTGGGAGATTTTGGATTTGATAAAAATGCTTTTGTGGGAGCCTGGGCCCGGGAAGAAGTTAGCTCCTGGGGTATATTTCAATATGGATTTAATATAAAATTTGTTAACCAGAACATTAGCGGTCTTACATCTACATCGGAAGCTAATTTTACTAATGACATAAAACAACAGTGGTCCTATGGCGCAGATATTGGTCTGATGTTTCAACCTATTCATGCCCCGATTTTTGATATTATTTCATTACGTTATCTTTTACCTTTAAAATTAGGTTTTACTGTACAAAATATATTAAGGCCCAGCTGGAAAGATTCTGACCATGAAAAGGATTATTTTCCGGTTGTTTTTCGATATGGATTAAGCTATAAGTTTATTTTCAAAGACTGGATCCCCATAAGCTGGCAATCAATACGTGCATTTTTTAAGGATTCATATGTACTGACTTCTTTTGATTATGAATACTATAAAGATGCTGAAGAAGGCCTTTATTTTGGTCTGGAGGGATTTTTCCCTTTATTTCATAAAGATTATATTATTTATCCAAGAGCAGGATTTAATAACAGGACTGAAGATTTTGCTTTAGGATTAGGTTTATCGATTCCATTTGCACATCAAACTTCATTCCGTGTGGATTATGCCTACAGTTATCATCCAACTTTACCAGAAGACAGCAGATTTTTTCTTACATTTCAGATGGGTAATATTTTTAATTCAGATTATTTCTTCCAGAAAGCAGAAGATGAGACCGAAGTATCAGTCAAAGAAAAAGATTTAATACGTATTTTAGCTCAATATCCTAATGATTCAATTAATCGGACTATTGATAAACTTATTGACATTGAAGAGGACAGTCTTAAACTCCGCCGTTACTATTATCTCCGTGGTGGAATTGGTAAAGCAAATTTACTGGTCAGAGATGCACGACATTTTCTGCGAAAGGGAAAGATTAAAAAAGCTAAAAATTCTGCCTGGGATGCTGTAAAAGAATATACACCAATATATAATGAAGATTATAAATCATTACAACCGGAGCAGTTAATTGAATATGCCGAAGTATTGATTATAACACATCAGACTAATAAAGCCATTGATGTACTCAGCAGTATAGAATATAAGGATTTAAAAACATATTACCTATTAGGAGTATGTTATAAAGAAGTCGGAAACTGGGATTCTGCCATATCAATGCTCCGGGAAGCGATTAAACAATATGATGAAGTCCAGGATTATAAGAATATGGTAACTCTTTCATTTTTAGCCCTGGGAGAATCCTTGTTGCATAATAATCAATATGGTTCAGCTTTTATGACTTTGAATATTGATTTTTTAGATGATTTTAACTCTGAATTAGATAAAGATTATCCCAGATATCCAATTATAGATGATAATTTTATAGTAGATGATGTTCATTTTTTAAAAGGAATTTGTCTGATTATGCGTGGGGAAGATGATGATATTGAAAAAGGAGTCTCTCTTTTACTGGAAACTCAAAAATTTTATCCCTATTTACGTTTCGGAAAAATTGTTGAGGAGAGATCTGAAGAAATAATAAGACATCTAAAAAATAACAATTGGATTGAACTTCAGAAAATAGCTTCTGAACTTATGCAACGATATACAGAATTGCACAGCCTAATTTATGAAGAGTAATTTATTTTTTAATAGAATTTATGAATATCATACTGAAAAGAAAATATTTAATTTTTATTTTTTTATTTGCTACTTTTGTTTCTTCACGTACACAAAGTTTTGAAATTGATCTTTTGTTGCCCAAAGAAAATGCAATAATTACTGAAGACACACTTAATTTTAAATGGAAATGCCCATTTAAAATTAACAGGTATTCCTTGATTATTACTGTCGAAGACGGAAGTTTTAAAAGAGAGATTATTGTTTTTGATGATAATACGGAGATAATATTTACCTTAAAGAATGTGAGAAAAATTTTAAAAAAATCTGGAATATATAAATGGCAGGTTAAAGCCTTACAACCTGGAGAAGAATTAATTTCACCAGTTAGGAATTTTAGAGTCAGATTAAACAATAATAAGAAATTTATACCCCCTTCAAATTATATCCACGCAGTAGAATTCCAGATTGTTAACAGATATAAAACATCAGAATTGAATGCTTTTCTTGAGAATGTAAGCAGTAAATATAGTTTCGGGGATTTCAAGTCTTTAGGTTTGGTTTTCCGGCAACAAGGTTTGTTGTTTTCTTTTCTTGACTTTTTGGAAAAAATATATTTACTTTCTCAAACAGGAATGGGATTGTCAGTTAATTCAAGAATAGATTTTGGTAACAATGTATTTTTTTCTTTTTATCCTGCATTTGATGTTTCCTCAATGTGGTTTTCTACCGGGATTAATAGATTTTCATCAAAGATTATGTCTTCTTCTCTTGGTTTTGATTTAGAACTGATGCCCAGAAAATTTATAACGTTTTCAGCTAGATGGCTGCCAACATATAAGATTCATTATGCAGATAAAAATAGAGAGTTAAACGTTTTTAACGGAGACGGATGGCAGGTGAGTTTAGAATTTTTAATATCTAATAATATTATAAGAAAATTTAGTCTTTTTGGGTTAAAAATAGATTTTGAAAAGTTACCGATCCGTTTAACTTATAACAAAATTAAAGATGGTGTTACAGATCAAGTTATTGAGTCTCAAATGATATATTTTATTTTTTTAATCTGATATTATTTTTCTTGATGGAGGTTATAAAATGTCTTTTATAAAAAGTGCTAAAATTTTTATGTGTTTGCTTATTGTTTCTGTTTTTTCTTGTATTCATCAAAATTCTGTATTTTCTCAAGAGAGTAATGATGCCTATCCAGCACAGATTATTGATATTAAAACAGATAATGTGGAAAAAAGTTTCTTTATCATACCGAAAGCCGGAGATATTACTATTGCATGGAGGTTATCTCCAGATGTCACTCAGGATGAATTTGATCATTTCCGAATTTATTGTGATAATGAGAGTGCTCCTCAGGCAACTATTGATTCTTCAGAAGAATTGGCAAATAATGAATCTTATACTTTTCAGAATAAACAAGCAGGTGTTAGATGGAAGTTTTATATAAAAGGATTTAGAAATTCAGAATATCATTTAATTTCTAATTCTGCATATAAAATTATAGGTAAAGACAAAGGATTAGTAAAAACACCAAATATAATTAAAATTATTTTCTTAGGTAAACTTCCGCTATCTGTTTTAGGCAAAGGAGAAAAATACGAAAATGCTTCAGTTACAGGAAAGATCGCGTTTTTTGTATTATGGGTTTTTATGCTTACATTAATACCTTTTATTTTTGTCTTTTTACCACGACTAAATTACTTCAGAGTATTTCCGGTTGAAAGAAGGAAAAATATTAAAAAATCAAAATTTTTTACAAAGGATATTGACAGAGTCCTTTCCAGTGATTTTAGGGAAATTTTAAGATCCTGGAATAAAATTATTACTCATTCAAAAAAACAAATTAATGACGAGATCAAAAACAGATTAAAGAGAAATGAAGAGATTTCTATATCTGAGGTTGAAGGTGCTAATGTTTTACATTGGGCAAATGAAGGAATGGAAGGCATTAAAAATTTAATTAATAAAATTGATAGTAAAAAAGAATGGAAAAATATTCCAACAGTTAATATCTTCAAGGCTGGTCTAGAAAATCATGAAATTAACGGATATCACTGGATCGAAGTATCAAAAGAAGTGGACAGAGCTATAGAAAACAGAGCAGCTTCTGAGATCGAAATTTTACGAAGAAAAAGTCATGTTGACTGGTTATGGAATATCGGCACTATGGCTCCACTGGTGGGATTATTCGGAACTGCAACAGGTATATCAAAAGTATTTGAGGATATTCAACCACGTATCTCCCAGGGACAGCAAATGATAACTGAACTTTCCGGCGGTATTAATGAAGCCCTGTGGACTACAATTGTAGGTCTGGCTATCAGCTTGATATTTTTAATGATATATTATTATTTCAATAATAAACTCAAAAGAATTTATATGAAATGGGAAGAATTATATGTAAGGCTGTCTGAGAAGATACATTATACAAAAGGATAATTAATGGCTTTTAAAAAAGACTATTTTAAAAAAAATATTTCACTTCCCGGTATGATTGATATTATCTTCCTGCTTCTCATATTCTCTCTTGTAACTCTTTCTCATACTAATCCCGATGTATCGGAATATAAACAGGGGAAACAAAAGGTTAGTCTGGATTTACCTATTATAGATAGCAATTTAACTGAAAAAAAGGAAAGTCTTTTAAATACATTAATGTTTGAGGTTAAGTTTATAGAAGATAATATTAATAATCCCAGAGTAGTGTATGTTTTGATACCATCGGGAGATACAACTACATATTACATTGCTAAACAGAATGCTATCAGTAATGCAATGTGTGATACCTTTCCTGATAATTTTCTAAAATTAAATAATAATGAATTTGAATCTTTATCTGTCTGCCAAATGATAAGAAAATCAATAAAAGACTATAAAGATGAAAACTTTACTGAACCAAGTCTTAATAATACAATAGAGATCAGAGCGGATAAAAATATTGAATTTAGAATATTTAATTATATCTTAAGTCAGTGCAGTGCTTACGGCGATACAATACCCAGTGTAATAACCAGATCACTATCATATTAGGAGTAACACTTGTCTTTTAAAAAACGTTTTGAAATTAATAAAAATATTGAACTTACATCATTGATAGATATGATATTTATACTTTTCATTTTTTTTCTGGTTTCCAGTTATATGATACAGACGCCTTCCCAGGAGAGAGGATTATTTTTGCCAACGCCAAAGAATGAGCCAGGGACAGCACAGATTCTCATTCAGTTTGTTGATGCAAATACTATATTCTGGCTCGACAAGTCTGATTATAATTTTACGAAGGATAATATTATGAGTGGCTTATCCACCAAGAATATAATTTCCCGTTTATTTAATAAAAATTCTATGTCAATCCAGAGGCTTGATAATGAAATAGAGGATTTAAAATTAATTGTAAAGCAAAATCCGGAAGAGCACTATTTCATTTTAATCAGATCCCCTAATGATCTTTCCTGTGGGGCAGTTATGAATGTTATATCAAAAATTGCCGGACAGACAAATATTGAATACGGGTGTGTCGGTGGTTCAGTGAACGATATTTTAAATTGTGAAACATTGAAAATTAATCCTGAAAAACAAACAATAACAATTGATTTATGACTAAGTATATAACAATTCTTGTTCTCATTGTTGCAATACTATTTGTATTGTATCTGATTTATGATTATAATAAAGTACCGTCTGAAATGGTTTTGATACCTTCTTATGATCCTCCTGAACCCTCTCAACCAACTAGACCGGGTGTAGGGGATATTATCATCACCGGACCAGAAAGAAAGCCATTACTGTTTACTGTAGATTTATCGTCGAACAGTAATGCAATTAACTGGCAAAAATTAATGGGCAGTGATCCCACGGCAACTGTTACGGTATATGGCTATATTGATGAACACGGAAAGTTTTATATAAAGGAATTAGATGATGCCGGCCATACAAATGCAGGCAGAATAATAAATGAAGCCATGACAACCTGGAGGTATACATTTTATAAAATTGGTAAAATTCGTTTTTATTTTAATTTACCGTCGAAAGAGGCTAAATTGATTATAGATCTTTCTGATATAGAACGAAATCCGGTAATTGCGAAATTTATTCCTATTCAAGATGGTATGTTATATAATATACCAGAGTTGTCACCTGATTTAATAAATTATGGTAGTATAAATTAAATGTTAATGAGGTATTATATATGAAGTTATTACGTATTTTTTTATTTATATCCCTGATTGTTACCCTGAATTTGTATTCTCAGGATATATATTCTTTACAGGCAATGCAGTTATTTAATAAAGGAGATTATGAAGCAGCTATTCCTTTATTCAAAAATTATGCAAAAAATTATCAATCAGGAAGTGGAAAAGCTTACTATTTTATCGGAGAAAGTTATTATAATCTTTCATTTGATAATGAACTAAATAACCTGTCGGTATTAGATTCCAGTAAGTCATATTTTGAGAAAGCAGCACAGGAATCAGATATCGAAGATAGCCATTATTGTCCTCAGTATAAGAAGGCATGGTGTATGTTCAGAAGTGCTGAATTATCTTCTGATCCGGTATTGAATTTAATTAGCAGTGCATCAGAATTTAATAAAATATCGGATACAGCAAATAAACGGGTTTATTACAACAGCAGGTTAATGGCTGCTGAATCTTATTTTCGACTTGCTCAAAATCTTAGTTATAGATTTGAACTTGATTATGATAATATTATGAATTACTTGATTACTTCCGAAAGTATTTTTAATGAAATTATTAACAGTTCTGAAATTACAGAAAAAAGAAAAATCATTGCAAAAATAAGAAAACAGGATGTTATGCTTGAAAAAGTAAAGATTGATATCATACAAAATAATATTGGAAATTCAACTGATCGCCTTAATGACATTGCATACGGAACAGTATTATCAGACATGGATCATCAAATACAAAATCAATTTACTCATATTAAAAATTATTCAGAATTATATAAGATGTTTTATCATCTTATTATAAACCCTACTGCCCATAACAAGAATAATATCATCTCTGCACTTGAGAATCTTTCTGGGTTTTCAGGAGAAAAATATTTTATCAACAGCATGACAGATTTTATATATGAAGGCAACAGACAGTTACAAAACTTAACTGATATTAATGAAATATATTATGAACAAGCGGCACAAGTTATCCCTGATGCCTGGTACTGGCTTGGATGGCTCCAGTTTTTGAATAATAACAGCAGTGCTATAGAAAGTTTTGATCAATATCGAATATATACGGATGAGCTAATTCAGGATGCACGAGTTAGATTTTTAAGAGAATCTGCTTATTACAGAAAATTACTTATTAAATTTGATAACAATGTCTCTGACAATAATGTTTTAATTGAAATCAATAATGATCTTAAAAATTTTAACCCTGAAAATTTAAACATTGAAAGTGAAAAGAATTCGCTCCATAGTTTAGTAAAAGTTTGTTTAGGTTATAGTATCGATCAAATTGTACAGACTCCGGGAATTCAGATTTCAATTAATGAAAGAACAAAAAGAGTTATCAGTATTGTACAAAAAATGTTGGAACGGGCTACCAAAGTAGTTGGAAGAGAGAGAGAGGTTTATTTAAATCATATAGATAAACTTCTTCAGTATCTAAATACTTTAGAGCAGCATATTGAAAATGCACCACATGATTTGAAAGAGAAAATTATTTTTTATAATGGATTGCGATTATTTTTAAAAGCAGAAATTCAGCCATCACAGGATACAAAAAAAGAATTTTATATAGATGCAGCTGATGCATTAAGCACATTGAATAATCTTGAAGGTAAATATAAAAATGAAGGAAACTATATCAGAGCAAAAAGTTATTTTGAAGCTGCAAGAAATTCAGAAAGCCGCAGTCAACAGAACAAACTTTTTGATGATGCTAAAGAAATTTTTATTCACTTGATAAACGAATATCATAGTCTGCGTTCAACTTATTATTTATCGGAAATATTCCGTCTCAGACAAAATTTTGCAGCTTCCTTTCAATGTTACCAAAAGATAAAAGAAAAAATGGTAACAAACGAAAAGAATAATTTCTGGTATGTAAATGCGGATGCCGGTCTGGACAGAACCAGAAATTTGAAAGATACAGGTAATCCGAATGTTCTTGATAGGGTTGATATTTCTGATATTGTATACCCAGAAAGACTTCTCGTAGATGATGAAGGAAATATTATATCTATGGAAAGATTTGCAGATAGTGATTTTTTAAAACAGGAATATTTTAAAACAGCTATAAGATATTATAAAAAATATGGATTACCAAAGAAAAGTTTTTATCCTTCAATAAATACTTATAAAAATTCATTATTTACACGGCGAATATACAGTATTAATATTGGAATACAGGAGAGAATAGGAGAATTATTTTCTGATTTTGTACTAGAAATAATATGTCCGGATAATATTGTATATAATCCATCTGTATTACTAGACAGTTTAGTAATAGATTCAGTAGATCAGTATATTTTCTCTCAGGATTCAATTCGATTAAATACTTCTCATACATTAATTGTTAAAAATCCTGACTGTTATCCATATTACAGAAATATACAATTTATTACTCCTGGCATTAAAAAGATTTGCATAAAATTACAGCCAGTATTATCATATATGTCTACTGGATTATCAATGAATGAAATTATAGATACTGAGCAGATGGACGTTATTGATTTGAGAAAACGGAATGATTGGAATGTCTTGTTTTTCGATAAATTAGATAACAATAAAAAAATAATTTTAGATGATTTCAGGAATAATATAAACTACAGAGATGCAGTGTATTCAAAGTTTCATAACGCATTTTTTGCAGTAAGAGACGATACATCTTTTTTAGTTAAATATCAAAATAACAGTAAAACAAATTTTGATTTAAATTTCGGCCAACAGACTATTGAACTATTTACTCCTGAAGGAATTACAGTTGATTCAAACGGGAATTTTTATATTGTGAACTGGGCTGCACATCAAATTATCATTTTAGACAGTAATGGTAACTATTTGAAAACCATTGGAGAATTCGGAAAAAACAATACAATTGGTTCTCCTGTAAAACTTACCTATCCTACTAGAATCTCGATTTTAAGTAATTCTGATAGTAACGGTAATATTTTATTTTATATCGCTGATAGATACGGAATAAAAATTATTGACAGTAATGGTTATTATCTTGATACAATAGTTAATGTTTCTACAGGTGAAGAAGGAGTATATTATGATTTGCATACTAAAGGATTTGGAAACAATACTATATTATATGCTGTAAACAGAAAAAACAGAAATATCGAAAAGTATATATTAACAGAACAGTATTAATTCTTATGCCGGCGAACTTACCTCCAAATTATTATGCAGCTGAGAAAAGATATCGTGAAGAAAGTGACCCTAAAGTAAAAGTCAAGATCCTGAAAGAAATGCTTGCCATTATGCCCAAGCATAAAGGTACTGAGCATTTACAAGGAGAGCTGAAAAAGAAAATCTCTAAACTTTCTTCTTTAGCTCAAAAAAAATCTGCAACAAAACAAACTGCAAGTTTAGATAACATACCCAGAGAAGGAGTGGGACAGGGTGTATTAGTCGGATTACCTAACTCTGGTAAATCTTCTATTATAAATTATTTTACCAATGCTAAATCAAAAGTAGCTCATTATCCTTATTCTACCTTTAAGCCTGTTCAGGGAATGATGCAGTTTGAAGATATTAATATTCAGCTTATTGATCTTCCTCCTCTGTCTCAGGAATACGAGGAACAGTATATATATAATATAATACGATTATCTGATATGGTAATATTATTGATTGATTTGGCGGTTGATGATATTGAAGCTGAATACGGATTAGCTACAGAATTATTAAAAAAACATAACATTTTTTTAAAACGAGAAGGTGAAAGAAGACCGCAGGGAACAGAGGCATATAAAACTACTTTAATTATAGGAACAAAATATGATATCAGACATTTTTCCAAGGATGATCTCAAAACATTGACCGAAGATGAAATACCCGGTATTTGTCTGTCATTAAAGGATGGTTTCGGTACCAGTCAATTTCCTGAAACGGTATTTCAAGATTTACATATTATAAGGGTTTATACAAAAGCTCCAGGACAAAGAAAAGATTTTGACAAACCATATATATTATTAAAAGGAGCTAATGTATTTGATGCAGCAAAAACTATTCATAAAGAGTTAGCAGAGAACATGAAATATGCACGGATTTGGAGCAGTAACAAATATGAAGGACAGAGAGTGGATAGAGAATACATTTTAAATGACGGTGATATCATTGAAATACATAATTAATAGAGGTGTATTATGATTCAGACAAGAAAATCAGTTATTGCAGGATCCTGGTATCCGGGTACAAAAAATAGATTAGAACAGACTCTCAAAGATTTTTTCAAAAATGTGGAATTGCCTTCAGTTGATAAGGAAGTGGTTGGTTTAATCAGTCCCCATGCCGGGTATCCTTTTTCGGGACAAACGGCTGCTTATGGGTATAGTTTATTAAAAGATAAAAAATATGATCTTGTGGTAATTATTTCTCCGATGCACAGAATGGCATTTGGAAAATACATAACAACAACTGCACATTATTATGAAACTCCTTTGGGAAAGGTAAAAGTTGAACAAGATCTGTTAAAAAAGTTATCTGATAAAATTGATTTGAAATTTATTTCTGATGATAATGAACATTCTTTAGAAATACAGCTTCCATTTTTACAATACACCTTAAAAGAATTCAAGTTAGTCCCGATTATGATCAGTATGGTTGATATTTTTAAACTAGATGAAATAAATAACAGTCTATATGAGATAATCAAAGATAAAAACTGTTTGATCATTGCTAGCAGTGATTTTCATCACATCAGTAATTATCAGGAAGTAAAAGAAAGGGATAAAAGAGCAGTAGAAGCACTGAAGACATTTAACATTAAAAATATAAAAAAGATCCTATCTGAACCTGAGACTTCTATCTGCGGTAAAGTGCCCATTTCAATTTTATTAGAAATTTCAAAGAAATTAAGTGCTTCAGAAATTCAGATTTTACACCAGACTAATTCCGGAGATGTAACCGGCGAGAAAATACCGGGTCAATATACAGTTGGATATGTTTCTGCTGCTGTTTTAAAATAAAGTTTTAAAACATTTATTATATTCGTGTTTCATAGGGATAAATCCATAGCAAACTTCATTCTTAATGCTTTCTCATTTACAAAAATAAATTACAGTTTTTACTTGTGATACATTAAAGTAATTATTAACTTACTGTTCATATGATTTACATTAGATAAGACTGGTGTATACGTATGAGAAAATCAATCTTGTATATATTCTGTATTGTTATAATGTTAAGTATCAATAAATGGACCCATGCACAGTCTTTGACTTTCAAAGGTCAGACTTCATTATGGAATACTTTGAATGCAAAAAAAATTGATCAGCCCCGGGTAGGATTACGTTATATTCCATCTGTGATCTTAGAACATCCAGTATCCCAAACCAATATATTTGATCTGAACTGTTCTCTTAATATGTATGCAACTTTCGGTTTGAACGAAGAAGGTGATTTGTATGAAGATACAAGATCCAAAGCCTATCGAATCTGGATCAGATATTCCACTCCGCAATTTGAAGCAAGGTTAGGACTACAAAAGATCAATTTCGGACCAGCAGCCTTGCTGAGGTCACTTATGTGGTTTGACCGCCTGGATCCCCGTGATCCTTTGCAGATAACAGAGGGCGTATACGGATTTCTGATGCGGTACTATTTTTTGAATAATACAAATATCTGGTTTTGGGCATTACTGGGAAATAATCGTCCCAAAGGATGGGAAGTACTCCCTTCCACTTATTCTGATCCTGAAATAGGAGGCAGGATACAAAGTCCGGTTCCAATGGGTGAAGTTGGATTTACCTATCATCAACGGGAAGTGGATATCAGCAAAGGATTGGAAATGCTGCCTTTATTTTTTGATGCTTTTGTATCCGACATACCTTCACCTGATTATCTTAAAGAATATTTTGATCTTCAGGATTTTAAAGAATATAGATACAGTTGTGACGGAAAATGGGATATTGAGATCGGTATATGGCTGGAAAGTGCATTGATTTACAGGGATCTGGATCTTTTACCCTATCAATATCAGCAGTTGTTTACCATTGGTGCTGATTATACGTTCGGTTTAGGAAATGGTCTTCATCTTACCGGTGAGCATTTTTTTACTCAGTATTCTGAGGAAATGTTCGGTTCAGATCAGAGGGTTGATTTTTCAGCTTTTTCTCTGAATTATCCATTAGGATTATTAGATACGATGAACGGAATCATATTTTATGATTGGGATAATGAGGAATTTTACAGATTTCTGCAGTTTCAGAGAACATATGACCGTTGGGGTATATATTGTATGCTCTACTGGAATCCGGAAACATTTCGGATTTATAATTCTGCTGCTGAGAATTCTCTTTTTACCGGAAAAGGATTTCAGATCATGGTGGTTTTTAATCATTAAATGGTAACCATTCTCCCACCCTGACAGTGTCGAAAAAGACCCTGTCAGGGTGGGATACTGTAATAGCCAGAAGGAGATATGAACATATGAAAAATTCCAATATAATTTCTATCAAAAATTTGACAAAAAGATTTCCTATGGGAAAAGGGAAATTTACTGCTTTACAGGATATAAACTTACTCTTCAACAAAAAAGAATTCAGCGGTGTTGTAGGACCCAGCGGATCAGGAAAAACAACCTTGCTTAATATTATTGGTTCACTGGATACACCTTCTGAAGGTTCAGCAGTAGTACTGGATTATTCTATTGGCAAATTAACTCATAAACAGGCAGCCAAACTGCGTAACAAACATTTTGGTTTTATTTTTCAGACATATAATCTTCTTCCGGTGTATACAGTATTTGAGAATGTGGAATTTCCTCTGCTTCTTCTTAAGATGGATAAAGAAAAACGCAGAAAAGCAGTAATGGATGCCCTGGAATGGTTGGGTCTCACTGATAAAGAAAAATCTAAACCTGCCCAGTTATCCGGCGGTGAGTGTCAGCGGGTAGCAATTGCCCGGGCAGTGGTAAAAAGGCCAGACATTATTCTTGCTGATGAGCCCACTGCCAACCTTGATGCAGATAATTCTCATCATATACTTCAGACCATGGTAAAGCTTAATCAGGAACTGGATACTACTTTTATTTTTGCTACCCATGATGAAAAAGTCATACAGTACTTGAAAAGAAAGATCACTCTTTTTGACGGATCAGTGGCAAAGGATGAAACAAAAAATTAACTTTTGAGAAAGAGGAAACTATGATTGCCTTTAAATTAGCTATTAAAAACCTTATCGGGGCAGGGCTCAGAACCTGGCTGAATGTGTTTATCCTTTCTCTTTCCTATGTAATGATTATATGGTTCAGTGGTATTATAGAAGGATGGAACCGCCAGGCCCGCCGGGATACAATCGACTGGCAGGTGGGGGGAGGACAGTACTGGCAGGAAAACTATGATCCCTATGACCCTTTTACTATTACAGAAAGCCATGATGTGATTCCAGTTGAATTTCGTTCTTTAATCAACCAAGGTGAAATGACTCCTCTTTTACTGTCCCAGGGAACTATCTATCCGGAAGGACGAATGCAGAGTGTTATGATAAAAGGTATTGATCCGGAACAGACTATTCTGAAAATCCCTTCTCATGTTCTGAAAGACGGTGGGGATTTTATTCCCGTTCTCATCGGTAAACGTATGGCTTCAAATACTTATCTGAAAGAGGGGGATTATGTTACTCTGCGGTGGAGAGACATTAACGGGACATTTGATGCCGGAGAGGCTAAAATTGTGGGTATCTTTAATTCTACTGTTCCCATGGTTGATAATGGTCAGATATGGATACCGCTGCAGAGGTTACAAAAGATGACTCAAATGGAAGATCAGGCAACTTTAATGGTCGCATCCCAGGATTTTGAGCAAAATTTACAAGTCCAAGGCTGGGAATTTAAAGATCATGATTTCCTGTTCCAGGATCTGGACAGCATCATTAGATCAAAAAATATCGGGGGTATGGTGATATATATAATTTTACTGTTACTGGCATTGCTGGCAATATTTGATACTCAGGTTTTTTCTGTATTCCGGAGACAGCGGGAAATAGGAACAGATATAGCCTTGGGTATGACCAGGGGACAAGTCATACGGCTTTTTACAGTGGAAGGTGCTATGCATGGGGTATTAGCTGCACTCATGGGAGCTGTTTATGGAATTCCTCTTTTATACTATCTGGCAGTAAAAGGCTTTCCGCTGCCTGAAAATGTGGATGATTTTGGTTTAGCTATAGCGTCAAAAATATATCCATATTATAGTATTGGATTGGTGATCAGTACAACTCTAATTATTTTTATATCAGTTACAATTGTCAGTTATATTCCTACCAGAAAGATAACCAGGATGAATCCAACCGAAGCTATTCGTGGTAAGATTCAATAATACTCAAGAGGTTAAGAATGTTTAGATTTTTGATAAAAGGTATACTGAGAGATAAACAGAGAAGTTTTTTCCCGGTTATTGTGGTTACCGGGGGAGTTATGTTAACAATTGTAATGAACTGCTGGATCCAGGGATTTTTAAGTGATTTTATCAGATATAATGCCAGATTTTCTACCGGTCATGTGAAGATAGTAACCAGAGCTTATGCAGAAAATATGGAACAAATGCCTAATGATCTGGCTTTGCTGGGAGTAGAAGAATTGATATCGGAACTGGAACAGTCATATCCTGATATGAGCTGGGTAAATCGCATTCGTTTTGCCGGTCTAATGGATGTACCTGATGAACAGGGTGAAACCAGGGAGCAGGGACCTGCAGTGGGTCTGGGAATAGATATGATCTCAGAACAGAGTTCTGAGATTCAAAGATTCAAGCTCAAAGAATCACTGAAGTCAGGGAGAATTCCTTCTCAAAATGGGGAGATCCTGATAAGTGAAATGTTTGCTGAAAAGCTAAATGTGCAGCCTGGACAGGAAGTGACCATCATCAGCTCCACAATGTACGGCAGCATGGCAATGCAGAATTTTACTATAGTGGGTACGGTTGCATTCGGGGTGCGGGCCATGGACAGAAGTGCAGTTATTGTTGATATATCCGATGCCCGGCAGTTTCTGGATATGAGGAACGGAAGCAGTGAGATTTTAGGATATTTTAGCAGTAATGTGTATGATGATGAAAAGGCCCAGCAAATAAAGAGTCAATTTAATATAAAATATACAGATCTCGATGATGAGTTTTCTCCGGTTATGCTGCGTTTAAAAGAACAGAATGATCTGGCTGAGATGATAGATTATTATTCACATTTTTCCGGTATAATAGTTACAGTTTTTATTGTGATTATGTCCATAGTCTTATGGAATGCCGGCCTTATAGGCGGGTTAAGAAGATACGGAGAAATTGGATTACGACTGGCCATGGGGGAAACGAAGTTCCATGTGCATTCTTCCATGATCCTGGAATCAGTATCAATTGGAGTTATCGGCTCAATTTTTGGGACAGCAATCGGTCTGGCAATCTCCCTGTATCTGCAGAAATACGGTATCGATGTAGGATCAATGATGAAGGATGTCACTATGATGATGCCGACAGTTTTCAGAGCCAGAATCAGTCCGGTAGCATATTATATCGGATTTATACCCGGCTTGTTTTCCACTGTGCTGGGAACTTCACTGTCTGGAATAGGTATTTACAGGAGAAGCACGGCACGACTTTTTAAGGAGCTGGAGGTATAAAAATTATTTAATGTATAATGAATAATGAACAATGGATAATTAAAATTAATTTAAGATTAACGGTTAACGATTGATGATTTGAGAAGTGCTATATCAAAAATCAAAAATCATTAATCCTTGTTCGTACATCGAAAACCTATTTCGTACCAACGCTCTGAGTTGGAATAAAATTGGGAGACATAATATGAAATATGTAATTTCCATAGTACTGATAATAATGAATCACGTCCTGTTAGCGCAGAATCCCTCCGGGCATGAACTTCTAAAACTGATAGATGAAAATCTGAATTCGGAGACCAAAATCGTTACCAGTAAAATGATCATTAAGGGCAGAAGGGGCAGCCGTACTATTACATCTAAAAGCTGGATAGAAGGGGAGGAGAAGTCATTTACAGAGTATCTGTCTCCACCCCGGGAACAGGGTACTAAAATGCTTAAAATTGAAGATAATCTCTGGATGTATTCTCCTTCCACTGACCGCATTATAAAGATTTCCGGTCATATGCTCAGACAGTCGGTTATGGGATCGGATCTTTCCTATGAGGATATGATGGAGGATCCTAGACTGGAAAATCATTATGATCCGGTAGTAACCAGAACAGATACTCTGAATGGAACGGAATGTTGGATTATGGAGTTGACTGCCACCACCACTGATGTAGCCTACCATTTTCGCAAGATGTGGATTGATAAAGAAACATATGTCCCCTTAAAAGAGGAGTTGTATGCTAAAGGAGGGAAACTGCTCAAAAAGACAGAAGTTACGGAAGTAAAAAAGGTTGAGGGTAGGTGGTATCCGTTTAAAATGGTGTTCAAGGATATGCTGAAAAGGGGGGAGGGAACTGAGTTTATTATAGAGTCAATTACTTTTAATAAAGATATACCGGAATATCTGTTTTCCAAGGCGGCGCTGAAGCGGTAGGGGAAGTAGATAAAAAATGGGTTATATCACACTGAACAATACTCAGATCAAAAAAGGAATAATCATTACAATTTGATAATTATATATTTTTTACTTTCCGGTCTCTGCGAACTTTGCGTTAAAATATTTATTTAGTTATTCCTGACACAGGAGATGGAGTTTGATTTAAGATTAACGATTAACGATTTGTGATTTGAGAAGTAAAAAATCAAGAAAAAATATTTTTTACTTGACATTCTCTTTATAATTTTTTAATATTTTATATTCATACATTATTTCCATATTATAATAGTTAATTAGTTTGCATTCCTGCTGTATCTATTGATAATTTCATCTATTTATTCTGTATTGGAGGTGAAAAATTTATTATTTCTAGATTATTAATGACATTTCTTAATTATTTTTTTACAATTTCATAAATTATTCTTTTGTTATACAATGGGGGAAAGAAAATGAAAACTTTAAAGGATTTAAAAAAGAGTACAGGTTGTATTATTACCATTATTGTAATAGCAGTATTTTTAATGGGTGTAAGCAATGTATTTGCCCAATTTCAGGCTGATTTTGAGGGGAGTCCTCGCTCAGGTGATGCGCCGCTTACTGTCACTTTCACAGATAAGTCTGAAGGACAGGTACTAAGCTGGGGATGGAGTTTTCCGGGAGGAACACCGTCGAGTGCTTCCGGAAAAGGGCCTCACACTGTAACTTATTATAATGCTGGTAGCTATGACGTAACCTTGAACATTATGGGATCGGTGGCTCAATATCCTCCACCCAGTGATACGGAAACAAAATCCAATTATATTAAGGTGTATGAATCAGAGCCAGATATGGATTACGGTGATGCTCCGGATGACGGAACAGGGAGGTATCCTACTTTTAAAGCCAACAATGGCGCCTGTCATATTATAAATGACAGCATCTATTTGGGGTCATCAGTTGATGCAGACGATGATGGTCAGCCTGATGATCGATGTGAAGGAGATGATTATAATGACGATAACGATGATGAAGACGGTGTGGTAATTCCTTTACTTTTTGCTGGTGATTCTGCACATATTAAAGTGATTGTACACGGCAGCGGGTATCTGAACGGATGGATCGATTTCAATCAGGACCGGGACTGGGATGATGAGTATGAACATATAATAAAAGATACACTTCTTTCCAAGGAATCCTCCAACCTTGGTAAAGTTACATCACTCAACGGTATTGAGTATGATCTTGAGATATATATTCCAGGGATTACAGATATAGGAGAAACATTCAGTCGGTTTCGTATTAGTACGGAACCTGAGTTATCCTATGAGGGTTCTGCAATAAATGGAGAGGTTGAGGATTATATTGTTGACATCTATAAAACAGGCCAGGATTCTCTTGCGCTGGTGGCCTTATATAACAGTACAGATGGTGATAATTGGGATAACAATACTAACTGGTTGCTGGGGCCATTGTATACCTGGTATGGTATTACAGTTAAATATTTCCGAGTAACGAATATAACATTACTAGATAATAATTTAATTGGAACTATCCCCCCTGAGTTAGGGAATCTGGATAAGCTTGATACTCTTGCTATGAGTGAAAATCAACTTTCTGGTACCATCCCGCCTGAAATAGGTAATATGCATGCTTTGAAATATTTCTGGTTACATAATAATGAACTTTCTGGTTCCATTCCACCAGAATTAGGCAATCTGTCAAATTTGGAGAATCTAACTCTTAGTTGGAATCAATTAAACGGTTCTATACCACCTGAATTGGGAAATCTATCCAAATTGAGCTATTTTAGAGTTGGTGATAATGATTTAACCGGATCCATCCCGATTGAATTAGGAAATCTGACTACTCTCACCGAACTTGATCTTCATAAGAATCAACTATCCGACTTCATACCATCTGAATTGGGAAATCTCACCAATCTAAACTTTCTTCGACTTAGTGATAACCAACTTACTGGTTCGATTCCATCAGAACTTGGAAATCTGACCAATTTGACCTATCTTTCTTTATGTGAAAACCAACTCACTGATTCTATTCCACCAGAATTAGGCAACTTGACGAATCTTGAGATTCTTGAGCTTAATGACAATCAGCTTACTGGGTCTATCCCATCCGAATTGGAAAATTTAACCAAAATGTTTGATCTTTATCTAGACAACAACCAGTTTACTGGTTCAATTCCACCTGAATTAGGAAATTTATCTATTCTGGGTGATCTCAGATTAAATGATAACCAACTTACTGGTTCGATTCCACCTGAATTGGGGAATTTGACCTCTCTATGGGCGCTTCGTTTAGGTAACAACGAGTTGACTGATTCTATCCCATCTGAATTAAGTAATCTAACGAATTTGGGTTATCTTTATTTAAACAGTAATAAGCTCATTGGTGTCATACCGTCCACATTAATTAACCTATCGTTTTCCCAGGGGGAGCTTGATCTTCGCTGGAATGGGCTCTATACAGATGATAACACACTTCGTACCTTTCTTAACAGCAAACAAGACGGTGGAGATTGGGAATCTACCCAGACCATTGCACCGAAAAGTATCTCCGCTACTTATGAAAGCAGTACTTCTGTAACCATATCCTGGACACCGATTCTCTATACTGCCAATACAGGGGGATACAAAGTACTTTATAGTACTAATGCAGGTGGCCCATATACAGAGTTCGATATGACTGTTGATAAAACTATAGATTCCATGATGGTAAAAGGGCTTGTTCCTGATCAGGAATATTATTTTATGATAAAAACCCAGACTGATCCACATTCTGATAATAATAATACTGTCATTAGTGAGCCATCAGATATATATTATTATAAAACACGAAAACCTGATATGGATTACGGTGATGCCCCGGATGATGGAACAGGGAAGTATCCTACTCTGAAAGCCAACAATGGTGCCTGCCATATTATAAATGACAGCATTTATCTGGGATCTTCAGTTGATGCAGAAGATGACGGACAGCCTGATGATCGGTGTGAAGGAGATGATTATAATGATGATAGCGATGATGAGGACGGTGTGGTAATCCCCCAACTTATTACAGGTAATTCTGCACATATTAAAGTGATTGTACACGGTACTGGATATCTGAATGGATGGATTGACTTTAATCGGGACAGGGACTGGGAAGACGAGGGAGAGCAGGTTTTCAATGCTGTCTCTTTGTCTGACGGCACTCATAATCTTGAACTGAATGTGCCCGTTACAGCAGATGCCGGGAACACGTACGGCAGGTTTCGGTTCAGTGATGAATCTGATTTGACTTATGAAGGGCTCGGATCAATGGGAGAGGTTGAAGATTACTATCTGGAAATACTAGCTTTTTATCAGGATTCTCTTGCTCTGGTTGCTTTATATGACAGCACTGATGGTGATCATTGGGATAACAACTCTAACTGGCTTACCGGTTCATTAGACAGTTGGTATGGTATTAGAGTTTCCAGCGGTCGGGTTTCAAATATATTTTTAAATGGTAATAATTTAATAGGTGTAATACCAGCTACTATAGGAAATTTGACTAAAATACAAAATATTGATTTGAATACCAATCAACTTACTGGTCCTATACCTCCAGAAATTGGCAATCTGACAAACCTGGAAGATTTTTGGCTTTCCAGCAATCAGCTTACAGATTCTATTCCTGCTGAACTGGGAAACTTGATAAACTTGAAAGATCTTCGACTTGATTTCAATCAATTTACAGGTCCAATACCAACTGAACTGGGGTATTTAGTTAATTTAAAAAATTTAATACTATGTGACAATCAGTTTACAGGTATAATTCCTGTTGAACTTGGGAATTTAATTAATTTAGAACGTCTTATACTTTCTATGAATCAGATTACTGGTACTATCCCAATAGAAATAATAAACTTGCCAAATCTTAATTATATTAATCTTGGAGACAATCTATTAGATGGTCTTATACCTTCGGAATTAGCAAATATGATAAATTTACAAGGCCTTGTACTTGGTGAGAATCAATTTATTGGTCCTATACCCCCCGACTTAGGAAATCTGACGAATCTGACAGATCTTTCGCTCAATTATAATCAATTGACAGGTTCTATACCTATTGAAATAGGAAATTTGACAAATCTGGTATTTTTGTTATTAGGTAATAATCAACTTACTGATACTATTCCAAGTGTTCTGGGGAACTTGACAGATTTAGAATATCTTACATTTGGTAACAATCAGTTGACCGGATCTATTCCTGCTGAATTAGGTAATCTGATAAATTTAAAATATTTAACATTTGATAACAATCAACTTACCGGTTCTATTCCTTCTGAGTTAGGAAATTTTACTAATCTGGAAAATTTTTATTTGAACAGTAATCAGCTTACTGGACCAATTCCTTCTAATCTAATAAATTTAACTAATCTTTACAGTGCGGCCCTTGACTTACGCTGGAATAGTCTTTATACCAGTGATACCTCATTGCGGAATTTTCTCAACAGCAAACAAATTGGTGGGGACTGGGAATCCACTCAGACCATTGCTCCGGAAAATGTCACCTGCAGTTCAGTAACAGATACTTCTGTGACTGTGTCCTGGTCTCCCATAACATATACTGATGATGCCGGTGGATATAAAGTTTTTTACAGTACTGATATAAGCGGTCCTTATATTGAGTTTGGTATGACTTCTGATAAAACCATAGGATCTCTGGAAGTAACCGGACTCAATGCTGAAACCAGGTATTATTGTATGGTAAAAACTCAGACTGATCCACATGCAAATAACAGCAATACTGTTGTCAGTGAATCGTCAGATATTGTCTCAACTGAAACCCTGGCACCTTCTGATGTGGAACCTGAAGATAATAAGAAAATACCGGACAGCTATGCTTTATACCAAAACCACCCCAATCCTTTTAATCTGGAAACCGAAATTATTTATGATTTACCCAAATCGACTTATGTAACTCTTACAGTTTATAATATGCTG
>Ga0180433_10000588_pt1 | contig 62499 bp, 59 predicted proteins | sample SS_ome_8_FD_132980 | JGI IMG/M metagenome (GOLD analysis project Ga0180433, IMG submission 132980) | Hypersaline lake sediment archaeal communities from the Salton Sea, California, USA - SS_1_D_1 metaG | ecosystem: Environmental > Aquatic > Non-marine Saline and Alkaline > Hypersaline >... | reverse complement strand
CCCTTTGATTAAAGGGATTCTTGAAAAATCTGGTTCCAGGCTTTGGCCTTGTACCTCCACGACGCCCAGCGGTCGCACCACAGAATCTGGAGGCGAAGGTCTCTTTACATAGTCATAACTGAGCTGGAAACAAGACTGCGGGGAAACTAAACCCCCTGGCCTTCGATAGATGGAAACAAAGGAAATTCGGTTAGAGGCCGACGGGCTTGCATTGGTGGGCGAGCTTCATAGTCCGTCAACGGACCAGGTCCATCCTGCCCTGTGTATCTGCCATGGTATTCCCGCCACTCCCCCCGACCCCACCGACAGGGGTTACGCGGTGCTGGCACAGAGATTCTGCCAGGCCGGCTTCATCACCCTCATCTTTAACTTCCGGGGGGCGGGCAGGAGCGAAGGGAACCTGGACATGATGGGCTGGACTCGAGACTTGCAGGCCGCACTTGATTTTCTATATCACCTCCAGCAGGTGGATAGGGCCCGCCTCTGCTTGCTCGGGTTCAGCGCAGGCGGGGCGGTTTCCGTCTATACCGCAGCTCATGACCCCAGAGTATCTTCAGTGGTAACCTGTGCCTGCCCTGCCGATTTTCGCTCTCTCCACCAGACAGAAACGCCGCTCGAGACCGTCCAACGCTTCCGTCAAATCGGGGCCATCAGGGATAGAGATTTCCCACCCTCGGTAGAAGAATGGCGAGCACGATTTCAGACTATTTCTCCGATCGACTGGATTGACAGAATCTCCCCCCGCCCGCTCCTTCTGGTGCATGGAGACGCCGACGAATTGATACCGCTGGAGCACGCACACCGGCTCTACCAGAAAGCCGGAGAACCCAAAGAGCTGAAGATAATACCCGGTGCCAAACACAAAATGCGACTGGAAAAGGCAGCCATGGATTTTGTTCTGGACTGGCTAAAGGCCAGACGCTAAAACAGGAAGACCCAGGGCCCGAACACTGCATCATCAACCCTGCACCGAAGGAGAGTCTGATTCTCTTCGTCAGATAGCAAACAAACTTGAAACAACACACGCCATTCGTCCCGCAGCTGCTCTTCCTGGGAATTAGTAGAGCCAGCTTCTGTATTCCGGCGTTGCATCCTTCATATCTTCATATAGCCACACCATGCGGTCCACAAACCATAGCTTGCTGACAAACATCACAGTACCACCCAGGACCGTGGGCCATACTTCCAGTACGACTAACCCCCAGATAAACGGGACAGCAGCGATTGCATTCGCCGCCGACAGAACATTAGGCACAATAAGGTGATGTTTGGGCACCGGGATCTTCTTCCGGTTCATCCAGACCCATTCGCCGAGGACCCCTTTTGATGCCCAGTTATCGGTGCTTTTCGGTTCGGGAAAGATTCGCGGGTTAAGCCAGGCCCACAGTAGTACAACTGCAATTGGAATAATAGCCCACCAACCAATCCACACCCTGCTCCAGAATGCTAGAGCTATAAGCGGAATCATGGTGAAGCGAGAGTAACCGCTCCAGGGATTGGCATGGCGCCGACGCGCCTTCTCATCCATTCTGTAGAGGCTCGCTATTTTGCTTTCAAGAGTCACGATTCATCTCCATATTCAGCAGTACGGACGTTGACGCTTCGGTTGTAGGCGGACCGAGGATTCTAGATTGCGGCCACAGGCTCGCGATGCAGGTCAACCCTTCTTCTGGTCGGCCTGCTTCGCTAGCCAGTACTCGATGCTGTCGGCAAGGGCCAGCCAGCTTGCTTCGATGATATTAGTGGAGCTACCTACCGTTCTCCAGTTTTCCTTGCCGTCGCTCGACTCGATGAGCACCCGAACCTGCGCTGCCGTACCGGCCGCTTCTTCGAGGATGCGTACCTTGTAATCAATCAGTGTTACAGCGGTCAAGTTAGGATAGAACTGGAGCAAGGCTTTGCGCAGAGCCTGGTCCAGAGCATCCACGGGCCCATCACCTTCGGCGGCGGTATGCACTACCTTGTTATCCACCCTTACCTTAATCGTAGCTTCTGATAACGGCTCTTCTTCATTTCCTATGGTAGGCGCACGACGCCGTTTTTCCACCACGAGCATGAAGTCAACCAGCTCGAAAGGCGGTCGATAGTCGAACCGGGCCCGGCGGATGAGAAGATCCAGGGACGCCTCGGCAACGTCATACTGAAAACCCTGCTTCTCCAGCGACTTTATTTGCTTCAACACTTCCCCGATCTCCTTGCCCTGTGGAACGGGCAGTCCACGCTCCTTAGCTTTGAAGATAATACTCCCCTTGCCGGCCAGCTCTGAAACAACGACGTGGGGGCGGTTGCCTACCAGATTCGGGTTTATGTGCTGGTAGCTGTCTTCCCATTTCATTAACCCCGATACGTGAATACCACCCTTATGAGTGAAGGCATCATCGCCTACATAGGGAAGCCTATCGTAGTGAGGCAGATTGGCCAACTCCGATACGTAGTGCGAAGCGTCGCTGAGCTTGCCTAGCTGTTCAGCGGTAACACACTCAATGCCCATCTTGAGCTTCAAGGTTGGGATGACGGAACAAAGGTTGGCGTTACCACAGCGTTCGCCGTAGCCATTTATGGTTCCTTGAACCTGAGTAACTCCCGCCTCAACGGCGGCCAGAGAGTTGGCTACAGCAAGTTCAGCATCGTTATGCGCGTGAATGCCCAGAGGAACGGATGTCATGGCCAGTGAAGCGAAGTGTTCTTTGGCAGCAGTGACTGCCGCCGCGATTTGGTCCGGTAGGCTACCGCCATTGGTATCGCACAGGACCACGCATTCCGCACCAGCTTTGGCCGCAGCCGACACTACCTGCAAGGCATATTCAGGATTGCCTTTGTAGCCATCAAAGAAGTGCTCGGCATCAAAGAACACCTTGCGCCCCTCTCTCCTGAGATAACTCATGGAATCTACAATCATGTCCAGGTTCGATTCCAGCGTCGTCTCCAGGACCTGCGTTACTTGCTTATCCCAGGCTTTCCCTACGATGGTGACCACTGCGGTTCCGGCCTCAAGCAGGGCCCGGAGATTCAGGTCTTCTTCGGCCCGACTATTGGCGTGCCTGGTGCTACCAAAGGCAACCAATGTAGAATGGGCCAGGTCTAAACCACGTGCTTGCGCAAAGAACTCCGTATCCTTCGGATTAGAACCAGGCCAGCCACCCTCTACAAAATCAATGCCCAGCTCATCCAGCTTCTGGACTATCTTCAGCTTATCCTTGAGGGAAAAGGAAATACCTTCCTGTTGGGCTCCATCCCTCAGAGTCGTATCGTAGAGTTGCACCTTTGCCATAGAAGATTCCTTAGCCTTTTACTCCCTCAGCAATCAAATCGCCCATCTTCTCTGTACCCACCCGCTTCTTGCCTTCCGACATTATATCGTATGTTCTATAGTCTTGCTCCAGCGTATGGACGACGGCGTCTTCTACAGTCTGTGCTTCTATTTCCAAGGCAAATGAGTAGCGAAGCATCATCGCAACACTCAGGATGGTGGCTATAGGGTTGGCGAGATCTTGCCCTGCCCGACTCGGCGCACTGCCGTGAATCGGTTCATACATGCCAAAGGTCCTTCCCCCGGGAATTCCTGCCAGGCTGGCTGAGGGCAACATGCCCATGGAACCAGCCAGCATTGAAGCCTCGTCGGTGAGGATATCACCGAACATATTCTCCGTGACCAGAACATCCAGATCAGCAGGACGCTGAATAAACCTCATGGCACAGGCGTCAACCAGCATATGCTGAAGCTCAACCTCGGGATAATCCGCGGAAATCTCTATCGCTATTTGCCGCCACAATCGAGATGACTGGAGAACATTGGCTTTGTCCACCGAAGTCAGCTTTCTACGGCGGTTTCGGGCCAGCTCAAAGCCGACCCTTACTATACGCTCAATCTCCACCTCGGAATAGGCGAGAGTATCGACTGCCTGCCTTCCTTGCGGGGTTTGCCACTGTCTCTTGGGCTCACCGAAGTACAAACCTCCGGTGAGTTCTCTGACCACCACCAAATCAACTCCCCTTACCACCTCCGGCTTCAGGTTGGTAGAATCGACTAGCATGGGGAAGACCTTCACCGGGCGTAGATTAGCGAATAATCCCAGGCCTTTACGCAAACCCAGAAGCCCGTCCTCGGGATGTACCTTAGCTTGGGGATCATCCCATTTAGAACCGCCCACTGCACCCAGCAACACTGCATCACGTTGCTTACACATCGTCAGGGTCTCATCACTGAGAGCTGTACCCAGAGTGTCTATGGCAGCCCCACCTATGAGGCCCTCATGAAACTGAAAGCTACGGCCGAATCTCTTGCCTACAGCCTGTAGAACCTTCACAGCCTGGGTTACTACCTCAGGACCAACACCGTCACCGGGCAAAACTGCTACATTGAACTCCATACTTACCTTCTAGCTTCGCTCCCTCTCATAGAGACCGCCCTCACTGCGATGAGTACTGGATTAGTCACGAAGGCCTCTCTTGTTCACCCAGCAGGATAATGTTGTCCGCTACCTTATCATACGCATCGGCCAGTGTGAATATGATGATTTGACAATCCGACGCTAGGGCTTTGAAGAAGTCCAGCGTCTTACCCAGACGCACGGAGTCGAAATTAACGAACGGGTCATCGAGTATCAGAGGTGGCTTCTTTTCACCGAATATCAACTTTGCCAGGGCTACTCGGAATGCAAGATAGAATTCGTCAATCACCCCTCCACTCAAGTCCTCGGGTTTAACCCAGTCTCCTTTCTCGTCCGAATATACCCCGAACTCCAGTGTTTCTTTATTAACTTCTACCTGCCTGTATTTCCCATCTGTAAACACAGTCAAATATCTCTCAATTTCCTTCCCCAAAGCTTCCTCAACTGACGAAAGAATTTCATTCCGTGCCTTGGTGACGAATTCTCTGGCTAATCCATAGACCTTGTCCTTTCTTTCTTCATGCTCCAAAGCCTTGTGCAGTCTTTCCAGTTCCTCTTCCAGCCTGACTTGCTCTTCAGCATCGTATCTTGCCGCCTTAAGGATTGCCATGCTGTCCCTTTTTCGGTCTTCTAGTTCAGTTCGCGTTGCCTCAAGTGCCTGAACCTTCCTTTCCAGTTCAATGTATTCTTCCGGACTCAGGCGCGTCTCCACCAAATCATTGGTCAGTCTGGCCTGCTCGATTGCCAGTTTTCTAGCTAGCGCTTGCCTGCGCTTCTCGATATCCTGGATTGTTTCGCCACTCAACATCCCTTCCAAAAGGTATTCCGCTTTCCTCTTTTTTTCGAGCCAATGGTGAAAGTCTTTTTCCTTGGCATCAAACTCGACAATCGTATTGCATCTAGCTTCGGCCAGCAATTCTTGTTCCCGCTGATTGAGCTCCTCGAGAGACACTCTCATTCTCTGGACACGTTCTTCAATGCCTGCAATGGTGGTCCTGTCCCGGATGAGCACGGTTCTTGCCCACCCACTTACGGCGAGCAAGGCCCCTCCCAGGACAATCAAGCTCACAAGATAGGAAGGGCCGACCAGAAATCCAATTATCCCTCCTATCAGTATTGCTATCGAAATAGCCGTGCCTTTCCTCGAACCCAGCAATCCAATGGGTCTTCTTCTGTCTAGTTTCTGTTTAGCTTCAGCCAGCTCCCCATCTCGGGTAGCCAAATCCTGGTTGATATCCCCGCGTCTGTTCTGGATTGCCTCCAGCCCCTTTCTAATTCCCGAGACCCGTTGCTCATCCTCAAGACCTGCGATACCACCCAATGCTTTATCTGCGTTCTTACATTCCTCTTCCTGGTTCTTTATCCTGTCGAGTAGCCCTGCCACGTCGTCATACTCTTTGGTCAACCGCTCAATAGATATCTCGATGTCTTTGCGCTGCTTGTTTTTGTCCAACCAAGCCCGGCACTTTTCATATTCTTCTCTGACCTCAGTCAGTCTCTGGTCCACTTCTATCAACTCGATCTTTTGTGCCTCAACTCTGGACACCTCATCCCTAACATCACTGTACCTCCTTGAAATATCCCGCAGCTCGTTGCTGAGACGCGCCAGGTGGCCGGGGGTTTTTGCTGGTCTGTCCAACCCCTTTCTCATCTCAGAAATCTTGTCATCCAGTTTGCGTATCACCTGCGATGCAAGGGTGCTTTCTTTGCCGCCGGTCACAACTTCTTCTAGGCTCTCGCTGATTTCTTTCTTGCCCGATGAGATTTCACTAACCTGAGATTGGCGAATGCAGGAGGAACATAAGAAGAGGGTGCCAGAACTAGTTCCCAATAATTCAGCCATTTTCTGTGAAGTTTCTTTGAAAGTATCAAACTCCTGCAAGGTATCGTTATCAACAAGTCTGGCAGTTCCTTTGTCAAAATCCTTCTCCAGCAAATACGCGGTTCCTTTGTCCTCAAATTCAAGGCTCGTCCGAAACTGCCCCGTCGAGCCCCAGGAGACATAATCCCTGAGCTCTCTGGCAGTGCTTTTGGGATTACCAAAAAAGGCAACGATGACGCCCTCAAGCAGAGTGGACTTTCCCATTTCGTTTAGCGGACCTCTGACCACATTCACCCCAGGGCTGAACTGAGCTACAAAGTCAGAAAAACGCTTGAAATTCTCGAGTTCAATCCTTTTCAACCACATTAAAGGACATCCTTCCCATCCAGAAGAGCAACGCCGAATTGAAGGGCATTTTCAGCAATATCCTTGTCTTGGCCCTCCGAGCTCTCGATTTGGCTTCTCATCAGCTTGATGAATCGACTTCTAATCAAGTGCTCCTCATCTTCTACAAGCTCCCCCATCTTCGGATGCGACTTATCGAGAATACTGAGATGGAAAAACTTGTCCCCCAGTTCGGTTTCCAGCTCTTCGGGATTCACTAGGGACTCCACATCGCGAAGCCCTTTAAGGGCGATTCTGATTACAAGATTTTGATCTGCTCTTTCGGAGATCCTCGCCTTCAACTGCCCCAAGTCCTGTATCTCACTCATGTCTATCTCTACTTCGTCATAGTCACGGAGGCCAATCTCTTTAGGTTCAACTTCGACCTCACCGGTGTCCGAAAGATTGACTAGAAGCACCGCGCCTCTTTCTCTCTGGTCAGGTATCCATTCCGGTGGACCGCAATACCAGGCCGGAGGCTTCTCTGAGCAATTATAAGCCCGGTGCCAATGCCCCAGCGCCAGATAATCCATACCACTCGCCTGGATTTCCTCGGGCTTGAAGACGTGGTCATCTTCCGCTGTTTTTTCCGGGATGTAGAACGACCCGTGAGCCATAGCGATATGAAACTTGCTCGAGGTCGAACGCTTCAGTCCTTTCAGCGGGCTTGTATAAGACCTGTTACTTAGATTCGGTTTCCCGTATATCGTCAAGTCGAGGCTAGGGAACTCATTGTAGGATATATTTTCGTCAGCAAAAATCTTCAGATTGGGGCATCTCGCCTCAAAGTCAACTTTCCGGTAGATTGACGCAGAATCAAGAGAATCGTGTGTCCCCGGAATAAGACAAACCGAAATGTTATTCTCATGGAGCAAATTGAACTGCTCTATGACCAAATCTATGTTTTTCTGCGGCTGCTGGTTAGCATCGAACAGGTCTCCAGCAATCAAGACCGTGTTCACCCTTTCATCCATTGCCGTGGCAATGACCTTCCTGAATGTCGCTCTCAGCTGCTCTCGCTGACGGGCGCCCTTGTCTCCCAGACCCGAGAACCTTGCCCCAAGGTGAATATCAGCAGTATGCAGGATTTTGAGCACGAAGAATCCTCCTTGAAAAAGAAGTCCACAAGAACTCGTTAGCCGGGGTTATCATTAGACCCGCCTCGCTTCGCTCGCGATGACAAACCAACGGCTCACAATGATTTCTTCAACCACGGATTTTGGGAAGCAAAAGAATACCCACGATAACCGCAGTCACTATGACCGAGAGCAAATACAGGCCGGTACCAGCCGCCAGGCCTATAGCTGCGGTTACCCAGATGGTGGCGGCAGTAGTCAATCCGGCCACCTCCTCTCCACGTGCGCCGCGGAAAATGACTCCAGCACCGATGAAGCCAACCCCAACTACCACTCCGGCAGCAACTCGAGAGGGGTCAGCCAACTCACCGCCAAAACCGTACATCGACACCAAGGTGAACAAAGCCGCTCCCGCGCTGACCAAAACATGGGTGCGTAGCCCTGCCGCTTTCCCTGTCCGCTCTCGCTGATAACCAATCCCAGCCCCCAGCCCAACGGCCAGCAGAAACCTCAATGCGATCACTAGCTCAGTACTCAAGTTCACCGGCTCCTTCTTGCGGCCAGCAGGCGGTTGAGAGCATTCATGTACGCCCTAGCACTGGCAACAATGATATCAGTGGCAGCACCACGCCCAGTATAGGTTACGCCTTCGCTTTCTATCCGTATCAAAACTTCCCCGATGGCATCGATACCACCGGTAATCGATTGGACGGTGAACTCGGTTAGTCTGTTAGGTATGCCCACAATGCGGTTGATGGCTTTATACACGGCATCCACGGGGCCCGTCCCCAGAGCAGCATCGGCCAGACTTTGTCCATCTGGCCCGATCAGTCTGACGGTGGCCGTAGGGAGACTATGGTCACCGCAGGACACTTCAACATGATCCAGGTGGTATGCTTCAGTAACTGTACGGAGTTCCTCGGCGACCAAGGACTCAATATCTCTATCTGTGATTTCTTTTTTCTTGTCCGCCAGTTCTTTGAAGCGTTGAAAGGCATGGTTCAGTGCTTCGTCGCTCAAAGTGTAGCCGAGTTCGGACAGCCTCTCTCTGAACGCATGTCTGCCGCTTACCTTACTGAGTACCAAGGCACTCGACGGGATGCCCACCAGTTTCGGGTCCATTATTTCGTAAGTGATAGCCTTCTTAAGCACACCATCTTGGTGGATGCCTGATTGATGACGGAAGGCGTTCGCGCCAATGATGGCTTTGTTAGGCTGGATGGAAAAGCCGGTAACATCACTTACCAAACGACTTGTGCGGTAAATCTGAGTCGTATCAATACCGGTGTCCAGGTTGAACACGTCCTGGCGAGTCCTCAAGGTCATAACAATTTCCTCCAAAGAGGCGTTACCCGCTCTTTCGCCAATGCCGTTGACGGTACACTCGACCTGCCGCGCACCCACCCTGACTGCTTCCAGACTATTGGCCACAGCCAACCCCAGGTCATTATGACAGTGTACACTGACCACAACTCTGTCAATGTTGGACACATGGTCCAGTACGCCCCGGATTAAGCCGCCAAATTCCTGAGGGGTAGCATAGCCCACGGTATCGGGGATGTTGACCGTGGTTGCCCCAGCATCGATGACCCCTTCCAGAATCTGGTAGATGTAAACAGGGTCCGCACGGCTGGCATCCATTGGGGAGAATTCAACGTCATCCAGATAATTCTTGGCCCGAGCCACCGTTTCCCTGGACATCCTCAGAATCTCATCCCGACTCTTCTTGAGTTGATGGGCGAGGTGAATATCCGAGGCCGAAATAAAGACGTGGATCCTGGGATGTTCTGCTCCTTTGACTGCTTCCCAGGCTTTGTCTATGGCATCGATAGTGGCAGAGGCAAGAGCACAAATCGTGGGACGCTTAAGCTCACCAGCAACCAGGCGGACAGCTTCAAAATCGCCTGCTGAACTGGCAGGAAAGCCTGCTTCAATAACATCAACGCCAAGTCTGTCCAGTTGCCTGGCTATTTCCAGCTTTTCTTGATGGTTCAGGCTCGCTCCCGCGGCTTGCTCCCCATCTCTTAAGGTAGTGTCGAAGACAATGACCCGTTCCATATCTGACTTTGCTCTATAATATAGCAAATAACACGCGCACCGAGAAGTACTGGCAGGTAGACAGGCACCCACAGGGAATGGCCTTACACGAAGTCGTCAGCACGGCCGACGTCAGGTTAACCTAAGAGCGAAGTCATGGGTCCGAATGAAATAGAGGAACTCCTTTTCGGAACCGGGGGTGTTCCTCTCAGCGCGAAGGTTCGTTCCACAGAGGCCGGCATCCAGCGTATCGCGGAGCTTGGTCTCGGCTGCATGGAGGTGGAATTCGTGCAGGGGGTAAGGATGAGCCGTGAGGTCGCTATTTCTGTGGGAGAACTGGCAGCAAGAAAAAAGATTATACTGACCGTTCACGGACCTTACTTCATAAATCTGAATGCCGTGGAGCCGGAAAAGGTGAACATGAGCGAAGCAAGGTTACTACAGACTGCTCGCATTGCCGCCCTCCTCGGCGCCAAGAGTATTACTTTCCATGCTGCCTTCTATCTGAAGAATAACCACGTAGAAACCTACACCACGGTCAAAAGGCATCTAGAGGAGGTGGTGAATGTCCTCAGGCAAGAAGGCAATACCATCACAATTCGCCCTGAGGTTACCGGAAAGCCCTCTCAGTTTGGCACTCTGCAAGAAATACTTCAGCTTAGCAGGGATGTAGAAGGAGTTGCGCCCTGCCTTGATTTTTCTCACCTGCATGCCCGAACGGGAAAGGCCAACTCCTATCAAGAGTTCTCAGATATCCTGACTCAGATTGAAAGGAGCCTGGGCAGGCAAGCCTTAGATGACATGCACATCCATCTGTCCGGAATTGCCTACGGCAAGAAGGGAGAAATCAAGCATCTGATGCTCCGGGACTCAGACCTCCAGTTTACGGAGTTACTGAGAGTCCTCAAAGAACGAGAGGCAAAGGGAGTAGTTATCAGCGAGAGTGTTCCCTTCTTAGAAAATGATGCTCTACTGCTCCAGCGAACCTACCGCGGACTTTCCTAACTACACTCGGGTGACTGCTACATCTCACTCTGCTCTACCACCTTCAGAAGGTCCGGCAACTTGTGTTCTAGGCGGCTGTACAAAATTCCTTTGCTGTTTTCCTTCACCAGCCGGACATTATGGTGGAGAGAGTCCCACTGTGCCTAACCTATAATTTCTAAGCATCCCTAATGAAAGACAGGCCGTTGGGGTTACGTACGATTAGGGCGGTTTGACCCGGTATTTGGCCCTGCCCTCCTCGTACAGGTCGCCGCCGTAGATGTCGTTTACCACCGTAACGGGGAAGTCTTCTACTTCCAGACGGCCAAGAGCTTCCGCTCCAAGGTCTTCGTAGGCCACTGCTTCTGCCTTCTTGATGCTCCTGGAGATTATGGCTCCGGCACCTCCTATCGCCCCCAGATAGACCGCTCTGTGTTGGATCATGGCGTCCTTCACCGCTCTTGAGCGCGGACCTTTGCCAATCATTCCCCTCAGCCCTTCTTCGATCAGGCGGGGAGTGTAAGCATCCATCCTGTTGCTGGTGGTGGGCCCAGCAGCGCCGATTGTTCTGCCCGGCCTGGCTGGAGTAGGTCCCATGTAGTATATGGTTGCCCCTTTGATGTCAAAAGGTAGAGGCTTTCCCTCCTCCAGAGCTTCGATCATGCACTTGTGCGCAGCATCGCGCGCAGCATAGATGACCCCGGTAAGCAGAAGTCTGTCCCCGCTTCTCAGTGTGGTCAATACCTCATCGGTCAAAGGAAGAGTAACTACCCTAGACACAATTCCTGCCCTATATCTGCCCTCTATTTCCTGCTCTGCCGGCCACTTCACCACTTCATTCACAGCACTGCTTCCTCCCAACGGGCACACCAGCATTGCATGTTAACTGCCACCGGCAAGCTAGCGATGTGGCAGGGAGATGTCTCCACATGAACCGCCAGGGCAGTAATACTACCCCCGTACCCCATAGCGCCGATGCCCAAATTGTTGACTTTTTCCAGGATTTCCCTCTCCATATCGGCAACCTCGGGATCAGAACTCGGTTGTGCTACCTTCCGTAGAAGTGCCTTTTTGGCCATCAACATGGTCTCTTCCGTCGTGCCACCTATGCCCACACCAATAACAACGGGCGGGCAGGAATTGCTGCCAACTGCATCAACCAGGTTGACAACATAGTCAACAACTGCCCTGCACCCCTCCGCTGGAGTTAGAACGGCCAGCCCAGAGCAATTCTCCGACCCACCCCCTTTGGGCAGGACACTGATTTTCAGTTTATCCCCGGGCACTATATCGATATGAATCATAGCTGGTGTATTGTCTTTGGTATTTACCCTGGCGGAAAAAGGCCGACTTACCACAGATTTGCGCAGGAAACCCTTGTCATACCCCTGGCGTACTCCTTCGTTGATCGCTGCATAAAGATCTCCTCCACTTATGTGCACCTCCTGACCCAGTTCCAACATAACCACAGCAGCACCGGTGTCCTGGCAAAGAGGGATTTGCTCCCTACCTGAAACCTCCGCATTTCCCAGCATTGTATCCAGTGCTTCACGGCAAACAGATGATTTCTCTTTCTCCCTTGCTTGCTTCAGAGCAGCTATCACATCCGGGGGCAAATAATGGCAGGAATGCTCAAACAGACAAGCTACGGTGCTCGTTATCTTGCTAGACTGGATTTCCCTCATCGCACCTGACACCCATCACGTGTGCATGACCTTGATCAGTTCCCGCACGACGTCGGCTGATTTCTTTAGCGCAGATTCTTCCTCCCAAGTCAACTCCACTTCTATTATCTGCTCAATGCCGTTCCTCCCCAATTTAACGGGAACCCCCACAACCACTCCATTGATGCCATATTCTCCCTCCAAGTAGGCAGCGCAAGGCAATATCTGTTTCTTGTCCAAGACTATGGCATCCACCATTTGAACTGCAGCTGCTGCCGGGGCATAGAAAGCACTGGTCGTCTTGAGCAAGCTCACTATTTCACCTCCACCCTTGACGGTGCGCTCCACCAGACTGTCAAGCTTCTCTTTGGATAGAAGTTCGCTAACGGGGATACCGCCAACGCTACAGAACCTGCTGACCGGCACCATAGAGTCTCCGTGTCCACCTAGAACGCAGGCGGACACATCCTTCATCGATACACCGAGTTCCTTAGCGATAAAAGTCCGAAATCTGGCGCTGTCGAGGATGCCAGACTGCCCGATTACCCTACTTCTGGGAAACTTACTTACGTGAAGAGCTAACTGGGTCATAGCATCCAAAGGATTGGTCACTACGATGATTATGCAGTTGGGAGAATACTGGACGACTTGCTTGGTGACCTCCTGTACTATCTTCATGTTCGTGAGCACCAGGTCATCGCGACTCATCCCTTCTTTGCGAGCCACCCCTGAGGTCACAACGACAATGTCCGAATCGGCAGTTTCCTCATAGTCGTCGGTTCCCGTAATGCTGACGTCTGAATCGATTATAGGAGTAGCCTCCAAAATATCCAGTCCTTTGCCCTGAGGAAGGCCTTGGACTACGTCCAGCAACGCGATGTCCGCATATCCTTTTTGGGCAATCCCAAAAGCACACGTGGCACCCACGTTTCCCGCACCGATTATGGAAACCTTGCTACGCATTGCACGTACTACCTTGGTGATTCCTGCATCCACCCTTTTGGAAATACGAAGTTAGTGCAAGGGGAAATTCACGAAATAACCGCCAAGACATCGTTCTTTTCTACCGAATCGCCGGGGCCGAAGTCGATGGCCTTAACCACTCCATCAACGGGAGCAGGAATGACATTTTGCATCTTCATGGCCTCCAGGACAAGCAATGTATCACCAGCTCTTACTTCATCCCCTGCGTTGACCACGTAACGGATGATCATTCCAGGCATAGGCGCAAGCACCATCGTTCCTTCTGCAAATTCGGGCGGCGCTGTCTTCTTTTCCTCCACCTTTGGGGGTTCTTCCACAGCCGCAGATGGCGCAGGTGATGGAGCAACGAAATCTGCGGGCCTAGAAACAGCGACAGGCGGAGAGTCCCCTACAGCCTCCACATCTACCTCATAATACTCACCGTCAACGAAAACGTTGAATGTTCGCACGCCGGGTCCCTTTTCGGGGGGCACTTTGTCGGATCTTTCCACCAGCTCGCCGGCTTTAGCTCTGGCAATGAGTTCTTCATCCTTCTTCACCTCCTCCATGGTCTTCGGAGCCCTGGGAGGTTTCCAGTCATCAGGAATAGTCTCGGTCATGCCATACTTGTATTTCAAGAAACGAGAGCCGGTAGTGGGAAAAAGAGCGTAGAGAAGAACATCCTGAGTATTCTTGGCAAATTCTCGGGACTCCTCCCTGGCCTTCTCCAGTTCCGGCTCTAGCATATCAGCGGCCCGGCCCTCAATTGGCTCGTCACCTCTTTCATAGCCCTTGAGCACCTTCTTCTGGATTTTCTTGTCGATGGGCGCCGGCGGCCGACCATAAAGCCCATAGCAGTAGTCCTTGGTTTCCTGGGTGACCATTTTGTAGCGTCCTGCCAGGACGTTCTGCACCGCCTGCACACCAACGATCTGACTCGTAGGAGTAACTAAAGGTGGATACCCAAGTTCTGCTCTGGTCTTAGCAGTCTCCGTTCGGACCTCATCCAGTCTATCGAGGGCACTGGCCTGCTTTAGCTGTGCCACTAGGTTTGTAGTCATGCCGCCGGGGATCTGATGCAGCAACACTCCTGCATCGATGACCGACGTTGCCGATGTGTCCAGGAAATCTCTGTATTTCGGCGCCACCTGCTCCAGCATTTGCCCGCACTTGAACAGCTGCTCTACGTCAAGTCCCGTATCCCTGTTTGTGCCATACAGTGCAACTACCAGGGGCTCAATGGCCGGTTGGGACGAGCGCAAAGCGAAAGGAGATAAGGCAGTATCCACGATGTCAACACCTGCTTCAATGGCCTTCAGTACAGACATGGAAGCTTGGCCGCTGGTGTAATGCGTATGGAGCTCAACAGGGACGCTTAAGTTCTCCTTAAGGGCCTTGACTAGCTCATAGGCATCATAAGGGGAGATAAGCCCAGCCTGGTCCTTAACGCAGATGGAGTCGGCACCCATGCCCTGAAGAGCCAGCGCTTTGTTGATATAGTATTCCAGATTATAGACCGGGCCACCCATCCTTGGCTGAGTGAGGGAGTAGCATATTGCCGCCTGATAGTGTCTGCCCGCCTTTCTGATTGCTTTGGCAGCGCGTTCATGATTGCGCTCGTCATTCACAGCATCGAAAACACGAAAAATGTCTATGCCTACCCCAGCAGCTTGTTCTACAAAGGCATCCACCAGTTCGTCAGGATGGTTCCGATAAGCGACCAGGTTCTGCCCCCTCAAGAGCATCTGTAGCGGGGTGTTGGGCATCAGTTGCTTCAGTTTGCGAGGTCTGTCCCAGGGGTCTTCCCCCAGGAACCGGTGAGGCACATCAAACGTCGCACCACCCCAGACCTCCATTGAGTAGAACCCGCATTTATCCATTTCGGCGGCCATCCATTCCATATCCTCAGTTCGCATCCTGGTAGCAAATGTGCACTGATGCGCATCCCGAAAGGTAGTGTCGCACACTTTGACCGGGTTCGCGGACTTCGGCCTCGTCCTCACCTTGTCAGCGGTTAAGTCTTTAGCCATAGTTTGGCCCTCTGTTAATCCATTCATAGGTTACAGCTCCTTTCCGTCGTTGTGATACTCCCGCTTATGGTCCTTTACGGCGTGGCGGAGAATCGACATCTCGTACCACGTTCTTTGCCTCGCTCACGCCTTCAGTTCCGACCAATAGCTGGATGCCGGCAGTTTGGAAACGATTCTCCGCTGCCAGAGCGTTCCCATTCGCATTATCTCGTCACGCCCAGAGCTACCCCATGAGTTTGAGCCCGATGGCAGCTTCCGCCGCATTACGGCCGCCATCGTCGGTTTGTCCGTCTCTGTGATATAGGCAACTACAGCGGCAGTGATGGCGCCGACCACTCTCTCTGGATCCTTCAACCGCACCATTGTTTATGCCCGTTCAAACGGGAATATTCCCGTGCTTCTTTGGAGGCCTGGTCTCGCGCTTAGTACAGAGTAGTTCCAAGGCGCTTATTATCTTAGGCCGACTCTCACGGGGCAGAATGATTTCATCAACATACCCCCTTGAGGCGGCCACGTAAGGGTTGTACAGAGAATCCCGGTATTCCTGAATCTTTTCCTTTTCCTTTACTTTGGGGTCGGGGGCACCATCTATCTCCTTGCGAAAAATGATTGGCGTGGCACCTTCAGCACCCATCACTGCGATTTCTGCTGTGGGCCAGGCAAAAACAAAGTCAGCGCCTAGGTCTTTGCTGCACATGGCAAGATACGAGCCTCCATAATCCTTGCGAATAATCAAGGTAATCTTGGGGACGGTGGCCTCGGAGTAGGCCCACAAGACCTTGGCTCCGTGTCTTATTATTCCAGCCCATTCCTGGTCTTTCCCCGGCAAGTAACCAGGTACGTCGGCAACGGTAAGCAATGGAATATTGAAGGCGTCGCAGAATCTTACGAATCGAGTGATTTTGTCCGTTGCATTGACATCAAGGCATCCAGCAAGACGCATGGGTTGATTTGCCACAATGCCCACTGTTCTACCATTGACCCTAGCAAAGCAAACAATGGCGTTGCGAGCATAATGATAATGAGGTTCGAGTATATCGCCATCATCCACGATGGATTGAATAACATCAGCCATGTCATAGGCCCGGTCGGACTCCTGCGGTATGATGGCATCAAGAGTCGGAGCAAGGCGGTTGGGGTCATCGACAGATTCAACTACAGGAGGATCTTCCATATTGTTTGAAGGGAAGTAGCTCAGGAGCTTCCTCATCAACTGGATGGCCTCGCCGTCACTATCGCACGCAAAATGACAGACGCCGCTCTTGGCGGCATGAGTCATGGCACCCCCCAGTTCTTCAGAAGTGATGTCTTCCCCGGTAGCCTGCTTGACAACCGCCGGGCCTGTAATATGCATGTAGCTTGTCCCCTTTGTCATGAATACCCAATCCGTCATGGCCGGTGAATAGACGGCCCCTCCGGCAGCAGGCCCCACTATCGCTGAAAGCTGGGGGATAACCCCCGAAGCTGCCGAATTTCGGAAGAATATCTGCCCGTATCCCGAAAGAGCGTCAACGCCTTCCTGAATCCGTGCCCCGCCAGAGTCGTTGAAACCTACTATGGGCACACCACACTTCATGGCTAGATCCATTACCTTGCATATCTTTTTGGCATGCATCTCACCTAGAGTTCCGCCCATGGAGGTGAAGTCCTGAGAAAAAGCACACACAGGACGGCCATCTACGGTCCCGTATCCTGTGACGACTCCTTCTGCAGGAACGACAACTTTGTCCATGCCAAACAGTACGGCTCGATGCCGAACAAACAAATCAAGCTCGTGGAAGCTACCGGGGTCGAAGAACAGGTCGAGCCTTTCGCGGGCAGTCAGTTTCCCCGATTTGTGCTGCTTCTCCAACCGGTCCCGGCCACCCAGGGCTTTTTCCCGTCTTTCTTTTTCTTTCAGCGCTTTCAGTCTTTCCTCGACCGTACCCATCTTGGTTTCTCCTCGGGAATTGACTCCCCGAAAAAGGAGAATATCTTAAACTAACTTCGTAATTTAGGCAAATCCTCAGGTTCAAGGACTTGATTCCCGGACTTGGTCTTCCATTTCTACGCCAATCTAAGCAGTTTTTTAGTATAATTACACAAGACAGATTTGGGATACCGCTGGTTCTCTCCACTTTTTCGGGCCACAGTAGAGGTAACCGCCAAACCTAGTCAGCCTCAACTGAACCAACGCTACACGAACTCAGGCCTGGGACCTTGACAGTCTAGCTTAGAATGATAATATGGAGGAAAACTTGAAACCACTAGTAATTGCTATGGACGGTCCTGTGGCCGTCGGCAAGAGCAGTGTAGGCTTGCTGCTGGCAAAGAGGTTGGGCTATGTCTTCTTCGACACAGGTATGATGTATCGAGCCTTTACCTGGAAGGTCCTCAAATCGGGCGTTTCTCCACAGGACGAACAGAAGCTTTGTCAGTTGGCTAACACCACCAAATTTGACTTTGCTCCGTCCCAGGAACAGTATCTTTTGCCCTTTGTCGACGGTGAAGATGTCTCCCCTCAACTACTGTGCCCCGAAGTAGAGGAACAGGTCTCCGTCACGTCCAAGATAGCCGGGGTGCGTAAAGCAATGGTGTCGGAACAGCGCAGGCTAGCCGAGCGGGGAAGAATAGTGATGGCGGGCAGAGACATTAGCACTGTAGTGCTACCCTGGGCAGACCTGAAGATCTTCCTCACCGCCTCCGCAGCGGAGAGGGCCAAGCGCCGCCATAAGGAACTATTAGAACGAGGACAGAATTCCCATCTGGAAACGGTCCTCGCCGACATAATGAAGCGAGACGCGATGGATATCAATAGAGCCGTCTCACCGCTAAGACCTGCTGAGGATGCCATCATCATAGATACGGAGAAACTCAGTCTGCAGCAAGTTGTGGACAGAATATATGCTCTGGCGGTAAACCCATGAGCCTTTCTCAAAGACTGTTGCTGGCCATTTGCAGGCCTCTGTTCAACATGCTTTTCTCTTGGAAAGTTGAAGGAAGAGAAAACATTCCCTCGACCGGCCCTCTTATCCTCATAACCAATCATGTTCATATCCTTGATCCATTCTTCCTAGTATTTAGCTTTCCTAGGTGGATCAATTTCGTGGCAAAAGAGGAGTTGTTCCGTTCTCCCTTGTTGATGCCTTGGCTGCGCTGGGCCGGCTCTCTGTCCATACACCGTAGTGGAAACATTAGAGAAAAACAGAGGACTCTAGAGAGGGCTAGAGACGCATTGGAAAAGGGGTTAGTCTTGGGAATGTTCCCAGAGGGCAGCAGAAGTCACGACGGCAAACTAAGGGAAGGCAAACCAGGCCCCGCAGCTATAGCTTCAAAAACAAGTGTTGCCGTCATTCCCGTCGGCATCGTCGGCACAGACAAAATCAAGGGCATAAGCTGCTTATGGAAGCGCCCTCGCATAGTTGTCCACATTGGTAAGCCTTTCAAACTCCCCCCGACCGACGGCAAGGTGAGCAAATCGCAAAGGCAATTGCTAACTACCCGGCTGATGACAGAAATCGCCGCGCTGCTACCAACTGAATACCAGGGCGCCTATACAAGACATGAAGATTGAGAAGGCTGAAAAACTGGGGCTGTGTTTTGGCGTGAGACGGGCCATCAAGTTGTTGCAGGAGGCAGTCGACCAGTATGGAGAGATAGAAACGTTGGGGTCTTTAGCCCACAATCGTCTGTTGGTGGAAACGCTGGCCGATCTGGGGGCAAAGCCGGTGAACCACCTCGACGAAGTGCGAGGCAGAACCTTGGCTATTACCACTCATGGCACTAGCCCAGCATTATTGTCTGAAATAGAGAACCGTCGGCTTCATGTCATCGACACCACCTGTCCGATAGTTGGCAAAGCCCAAAACACAGCCAGGGAACTGGCCAAGGCTGGTCTGAACGTGGTCATATTCGGGCACGCAGATCACTCTGAGGTTAAGGGGTTACTAGGTTGGACGGGAGAAAAGGGTATGGCCGCCCTAACCACAGAGCAAATAGATAGATCCCAAGAATCACTGTCACGCCTCGGCATCATTTCCCAGACAACTCAGACCCGACCTGCCTTTATGGACTTTGTCAAGCAGCTCCTGGAAATAGTCGGTGCGGATCTCAGGGAAATGCGGCTGGTGGATACTTTATGTCGAGTAACGCAGAGCCAGCAAGAAGCCGCTATCAAACTAGCTCGCAAGAGCCAACTGATGATAGTCATAGGTGGCAGCAATAGCGCCAATGTCAGACACCTGGTGGAAATCTGTTCTTCTGTGGCAGAGACTCACCTGGTAGAAACAGCGGACGAGATTAACCATTCCTGGTTCTCCGGTAAGCACAGGGTTGGCGTTACTGCAGGGGCATCTACCCCGGACCAAGCTGTCGACGAGCTGGTGGCCAGGTTGGGGTCCCTGTAGTCGTCAGCCAAGGCTGCCAGCTAACTTCCTGCCGCCAATAAGGTGAACGTGCAGGTGAGGTACCAGTTGCCCCCCATCGGGACCAGAATTCATGACTAAGCGATAGCCACTCTCAGCTATTCCCTCTCTCTCAGCCAGTTCCTTGGCTATGACCATGAGACGCCCGACAAAATCTTGTTGTCCTTCGCTGAGTTCCTTCACAGATCCAATGTGAGTCCTGGGTATGATCAGCACGTGTGTAGGTGCTTGGGGAGACATATCTCTGAAGGCCAAAAAATCCTCGTCCTGGTACACTATATCGCTGGGCACCTCTCCACTCACAATTCGACAGAAAATACACTGCTCGGCCATACTCTACCCCACTCAACATCTTACACCTTCTTGCTCGAAGTTCTCAATCTGTTTCCAGAACCAACACACATTGGGGAGCCAGACTGTTGGTGCCCGAAGTGGTCAGTTGCGACCATGAGCCATCCAGATCGGCCTTTGCATTTTTCACTCAAATATGGTAGATTAAAGCAAAAAGATCGAAAATAGAGGTGGGGAGGACCCACTTTTTTATTAACTATTAGGAACTAGGTAGGAAAGTGAAAGTGAAGACGGAACTCAGGGCTGCGATTACTCAGCTTTCGGCTGAAAGGAACTTGCCAAAGGAAGTGGTGCTTGCTGCGCTAGAATCGGCGCTGGCCTCTGCGTACAAAAAGGATACTGCCACCCCTGAACAAGACGTCTTGGTAAAAGTAGACCCTAATGCCGGCGAAATCGACTTCTATGTACAGAAAGTTGTAGTTGAATCGGTCGACAATCCCAATCGTGAAATCGCCGTCCCCGAGGCTCAAAAACTCCGAGCTACGGCACAGGTTGGCGACGTAGTAAACATACGATGCACACCCAAGAATATCGGTCGTATTGCTGCCCAGGCAGCAAAACAAGTCGTGCTGCAGCGCTTGCGGGAAGCGGAGCACCGTATTGTCTATGAAGAGTTCACGGGCAGGGAAGGAGAGGTGGTTAGCGGAGCCATTCAGTTCACCGAACCTAAACGAGTCTATGTCAGGCTGAACAGAACGGAGGCAATACTGCCCTGGAGTGAACAGATTCATAATGAACATTACTATAGAGGACAACGGCTCAGGTTCTATCTTCTCGAGATCGCACCGGGAGCCAAGGGACCTCAAATAATTGTCTCACGCTCTCATCCTAACTTTATACGTCGCCTCTTTGAGCTGGAAATCCCCGAAGTTCACAGTGGGGTCGTGGAGATAAAGGCCGTAGCTCGCGAGGCCGGACTTCGAACCAAAGTAGCGGTGGCAACTAATCAGGAAAATGTCGATCCCGTGGGCTGCTGTCTTGGACCTCGAGGCATAAGGCTTCAAAGCATTATCAATGAACTTAATGGCGAAAAAATAGACATGATCCAGTGGCATAGCGACCCATCGGTCTTCATCCCCAACGCCCTCAGCCCAGCCCAAGTAGCCAGCATCGCGATCGACGAGGAAAAAAGGGTGGCTACTGTAGTTGTCCCTGATAAGCAACTCTCTCTAGCTATTGGCAAAGAAGGCCAGAACGCCAGGCTAGCAGCAAAGCTCACAGGCTGGCGGTTCGACATCAAGAGCGTGTCTGCTGTTGAGGCTGAGAAGGCCGTGCCAATTCCAGTGAGTGAGGAACCCGAAACAGCACCGGAAGCCGCTGCCTTTGAAGCTCCGGAAGCCGAGGCAGTTGAAGAAGAGCTGGTTGAATTCCCCAGCGCAGTGGAGGCTCCGCCCGAGGAGTCCGAAGAGAAACAGATTCGCTTCGCCGAAGATATCTTGCTGGATGCGCTAAAAGGGCAGACAACAGACAAAGACAAGGGCGCAGCTAAAGGCAAGAAGAAGGCAACGAGGTATAGAAAGCAAACGGATGGTGACTGGAGTGAAGAGTTCGAAGAATAACCGCACGCCTCAGCGTACTTGCATAGCATGTCGACAGACGAGCGAAAAGAAAGCCTTGATCCGCCTGGTACGTACCAGAAATGGAGTTATTGAGGTAGACATATCTGGCAGGAAGCCAGGCAGGGGCGCCTACGTGTGTCTAGACAGAGCATGTTGGGAGGCAGCACTGAAGAAGAACCGCTTGGAATATGCTCTGCGCACAAAACTTGGCGATGAAAATCGACAGGCGCTAAGCGAGTATGGTCATGACTTGCTGGAGGAAAGCTGAATTTGGAACGCAACAAATCGAAATTGAAGGAAAGTCTGCCACAAGCTGTTGAGCTTCCATCCTCCGTAACCGTGAAGCAAATAGCCGACATACTGAATGTAGAGCCTGTGAAGGTGATCAAGCAGCTGATGCGTAGCGGCATCATGGCCAACGTTAACCAAGTCCTCGACTTTGATACTGCAAGCAGTATAGCTGCGGACTTTGGCTACAGTGCTAAAGCAGCAGTGGAGCATAGACCTACCCCCTCTCAGAAAGAAGCGAGGAAAGGCAAACCGCTCGTTCGCCCCCCGGTGGTTACTGTTATGGGCCACGTCGACCACGGCAAGACCACTCTCCTGGACGTCATTAGAAAGACCCATGTGACCGCTCAGGAAGTCGGAGAAATCACCCAACATATTGGGGCCTACCAGACCTTAGTAGACGGGCGCAAAATCACCTTTCTAGATACACCGGGACATGAGGCGTTCACCGCCATGAGAGCCAGAGGGGCCCGAGCGACCGATATCGTGGTTTTGGTAGTTGCCGCCGATGATGGTGTTATGCCTCAGACTACGGAAGCTATAGACCATGCTAAGGCTGCCAGTGTCCCCATAGTCGTTGCCATCAACAAGGTTGATAAACCCGATGCTAATTCTGAGCGCACAAAACAGCAACTTGCCGATTTGGGCCTGGTTGTTGAAGAATGGGGTGGTGACACCGTGTGCGTGCCCATATCAGCCAAGCAAGAACAGGGGATATCGGATTTATTGGAAAACATATTCTTAGTTGCTGACATACTAGAACTGAAGGCTGATCCCGAAGGCGCCGCAGAAGGGGTGGTCATCGAGGCAAAGCTAGACAAGGCTAAGGGATCTCTAGCTACCTTTCTCGTCCAGAAAGGCACCCTAAGACGGGGCAATGCTGTGGTAGCTGGCGATGCCTGGGGGAGAATACGAGCCATGTTCGATGACAAGGGAAAGCAAGTTCACAAAGCTGAACCGTCCACTCCGGTTGAAGTCCTCGGCTTAAACGCGGTGGCGAGGCCAGGAGACCTTTTTGTTGTACTTCCCGATGAGCACGAGGCGCGAACCATCGGCGAAAAACAAAAACAGGCCAAGCCACGCCCCACCCTGAGTCTAAGTGCACTTTCCAGCCAAATAAGTGAAGGACAAATAAAAGAACTTAACATAGTTCTGAAGACTGATGTCGACGGCAGCATCGGACCCATAAAAACCTCTGTAGAAAGACTTGGCACGGAGAAAGCAAGAGCCAGAGTCATCCATGCCGCCAGCGGTAGCATCACGGAGAGTGACGTGCTTCTGGCCTCAGTTTCGAAAGGGATAATCATTGGTTTCAATACTACTGCCTCAGCCGGGGCGGTGCAATTAGCCAGTTCAGAAGCAGTGAGCATCCAGCACTACGATGTAATTTACAAGTTGATAGAAGACGTGGATAGAACCCTGAAGGGGATGCTTGAACCCACCTATGCCGAAGTGCTCGGCGGGCGGGCAGAAGTAAGGGCTGTATTCCCGAGCGGCAAGACGGGGAAAATAGCTGGGCTCTATATGATGGAAGGAAGAGGATGGAGGGATGCCCAGATAAAAGTATTGCGCCAGAACAAGGTTATTGCGGAGTCCCGGGTCTCAAGCTTAAGGCGCTTCAAAGAGGACGTCACTGAAGTCTCCACTGGCCTCGAATGCGGGCTGGGGGTAGAGGGAACTGTTGATTTCCAAGTTGGTGATATCATTGAATTCTACCGAAAAGAAAGAGTGGGTTGACCGTACTTTCTGGATAGGAAACCCAAATGAGCAGGCGAAGCGAACGCACAAGCAAGCTTATCCAGCGAGAAATCAGCGGGCTGCTCGAGCGGGAAGTCAACGACCCCAGACTCAGCAGTCTTATCTCGGTAACGGAAGTCACACTTTCACCCGATCTAAAGTACGCCAAGGTTTTTGTTAGCACCCTAGGCGACGATATTAACAGAGAGGATATGCTGCAGGGCTTCAACAAGGCTTCAGGGTTCTTCCGTAAGGAACTCGCCGCACACCTGAAACTGAGATACACACCCCACCTCAGCTTCTACTATGACGATTCTATTGAGAGAGGTGCGAGGGTGCTCAAATTGATCAGGGAATTGACTACCACCGAATAGCTCTACTCCGTCGTCGGTGAGATCATTCCAGGGTATTGACATTAAGGTACGCAAATATGTATAAATTGGTGTACAGAAGGACACTCCGGATGTGGTTTTGACCTTTTACTCTAAGCGGTTCCCAGTGCAGGCTACTCCTTTGGCTGCTGGGCATAGACAGCTACCGGATCCTCAGCGCGCATCCGCCAACCACAGAAATCCAGCAACCCAAGAAATCCATTGTACGTGCGGAACGTACGGTACAGTGTAGCTAAGGCTTGATCCCATAGCATGTTGTACGCATCTACGAAACGGAGGTGAGAATGGGAGCAATAAACGTAGCCATCATAGGTGTTGGTAATTGCGCCTCTTCCTTGGTGCAGGGAGTTCATTACTATAAAGATGCCAAGGCACATGAGTTTGTTCCCGGTCTAATGCACATCAACCTGGGAGGCTATCATATATCTGACATCGATTTCGTGGCCGCTTTCGACATTGACAAGAACAAAGTAGGCAAGGATTTGGCTCACGCCATTTTCGCTAACCCAAACAACACCACCAAGTTTGCCGACGTGCCCAAGACAGGGGTTCGAGTCGAGCGGGGCATGACCCATGATGGTCTGGGCACCTATCTATCCAAAGTCATCACCAAGGCACCGGGCCCCACTGCTAACATTGTGGCTATACTCAAGAACACGCAGACTGATGTGGTGATTAACTATCTGCCTGTAGGAAGCGAGGAGGCTACCAAATGGTATGCGGAACAAGTGCTAGCGGCTGGCTGCGGCTTCGTCAATTGCATACCCGTTTTTATTGCCCGTGAGCCCTACTGGCAAAATCGGTTTGCTGAGCGCCAACTGCCCGTTATCGGCGATGATATCAAGTCCCAGGTTGGGGCCACTATCACTCACCGGGTACTGACCAGACTCTTCCGAGATCGGGGCGTCAAACTGGAGCGAACTTACCAGCTGAACTTTGGTGGCAATACGGATTTCTATAATATGCTACAACGAGAGCGGCTGGAATCAAAGAAGATCTCCAAGACCAATGCTGTTCGTTCACAGCTAGACTATGATATCGATCCGGATAATATCTACATTGGTCCCAGCGATTATGTACCCTGGCTGACTGATCGCAAATTCTGCTACCTGAAGATGGAAGGACGCACCTTCGGCGATGTTCCCTTGAATCTGGAGTTGAAGCTAGAGGTATGGGATAGCCCTAATTCAGCCGGGGTAGTTATTGACGCTATAAGATGCTGTAAGCTGGCAAAAGACCGTGGTCTAAGCGGGACCGTGGTGGGGCCTTCAGCTTATTTCATGAAATCTCCTCCTATCCAGTATTCTGACGAGGAAGCTCGGGTAAGAACTGAGGCATTTATCGCAGGACAACAACAAGAATCTCCTATCTCGTTGCCTGAACCAGAGTCGGCTGGAACTGAGGAATAAACCACTTCCGCACCTTAAGTGCTGGCTTCAAGCCGCAGTACCTCACAATGAATCTAGTGCATAATACTAGTTACGGGAGTTCGCCATCAAAAGATGGCAAGTTGTCCGAGATTTCCCTCTCCACCATGTGGGCTAAAGGCAGATTTCGCCACATGGCAGCTTTTGCTGCCAAGGCCCAGGAGTTGGGCTTCACTCACATAGAAGCAAATGCCTCAATCTCTCCACGGATGCTTGATGAATTGATTCAGACCTCCGTTCCCATTTCAAGCGTTCACTCTCCCTGTCCAACAGCATCGTCATCCGCGGGCGCCCCGGTAGCCAATCTTTCCTTGAGTTCTTTGGACGAGGCCGAGCGAACGGAGGCTATTGGCTTTGCCAAGTCGACAATAGACCTCGCATCAGGCTTGAGCGCCAGCGCTGTTGTTCTTCATATGGGCGAAGTAGCAATTGACCCGGACTTGCAGGAAAGACTGCGTGAACTCTACACCAAGGGCCAGACCCAAAGTCACGAATATGAGCAGACTCGAGAGGAATTGGTTTATCGGCGAATTTCTCGATCGTCCCCTTACCTGGACGCGGCGGCAAAGAGCCTTCGAGAGCTTAGCGCATACGGCGGGCAGAAAGGCATAATGCTAGGACTTGAGACCAGATTCCACGTTCACGAGATACCAAACCTGGACGAGATGGCGGAACTCCTCAACGAAGTGCCGGGACATCCAGTGGCCTACTGGCATGACGTAGGTCATGCTGAAGTGCAACAGCGGCTCGGGGTTGATTCCCACGAACAATGGCTTTCACAGTTCAAGCATAGAATGGTCGGCATCCATTTGCATGACGTCACGGGCATTTCTGACCACCAGACTCCGGGAAAAGGCAACGTGAACTGGGAAATGGTGGCCAGATACTTACCTCCCGGGATAGTGAAGGTTTGTGAAATCGGGGAGTGGAACGATGAACAGCAAATGCAAGGAGTAGTCAGTTTTCTTCAGAAGGAAGGTATAATAAGCTAGCTGGAAGGGATGAATGAACCTAACGAATCTCCGACGTAGTCTGGCATATCGTATTACTTTTCCTGTAGTTGGCATTCTCAGCAGAAGCGGGATAACACCCAACGCGCTCAGTCTCATCAATCTGGCCCTTAACGTAGTTGCTGCTGGAGTTATCGCCACAGGGCACTTCCTTCTTGGTGGAGTCCTAGTTTTGGTTTCCGGCTTGTTTGACCTCCTGGACGGGGCGCTAGCTCGATTCACAAGGCAGACTACAAAGTTTGGCGCTATTCTGGATTCAACCGTTGACCGCATATCCGAAGCAGCAATACTGGCCGGTCTGCTGGTTTGGTATACACGCCAACAAGCCGGTTTGGACCAACTCGGGCTAGAAATTGCCTTAGTACTGATCTTCGCTGTCTTGGTTGGTTCCTTCCTGGTCAGCTACGTGAGGGCTAGGGCAGAGGGGCTTGGCCTGCAATGCCAGATTGGCTTGTTTACCAGAGCAGAACGGGTTATAGTATTGGCAATAGGTCTATTGATAGATCAGGTTTTCATCGCCTTATGTATTCTGGCGGTTTTTGTTTTTATCACCGTGATCCAAAGACTCGTTTACTTGCGAAAGCAAGCGACAACTAGAGGTAATTGAGTGGCCGTCACAGTTATTGTGGGTGGACAGTGGGGTGACGAAGGGAAAGGAAGGATCATCGACCTGCTAGCTGAGCAGGCGAAGCTAGTAGCTCGCTTTTCCGGGGGAGACAACGCTGGCCACACCGTTATTAACCCTTACGGCGAATTTCGACTGCACCTTATTCCTTCAGGTATCTTCTACCCTCAGGCAACCTGTATTATCGGCAATGGCGTCGCTCTTAACCCGGCCGTGCTTCTCGGAGAGATAGAAGAGGTACAGAAGCATCGTGTCGATACGGGACGCCTTTTCGTTAGTGACCGAGCTCACCTCGTTATGCCCTATCATACTATTCTCGATGGTCTAGAAGAGGAAAGGCGCAGTAAAGGAGCCCTGGGTACTACGCGCAAGGGGATCGGTCCGGTGTTTGCTGACAAAGTAGCTCGCCTGGGAATTCGCGCCGGAGACCTGCTGGACAAGGATGGACTCCGGACACGGCTGAGAGCAGCGCTCGAGTTCAAGAATGCTGTGTTGACAAAAATATACCAGGTTTCACCTATTTCACTGGAAGAAACCTATAGCCAGTACTGCCGTTACGGCGAACGACTCGCCCCTTTCATCAGGGACACCAGCTCAATGATTCGCGAAGCAGTGGCAAAAGGAGAGCCGGTCTTATTGGAGGGTGCTCAGGGGACTCTGCTGGACCCTGACTTCGGCACGTACCCATATGTGACTTCCTCTTCACCATTGGCTGGGGCAAGTTGCACTGGAACAGGCCTTGGCCCGAGAGATATCGATCGGGTGACGGGTGTATTCAAAGCATACAATACCAGGGTGGGTGCTGGCCCCATGCCTACCGAGTTGAAAGATGAAATCGGTGACCTAATACGCGAAAAAGCTCACGAATATGGGGCAACGACAGGAAGACCGCGGCGATGCGGTTGGTTCGATGCCGTGGCGGGTCGCTTCAGCGTCCAAATAAACAGCATCAGTGACATAGCACTAACCCACCTTGACATCTACGATGGCTTTCCCTCAATCAGAATATGCACTGCCTACAAAGTTGACAACGAGGTTCTGAATTCTTTCCCTAGCAATGTGAGCATACTAGAGAAATGCCAGCCCATATACGAAGAACTGGATGGCTGGCAGGAATCAATTAGTGGAGTCCGGGACCTTGAGCAGTTGCCAATAGGAGCCCGCCGCTATGTAGCACGGCTTGAGGCTCTGCTCTCTTGCCGCATCAGTCTCGTTTCCGTAGGGCCGGATCGGAAGCAGGTCATACTGGTCAAGGACTTCAGTCAATGACAGCGAGCCGTCAGCTCCGAGGGATACACAAATCTATATCATAGCCCTTTAGTGTCGCTTGGATGAGACTGGTTGATTTCTCATCAGGCTCGATCAGAGGCAATCGAGGTGCGCCAACTGGGAACCCTAGACTATTCAGAGCCCACTTGATGGGCATGGGATTAGGGACAACGAACAGGGCATTTATTAAAGGTAACAAGCGCCTGTGAATCTTGGCCGCTTGTTGAGCTTCGCCATCTAGCAGTCTGTTCATCATATCCTTTATCTGTCTTCCCACCAGGTGAGAGGCAACGCTAATCACACCGTAACCACCCAAAGCGAGTATCGGAAAGGTATCACTGTCATTGCCGCTGTAGACCAAGAAATCTTCATTTGTTCCATGAATGATCTCAGCTATCTGGCCCAGATTGCTGCTGGCTTCCTTGATGCCCACGATATTATCAATCTGGCTCAGTCTGACCACGGTATCCGCAGCCAGGTTAGTAACCGTACGCGAGGGCACATTGTATAGGATACAAGGCAAGCTGGTACTCTCGGCAATGACCCTGAAATGTTCCCACAACCCCTGCTGAGTTGGCCGATTATAGTAAGGGACTACCAACAGAAGTGCGTCTACGCCGGTTTTCTCCGCCTCCCTGGTTAGCTCCCGACTTTCCATGGTATCGTAGCTCCCCGTACCAGCTACCACCGTTCCTCGGTTAGCCACCACTTCTTTCGTTTCAGCAAAAAGTCGTAACTTCTCCTCCTTGTTGAGGGTGGGACATTCGCCTGTGGTGCCCGACACCACCACTCCATCGCTACCTGAATCCAGTAAAGCTAACGCCAGCTTCTTGGCCTGTTGATAGTCAACCCCGCCCTGAGCACCAAAGGGCGTGACCATGGCTGTCAACAAACGGCCCAACCCGTTTTTGCGGTGGAGCCTCGAAGATTCCCCTGGCAGTCCCTGCTCATTCATTTAGACTGACTACGCTTGTTTTCAGGCTTATCCAACCCCTCTCGATGCCTTCCTCAGCAATTTGTAGAGCATTCAAAGCTGCCCCTTTCCGGAGGTTATCTGCCACTACCCACATAACGAGGCCATTAGGATGGGAGACATCTCTTCTGATTCGGCCGACAAAAACGTTATCGGACCCACTCGCAGCCCACGGTTGAGGGTAGAAACTGACGCTGGGGTCATCGAGCACCCTTACCCCTGGAGCTTGACCCAAGATCTTTCTCGCCTCATCAGGGGTAATGGGCGAACTGAACTCCACGTTAATCGCTGCGCTATGTCCGAAGTAAACAGGGACTCGGACGCACGTGGCTGAAATAGCTATGTCTTCACCATGCAGTACCTTCCGGGTCTCTTCCACTAATCTTTGTTCCTCTTTGGTATAACCATTGTCCAGAAATACATCGATCTCTGGCAGTACATTGAAAGCTATCTGGTGAGAATAGATGTGAGGGCAAATGCGACGCCCTTCCAAGACCAACCGCGATTGATTTGCCAATTCCTGAACAGCACCGGCACCACTACTTGATACCGACTGGTAGGTGCTTAACACAATTCGTTTTATGGGATTGACCTTGTGCAATGGGTACAGAGCTACCGCCATTTGAATTGTGGGGCAGTTTGGACTGGCAATTATCCCTTTGTGCCACTCTATATCCTCGGGATTCACCTCAGGAACTACCAAAGGCACTGCAGGGTCCAGCCTGAAGGCAGGACTATCATCAATGACCACCGCCCCGGCTTCGGCAGCCAAAGGCGATAGCCGACCACTGATGCTAGCACCGACAGAGAAGAAGGCGATATCGACATCACGAAATGCTTCCGGTTTCGCTTCCTTGACCTTGATTCTCTTGTGGCCAAAGAAGAGCTTCGCGCTAGAGGAATGTTCGGCGGCCAGTAACTGGATAGAGGCCACAGGAAAACTACGTTGCTCGAGCAGCTTGATGAATTCTTGGCCAATAATCTCCGTTGCGCCAACAATAGCTATATTGAATTCTTCCATGACCTTTACTATAGTTCTAGTAGGGCATCCAACCCGTAAACTAGTCCCTTACGCTTTGTAACTTCCTTAATTGCCAGAACAATGCCAGGCAGGTAACACTCTCTACCTATCGTGCTATGACGCAAACTCAGAGTTTCACCCGCTCTGCCAAATATAACTTCTTGCCCGGCCATATATCCCGGCAATCTCAAGCTATGGATACCTATGCCATCCATCTGCCCCCCTCTGGCATTGCTGAGTACTTCGCGTTGAACCTTTGGGTAGACGAATGGTTTACCGTGCACTTGCGACATTGCCCTTGCTGTAGCCAAAGCAGTTCCTGAAGGGGCATCGTTCTTCTTTTCGTGATGCATCTCAATGATTTCGGCGTGGTCAAAAAACTTGGCAGCGTATTTCGACAGATGTATCAGAAGTGCTGCTCCAAGAGAAAAATTGGGGGCAACTACCGCACCTACCCCGTTGGCTCGACACAGTTGTTCAATTTCTGCCAGATTCTCGTCAGAAAGACCTGTTGTTCCTACCACCATATTGATTCTTTGTGAAATAGTAGTCCTAGCGGCTGCCATGGAGGCTTCGGCATTGGTGAAATCCACCACCACGTCAGCGTTGCAGCTCTTCAGAAGCGAATGCAAATCGGAAGAAAAGGGCACTAGTTCTGGACCTTCGGCCAAAGGAAAATATCGCTGGGTCACCTCTGTTTCCACGGCACCTACTAGCTTCAATCTGGGCTCGCGGGCCACCCCCTTGACAACCTCCTGACCCATCCTGCCCAAAGCGCCATTGACGACCACCCTTATGAACTCCATACGATATCCTCCGGCAGTGAAGCAGTCTATTTGTTGAAGTCGCCGCGTCGCTCGCCCTTAGCATGGGGGGGGGCAAATTTCTTCCGACGATGCCTGGGGGCCGAGGAATCCTCGACTTTGGCACCGGGAAGACGGGACAACCCGTCGAATACTGCTTTGCGCGACAGGTTCACTCTCCCCGAATTGTCGATTCCAATTACTTTCACCATGACTTCATCGCCTACCTTGACCACGTCTTCAACTTCAGGCACATGGTAATTGGCGAGCTCGCTGATATGCACGAGACCTTCCTTTCCCGGCAAGATCTCCACCATCGCACCAAAATTGAACAGCCTAGTCACTTTGCCGGTGTACACCTCTCCCTGTTCCACTTCCCGGGTCAAGTCCTCTATTATTTTGATGGCTTTTCGGGCTGCTTCTTCGCTCGACGACCCAACCAGAACCGTGCCATCGTTTCTCACATCTATAGTCGCCTTGGTTTCGTCAATGATAGACCTTATCACTCTGCCGCCAGGACCGATAACGCTCCCAATCTTGCTCGGATCAATCGTTATTTCATACATCCTGGGCGCATAGGGGCTAAGCTCGGGGCGACTGGCACCGATAGCTAAGGACATTTTGCCGAGTATCTCCAATCTTGCCTCGTGAGCCTGGCTCAAGGCTTCCGCCAATATTGCGTAACCTACCCCCCTTAGCTTGATATCAAGCTGCAGAGCGGTCACGCCTTGAGCTGTCCCGGCGACCTTGAAGTCCATGTCACCATAGGCATCTTCCATGCCCACAATGTCAGTTAGAACCACATGCTCCCCGTTCTCCGCGGTGACTAGACCCATGGCTATCCCGGCCACAGGTGTCTTGACAGGTACGCCGGCATCCATAAGGGAGAGGGTGGAGGCACAAGCGCTTGCCATGGAAGTGCTTCCATAAGAACTAAGTACCTCGGAAACCAGACGTATTGTGTAAGGGAAATCTTCCTCCGACGGCAGCACGGGTGCAATGGATCGTTCCACCAAAGCGCCGTGGCCGATCTCTCGCCTCCCTGTCGTCCCTATCCGCTTCACTTCACCCGTGGAGAAGGGAGGGAAATTATAGTGATGCATGAACCGCTTAGTTTCCTCCAGCCCTAAGCCATCCAGTAACTGCTCCCGACTCGTGGATCCCAAAGTGGCAATAGTCAACACCTGCGTTTCTCCCCGCACAAACAACCCTGAGCCATGCGTCCGTGGCAGAATGCCAACTTCACAGCTAATAGGGCGGATTTCTCTCGCTTCGCGGCCATCCAGGTGTCGCCTTGTCTTCAATATCTTCTCCCTGACTGCAGCTCTAAGCCGGGCCTCAAAAGCGGTACTGACATGGTCTTCGGGAAACGAATCAACCAGCTTCTCTTTCGTTTCTTCTTTGAGGGATGACAAAGCCTCCTGTCTTTCCAGTTTTCCGGGTTCTTCCAGCACCTGGCCCAGTCTCTCGCCAACCAGGGAAACAACCTGCGCCGAAAGCTCAGGGAGGAGTTCCTTGGATTTAGTTTCTAGCTTAGTTTTGCCGTGAATACGTTGCACCTCTTCCTGAAGCTCGATGATCTCTTGATTGGCCTCGTGTCCCAACTTTATGGCCTCCAACAATCTTTCTTCGGAAACCTGCCTGGCACTTGCCTCCACCATTACCGCATCTCTTTTGCTACTCGCCACAACCAGGTCGAGGCGGCTATTATCCATTTGAGGCAGAGTGGGATTAACGACCAGAGCATCGTCTATGAAGCCGACATGCATTGCCGATATAGGACCAAAGAACGGGATATCCGATAATGTTAAGGCTGCTGAAGCGCCAATAAGAGCACAAATATCAGGGTCGTTTTCCTGATCCACGGACAAAACTGTCGCCACAATCTGAACATCGTGATTGAATTCCTTCGGGAAAAGGGGGCGTAAGGATCGATCAATGAGCCGACTGGTTATCACTGCTTCCTCGGTAGGGCGTCCTTCTCGCCTGATGAAGCTGCCCGGTATCTTACCCGCAGCATAGAGCCTTTCTTCGTAGTCTACCGTTAGAGGCACAAAATCTATTCCCTCCCGGGGTTCAGAGCTCGCACAGGCAGTAATCAGGACAACCGTGCCACCGTACTGGACAGCGACCGCGCCATTAGCTTGTTGGGCGAATTTACCTACCTGGATGCTAAGTATCCTGCCCGCTATTGAACGTTCAAAAACATCAGACATATTACTTCCTCAGACCTAGTCTGTTGATAAGAGAATAGTACCGCTTGGCATCGGACCTGTTTAAGTAGGCCAGGAAACGCCTCTGCTTTCCTATTACCCTGTGAAGAGTATGTCGCGAGTGTCGATCCCGGGGATACGTTTTGAGATGTTCCGTCAACCGATTTATCCTTTCGGTGAGCAAGGCCACCTGAACTTCAACAGAACCGGTATCACTTTCCTTCAGTCTGTATTGGGTGATGATTTCGCTCTTCTTTTCATTATCCACTGTCATAAACTCCCTAAGCAAACAATGGGGTATATCATATCACGACAAATGAATATTGTGAAATTGACCAAAAGCCGGAGATGCTTTACAATTGTCCCGTAAGACAACTTTTATGCATGAAAGTTGTGGTGTTTTTGGAGTCTATGCGTCTGGCATAAACGTGGCCCAGACCACCTTTTTTGCCCTCTTTGCTCTCCAACATCGCGGTCAAGAAAGCGCAGGTATCGCCGTCACCGACGGCAACGGCATAAAGGTGCATACAAAAATGGGGCTGGTTTCCCAGGCGTTCACGGAAAACGATCTTGCGCTGCTCAAAGGGCATATTGGCATCGGGCATAACCGCTACTCCACCACAGGGTCAAGCAGACCAGCCAATGCTCAGCCTATCATCGCCAAATCGGATGGATTGACCCTTGCCCTGGCGCACAACGGCAATATTACCAACGCAGAACTCCTCCACGATGAGCTGGAAGGACGGGGCTATCACCTGCATACAGGTACCGATTCCGAAGTCATCGCCAACCTGGTTCTGGCCTCCCCCGGCCAAAACTGGCAGGAAAGAATAGAACATGCCATGCACCGCCTCCAGGGAGCCTACTCTTTGGTCATCTTAACTGAGGACAAGCTGATCGGAGTTCGCGACTCTTTTGGTGTCCGCCCTCTCTGTCTGGGCCGTATTGACAACGGCTGGAGCATCGCCTCGGAAAGCTGCGCCCTAGACCATATAGGTGCTGATTTTGTAAGAGAAATTGAGCCCGGTGAAATCGTAGTTGTTGATGGCGATGGAGTGCAGAGTTTCAAAAAGAAGGATGACAAGAAAGCGATATGCATCTTTGAGTACATCTATTTCGCCCGCCCCGACAGCATAATCCAGGGCAAATTGCTATACCCTACACGGGAAGCTATGGGGAGAGAACTGGCTCGGGAGTATCCTGTTGATGCTGACCTGGTAATGGGGATCCCAGATTCAGCCACTGCCGCCGGCATCAGTTATTCTAATGCCTCCGGTATCCCATATTGCGAGGGCCTGCTAAAAAATCGTTATGTAGGACGCACCTTCATTCAGCCTGATCAGAGGATGCGCGAGCTCGGGGTCCAGCTGAAATTTAACCCCCTTTCCCAGATAATTGCTGGCAAAAGACTGGTAGTGGTCGATGACAGCATTGTGCGCGGCACCACCACTCCTAAGATAGTCAGCATGCTGAGAAAAGCGGGCGCGGCAGAAGTTCATCTCCGCATCTGCGCACCTCCCATCCGCTACCCCTGCTTTTTCGGAGTGGATACAGCGCAAAGATGGCAACTCATCGCAGCGAGAATGACCGTGCCGGAAATCAGGGAATACGTAGACGCCGATTCGCTGGGCTACCTCAGCCTGGATGGTCTAGTTCACGCGGTGGGTTTGCCCAAAGAGACTTTCTGCCTTGCTTGCTTCACAGGAGTATATCCCATTCCGGTACAGATAGAAATGGACAAACTGGCTTTGGAAGCACTTCCCCAGGAGAACCTAAGTGGGACCAAGCTCTAGACCGCCTCGCTTCACTCCCAACAAGGCATACACCTCTGCTGGAGTAGACGTTCCTCTTGCTGACAAAGTAAAGAGAACTGTCGGTCAGCAAGTTCGGGCTACTCACCGTCCCGAAGTCCTCGGCACGGGATTATTCGGCAGTATGTTTCAACTCAAAGGCTATGATCAGCCTGTTCTGGTTTCCAGCGTTGACGGAGTGGGCACCAAGCTCAGAATAGCGTCGCTCATCGGTAAGAACGGTACCGTCGGCATGGACATAGTCAACCATTGCGTAAACGATATCCTTTGTTGCGGCGCTGAACCCCTCTTCTTTCTCGACTATATCGCCATGAGCAAACTCAAGGCTGAACAAATAGAAGCTATTGTTTCGGGTATAGTCCAGGCTTGCCGCGAAGTTGGCTGCTCGCTGGTTGGGGGTGAAACCGCCGAAATGCCGGGCATATACTCGCGGGAAGACTACGACCTGGTAGGTTTTGTTGTTGGAGTAGTGGAAAAAGGGAACATCATCGATGGGAGTAGTATCATGCCAGGTGATGTGATCCTGGGCCTGCCTTCATCTGGGCTGCATACCAACGGCTATTCTCTGGTGCGCAAGGTCTTCGGCGTGGACGCCGACCCGTCGTGCCTGGATAGATTCTATCCCGAGTTGGGGAAAAGCCTGGGCGAAGAATTGCTCCAGGTTCACCACTGCTATTATCAGCAACTCAAGCCAGCCCTGCCGTTAATCAAAGGCATCGCCCATATTACAGGCGGGGGATTCGGAGGTAACATACCCCGCATCCTACCCCAGGGACTTGCTGCACATCTTCAGAAAGATTCCTGGGATGTACCGTCCATTTTCAAGCTCATACAGGAAACCGGCGGTATAGAAGAAACGGAAATGTATCACGTATTCAACATGGGCGTGGGTATGACCCTTCTAAGCTCGCCTCGGCAGGCAGTTGAGCTCGTCGGTGTCTTGCCTCAGGCAATAACTATTGGCGAGATAACCAAGGCAGACAACGACGAGAGAGTAGTAATACGTTAGGGGGCTTCGTGCGTACGATAATCAGTGTTTCGGACAAATCAGGCATAATCGGCTTTGCCCAGGGCCTAAGAGAGCTGGGCATTGACATATTCAGCACCGGTGGTACCAAGAAGTCTTTGAAGGATGCCGGGGTAGAAGCTCACAGCGTATCAGACCTCACGGGCTTCCCCGAGATACTTGGGGGGCGAGTGAAGACCTTGCATCCCGCGGTACACGGGGGCATCCTAGCCCGGCGCGATCTTCCTGAACACCTGTCCGAGCTAAGCCAGAACCGGATCGATCCCATCGATATGCTAGTAGTAAACCTCTATCCTTTTGTGGAAACGGTAAGGAAAGCTGATGTTAGCTTAGATGAGGCGTTGGAGAACATCGATATCGGTGGACCGACCATGATTCGCTCGGCAGCCAAGAATTTCCCCTCCGTCCTGGTAGTAGTTGATCCCCGGGATTACGATGCAATCCTGGAGAGCCTGCGCCATGGAAATATAGACTTGGAATACAGAAGGCGATTAGCCCAGAAGGCTTTCCAGCACGTAGCCCTTTATGATACTGCCATCGCTCAATACCTCAATGAAGAGACCTTTCCGGAAGAAATGACGATAGCACTGAGAAAAGAGCGTGGTCTTCGCTACGGCGAGAATCCCCACCAGCAGGCTGCCCTCTATATTGAACAGAGTATCTCACGTAGGCAAGATGGCCTGGGATCGCTGGAGCAGCTCGGCGGTCCCGAAATCTCCTTCAATAACCTGCTCGATTTGGACGCTGCTCTAAACGTGTTGAGCGACTTCATTGCTCCTACCGTCGCCATAATGAAGCACAATAACTCTTGTGGCCTCGCCTGCCATGATGATCTAGCCGAGGCTTATCGACGGGCTCTGACTGGCGACCCCGTAGCCGCCTTTGGCGGCATAGTCGCCGGCAACCGAGAGATAGATTTGGCTACCGCCAGGGAGATCAATAAGACTCACTACGACGCCATTGTAGCTCCAGGATATGAAAACGATGCTCTGGAGCTACTCACACGTAAGGAAGGATTACGCCTGGTCAAAGTGCGCCCGTATGATCGTTCTTCGCAATCCCAGTCACACTTCGACTATCGCCATATCAGGGGCGGCTTTCTGGCGCAATCGCCGGACTTGCTGACCGAGTCGGAGTCCCAGCCCCAGGTAGTGACAAAGCGGGAGCCCACAGACGCCGAATTGTCAGATCTGCTTTTCGCTTGGAAAGCAGTCAAGGGCATAAAATCCAATGCTATAGTGGTCGCCAAGGACCGGACGTTGTTAGGCATGGGAGCCGGACAACCAAGCCGTGTGGTGAGCGTTGAGCTTGCCCTGAAGAGAGCCGGCGACCGCGCCAAGCGCAGTGTCTTGGCCTCAGATGCTTTCTTCCCCTTTACCGATGGCCCGGAACTGGCAGTCAAGCAGGGGGTCACAGCCATCATTCAGCCCGGCGGATCGGTAAGAGATAACGAGGTGATTGAGCTGGCAGATAAGTATAACGTGGCTATGGTATTTACAGGTGTTCGCCATTTTCGACACTGACTCAGGCAAACACGGATTCCCGAACTTACAGTAGTCAATTCACGGGATTTGCTAGGGCAGGACGAAAATGCCAATGATTGAACCTAGATGGAACCATTGGTGGTGCCATGGTTAGAGCGGTGATTGTATCAGACATGCTACGCGGCTTTCTCGAGGAAGGTTATCCACTTTATTGCGGAATCGAAGCCCGGAATATCATACCCAACGTCCAGAAACTGCTGGAGCGGGAGCTAGAGCAGGGCTCCAAGGTATTCTATCTGTGTGACCACCATACACAGGACGATCTAGAATTCGAAATGTTTCCACCCCACTGCATTGAAGGCACCGAGGAAGCCGAACTCATTCCTGAGCTTTCGCAATATGCCGGCGAAATAGTACCCAAAAGGACTTTCAGCAGCTTCTATAACACTCCTTTAGACGAGCGACTGGACACACTTGAAGCCGAGACCATAGTCGTGTGCGGGGTGACCACCCATATCTGCGTTCTGCAGGCAGTAATTGATGCCAGAAACAGAAACTACGAAGTTGAAGTCCCGACCGATTGCGTTGCTTCCTTCAACAAGCAAGCTCACCTCTTTGCCTTGGATTATATGGAGAATGTGCTCGGAGCCAAGCTCATCAAGCCGACAGTCAAAGTCTATCAGCCCGGCTTTGAAATCCCCCATTCATGGTTGGATGGGGAGACTGCCGACATCTATTTCCCCCGTACGGTGGAAATACTCAGAAAGGAGGGGGTGAATCCTCTGGCCACTATGGAGGTATTTCCCCGTCGAGCCGGTATTTTGTGTGGCATGGAAGAAGTCAAGGCTTTGCTCGCTGGAGTTCTCCCCCAAGACAATCGTGAAGTCTGGGCGCTGGAGCAGGGCGAGCCCTTTAACGGAAGAGAGGTGGTTATGCGCATAAGGGCTCCCTATCAAAGCTACGGAACTTACGAGACAGTTTATCTAGGCATCCTGTCTCACTGCAGTGGCTGGGCTACTGCTGCCCGACAATGCGTCGATGCTGCCCAGGGTATTCCTGTCATCAGCTTCGGAGCCCGTCATGTCCATCCCTCAGTCGTAGGCATTATGGAGTACTCCGCCATCGTGGGAGGTTGCATCGGCTGTGCCAGTGCTGCTGGCGCAAAACTGGCCGGCATCGAACCGACAGGGACTATTCCCCATGCCCTGATCATCATCATGGACAGCACGGCTAAAGCCACTCTTGCTTTCGACAAGCATATGCCTCCAGAGGTGCCGCGCATTGCCCTGGTAGATACCTTTGAAGACGAGGTGAGAGAAAGCATAACCGTGGCCAAAGCGATGCGAGGAAAGCTAAAGGGAGTAAGGTTGGATACTCCATCAGAACGAGGCCGGGTTACCACCGATTTAGTCAAAGAAGTGAGGGCCTGGCTGGACCTCGAAGGATTCAAAGACGTCCAAATAGTCGTCAGCGGCGGACTCGACCCAGAACGAATCAGATACTTTACTGATCAAGGGGCTCCGGTCGATATATTCGCTGTTGGCAGCTATATTAGCGACGCCAAACCCATCAACTTCACCGCTGACCTTCATGAAGTGGAGGACAGACCCATCGCCAAAAGAGGCAGGATGCCCGGCATCACTTCAAATCCCAGGCTCAACAGGGTGATGTAGTCATTCGCCGAACAGCTTTTCACACGGCTGCATTAGCCCCGGTAATCAGGAATGCGAATACTAGCTTGGCCGCTTGGTGGACTTCTTCAACTCCCCCACTATCATAGGTAGTATCTCACCTGTTTTCCCCTGAATCAAGTAGTCCGACACCCTCTCCCGAGTAAGGGGCGTAGGATCGGCATTTACCTCTATTATCTTCACGTTGGCCCTACGTCCCATGACATCCAGGCCCGCGGTCAGTCTACCTGAACCAAACTTTGCGATCCTCGGCAGACCAGCGAAGGGATAGACCACTGCCGACGTTCCGCAGACAAGCATCAAGTCGCATCTGGAGGCTTCTTTTTCCGATTCCTCCATGACATCGAGAGGTATTGCCTCCTTGAAGTGAACCACGTCGTATTTCAAGGCAGCCCCACACTTGCAGCGAGGCGGGAGCTCCTCCAGGGAGACTTCTTCCCGGTCGAACCTTGAGCCGCAGGAGATGCACCTCAGAACATGGGTGCTGCCATGATATTCCAGAACCCTGCTGTTCCCCGCTTTCTTATGCAGACCATCGATATTTTGGGTGATCACGCACTTGAGTATTCCCAGAGCTTCGAGTTCAGCCAGAGCATAGTGACCAGGATTCGGCTCAGCTCTCCTGATTTCCTCATAAAATGCCCCGTATGTCCCCTGGACACCCAGCATTTCCTCCCAGTATCCCTTGGGGTCACGCAGGAAAAGCTCGTACCTCTGGTAAGCCTTAGCCTCTGCCTTCTTGTCTGTGGTCCAGATCCCCTTCGGCCCTCTGAAGTCACGTATGCCTGATTCGGTAGACATACCGGCCCCACTTAACGCAATCGCGTGTTTGCTTTCCGCTAAGTCCTTCGCTGCCCGCTTAATCAGATCTTCCACCGTTCACCTCAAAACCACTGTCATTGTGGCAAAAATCGGCTTGCTTTGCCAAGCTTACAATGTTCATGCTCAGGCAAGTTCAACTGCAGCCCCTCCAAGAAACATCGTCAGTCCTCATGTCGACGGCGGGAAGCGCCCGCTAAGCAGCAAGGCCAAATGCAGGTGTTCAGCAACTCGACACGTCGAACTTTCGGCGACTGATTTGGTCCAGTTATCGAATATTATGAGCTGCTCCGCCATATGTCGTGCCAAATCATTCCATGACGTTGTATAATGAAATGGAGCATGAGAAATGTCGCCGGATTTCGAAGAGCGGATTGAGACCCTACCTCGCTTGATGTTCGACTCCAAGTATTTGGTGGTGTTCACGGGTGCCGGCATCAGTACGGAGTCAGGTTTGTCCGACTTCCGGGGACCGGACGGTGTCTGGACACGGCAAGCAAAGGGACTTCCCCCAAAGGCAAGGCCTTTCGATTCCGCAGAGCCCAACACGGGACATCTAGCGATCGTTGATTTGCAGCACCTTGGCAAACTGGCCTTCCTAATCTCACAAAATGTAGACAACCTGCATCTGAGATCCGGAATCAGGCCAGACGCGCTCGCAGAACTACACGGAAACGTCACTACGCTGAAATGCAGTCGCTGCGAATCAGAAGTGGACAGGGCTCGCGGCCTGCGTACTTGTCCTCTCTGCGGTGGTAAACTGGTCTCCAGCGTGGTTGACTTCGGTCAACCCTTGCCCCGCAAGGCGCTGGAGGCTTCCTACGAACATTCCCGAAAATGCGACCTCTTCCTGGTGGTAGGCTCCAGCCTTGTGGTGACCCCGGCTGCCGATATGCCTCAGGTGGCCCTGCAGGCGGGCGCGCGCCTGGTGATCATCAACCAGGGCGATACTCCGTTCGATGCGGTCGCTCATTTAAGATTCCAAGAGGCTATAGGCGAAGTCTTGCCGCCAGCAGTGAATCGTCTCAAGGAACTAACGAAGGCACATCGCAAATGACCGTCCAGAAGAAACTCTCTCAGCTGCCCAGTTACTCCGAGGAGCTGGGCCTGGACCTAACAAGTGAACAACAGAGGTTCAGATGGTTTCTGGCTTCAATTCTTTTTGTGGGAGGAACTTCTCCAGAGATAGCCAAGAAGACCTACCGACAATTTGAAAAGGAGAATATCGTAACTCCTGAAAGCATCATAGAAGCGGGCTGGGACAGACTGGTAGAGGTACTGGACGCCGGAGGTTATGTTGTCTATGACTTCGCTACGGCTTCCAAGCTGCTGGAAATAGCGTCTAGATTGAAAGAGAAATATGGCTCGCTGGAGAACCTGTATGTCCAGGCAAAGAACGAGAGGGACTTGGAGAAGAAGCTGCAGGAATTCAAAGGCGTAGGGCCTACCACCGTAAATACATTCTTGAGGGAGTTGAGGAGCACCTGGGAGAAGGCGAAGCCAAGTTTTTCTCCTGTCGCTAAAGAGGTAGCTTCCAGGCTCGGTCTGGATGAAAACGATCTGGATCGGCCACGGTTGGAGGCGGCTCTGGTAAGAATAGGGCTGGAATTCTGCAAGAACGGGCAATGCTCGACTTGCCCTGTACAAGAGGAGTGCTCGAAACCATTGTAGCTGGACAGTAAGCCGGGCAGAATGGCCCTGTCCGCGTAGTCTATCCCGCACTTCCGGCGAATCCGTACCGATCAGAATGGCGGGCAAGCCACGTTTTGCTTCGATTTTCGCGAAACCTTTGCAATGCCCGCCTCGACAAACTATAATTCGCTGTTGTGTCCTTCACCAAGAAGCGCGGCCTAGCCACCAATTTAGCTGAGATAGCTCACCTGCTAACTTGCCAGGGAAAGCAATGCTACATTGTTGGCGGCTTCATACGTGACTGGCTACTGGGAAGAAAGACAAACGACATAGACATTGCCGTGAGCGGTGCTGCTATACCCATAGCACGCGAAGTAGCCAGAGAACTAGGAGGCAAGTTTGTACTTCTTGATGAGGCGAACCAGATAGCCAGAGTCGTTGTCAACGCAGACAAGCAGGAGGGTAAAGAACTCCGTGGCGTAGAGCGACATTTCGATTTCTCCACCTTTTCCCCGGATATAGAATCCGATCTCGCCCGCCGCGACTTCACCATGAATGCCATTGCTCTGGAAGTGACCCAATTTGCCACTGCGAACACACCCGTCGCCACAGTATCCCGAGAAATGGCAAGGTTCTTTGCAGAAGAGCACTTTTCCAGAAAACTTGTCGATCCCTTTTCCGGCCAGGAGGATTTGAGAGACAAGGTAGTGCGGGCGGTAGACCAGCGGGTATTTGAGGCAGATGCCGCCAGGCTTCTACGAGCGGTGAGACTGGCTGCCGAGCTTGATTTTGCTATCGATCCGGAGACAGAATCATTGGTTCGTACCTATTCTACAGCCATAGTAGAGGTCTCAGGGGAGAGAATCAGAGAGGAACTGCTTCGGCTGCTTGTTTTGCCCGGGGCTGCTCACCATCTCAGACACTTGGATACATTGGGCTTACTTATCGCCATAATCCCCGAGCTGGCCGAGTGCAAGGGGGTAGAGCAACCAACAGTACACTTCTGGGATGTGTTCGAACACTCTTTACAGACGGTAGCTGCCGTGGAATTCTTGGTCAGAGAAAACGACTGGGAATACGGCAATGACGACATGCTAGCCAGTGCTCCCTGGTCCCGCAGAATAGACGGCCACTTGTCGCAGGAAGTTTCCAGGGGAAGCAGTCACAGGACCCTGCTCAAGTTGGGCGCGCTGTTACATGATATTGCCAAACCAATGACGAAATCCATTGATGATACAGGTAGGGCCAGATTTCTGGGCCATACCAAGCAGGGAGCAACTATGACCGCGGACATACTGGACCGGTTGCGGTTTAGCAATCGGGAAACAAGATTGGTGGAAACCCTTGTCTATCACCACCTGCGTCCCGTTCAGATGGCGAATGACGGACTGCCCACCCAACGGGCGGTCTATCGGTACTTTCGGGATACAGGAGACGCAGGCATCGATATTTTGCTCCTGGCGTTGGCCGATTACCTGGCCAGCCGCGGCCCCCTGGCGTCTGTGGAGGAGTGGAATAGTCACTGCCGGGTGATAAACCACATATTGCATGAACAGGAGAAACAGCGGGCCAAGGTATTGCCAATGAAACTTGCCGATGGCCATGATATAATGAACACCTTTGACTTGGCACCAGGACCTTTGATTGGCGAACTACTGAACCTAGTCAAGGAGACCCATGCCAGTGGTGAGATAAGCACCAGGGAAGAAGCACTAGCGTTGGTTCGAAGGCAGCTAACTACACTGAGCAACCACCAAACAAAGGCTTCGCGAGAACCTCAGAATCCTGGGGTGGAAACAACCTCCGAAACAAAGGTAGACTGAATTGAGAAGGGGCAACATCTATCTATTAATCTTCATCCTCGCCCTGTTTGGTTTCGCCTTGTGGTCCATAATCCCTCTGGATAGAGATGTTTTCGGCAGGGAGGGACTGAGGCTGGGGCTCGACCTTGCCGGTGGCAGCTATCTGGTGTATCAGGCTAATGTCACCGACGTCGAGCCTGAGAATAGGGATGAAATCATGCAGGGCGTCAAAGGGGTCATAGAAAGGCGTATTGACGCCCTGGGCATCACTGAGGCCGTCGTCCAACTGCAGAAAAGGGAAGGAGAATACAACATCTCCATCCAACTGCCCGGTATTGCTGACATCCAGAGGGCTAAGGAGATGGTGGGACGCTTCTCCCTGCTCGAATTCAGGGAGCGAGATGAGGAAGGGAAGTGGATCCCCGCTACAGGGACAGTCACAGTCAATGGCGAGGAAGAAGAGCAGGTCCTCAGCAGTAGATATTTCAAGGAGAACACCTACATCGACGTGGACCAACTGGGGAGGCCGCTACTGGTGTTCGAGTGGGATGACACTGGACAGCAACTCTCCAAACAGATAACCGGCCGCCTCATAGGCAAGCAAATGGCCATCTTCCTCGGCGACGAGCCCTTGCGGGGCGAAGAGGGTGATATCATTGCCCCGGTGGTCCGGGACGTAATAGAAGAGAGCGGAGTGATTGAAGGGCTGAGTCTCACCGATGCCCAGGAACTGTCTCGATTGCTCAACGCCGGACGGATTGACGTCCCCCTCGGCAGGTGGGTAGATGGAGAATTCCAGCCCAGTGTTCCGCTCTATGAAAGAACTGTAGACGCTACCCTGGGGCAGGACTCCATCAGGAAGAGCATAATAGCGGCGGCGGTCGGGATAGTGCTGCTGCTCATATTCATGCTTGTTTACTATCGCCTACCCGGCCTGGTGGCCTGCCTCAGTTTAGGGATCTACGGCGTGGTCCTTCTATCCATCTTCAAGCTATGGCCCATAACGCCTATAACCCTTACGTTGCCCGGAGTCGCCGGCTTCATCCTATCGTTGGGCATGGCTGTAGATGCCAATGTCCTTATCTTTGAGCGCACCAAAGAAGAGATGCGAGGCGGACGCAGCTTGGGCGCTGCAGTCGAAACCGGATTCAACCGGGCATGGACTGCCATTCGGGATAGCAACATCACCACTTTCATCGCCTGCTTCATCCTGATCTGGCTTGGCAGCACGCTGGGCGCCTTCATGGTCAAAGACTTTGCTCAGACTCTGCTCATCGGTGTCGCCCTGTCCATGTTCACAGCCATTGTGGTCACCAGGACTTTCCTCCGTCTAATTGTGGGCAGCCGACTGGTCACCAATCCGACAGCCTATGGACTAACCCGACTTCCCGGCGAAGCGAGGAACGTGAAATGATAGACTTCGTCGGTAACAAGCGGTGGTTCTTCCTGGCTTCAGGGATACTTATAGTCATAGCGATAGTCTCGCTGATAGTCTCTCAAATACAGATTGACTCCCCGCTGCGGATGGGAACAGATTTCACCGGTGGCACATCCATGATTCTCGAGTTCAGTCCTCCCGTGGAACAAGGACAGTTACGGGAGGAAATGGTTGACCTCGGATATGACGAGGCACGTATCCAGGACGCCGGCGAGGGCAGTTTCATCGTCTACACCAGAGAAATAACCTCGGACGAAGCAACAACATTAGCCGAAAAAGTTGGCGCAGCATTGGGTTCCCAGATTGAAATAACCGATTACTATTTAGTGTCGGCAACAGTGGCTGCCAGAACGGCACGCAATGCCGTCATTGCCGTGGTAATAGCCGCGGTGGCCATGTTGTTCTACATTGTCTGGGCGTTTCGCCGAATGCCCAGTCCCTTTCGTTGGGGTACCTGCGCCATCATCGCCCTCATCCACGATGTGTTCATAATAGTGGGCATCTTCTCCATCCTGGGTGGACTTGCCGGGGTAGCGATCGACGCGCTGTTTATTACGGGACTGCTTGCCGTTGTCGGTTACAGTATTAACAATACGGTGGTTGTGTTCGACCGCATCAGGGAAAACGTATTGAAGCAGGTCAGGCCTGACTTCGCCGCGACTGTGAACGATAGTCTCGTAGAAACGCTGGGAAGGTGTCTGAACACCGCCCTGACCACTTTCTTCGTGCTCCTGGCTCTGTTCCTCTTTGGCGGAGCCACCATACATTATTTTGTTCTGGTGCTGCTTATCGGGGTCATCATCGGCACGTACAGCTCTATCTGCATCTCCAGTCAGCTTTTGGTGGTGTGGGAAAAGAGAGATTGGAGGGCACTCCTGCCTTTTGCCAAGAGGGCCACGTAGCAACAGCATGCTAGGAATTATCAGTCGACGCGGTGTATTCTCTTAATTGCCTCAATGTGCCTTTCAAACCCCTCGGGCTTTCGCGCCATTGAGGCTTGCCCCAAGGGGTCGTCTATCTCAGAACTGCCTAGTAATACATCAAAGATAGCTTTAATGGAGGCGGCGACTACTTCAAGGTTGTAGCCACCTTCCAGAGTGAAAACAAGGCGTCCCTGACATAGTCCGTCAGCCAGCTTCTTCAACACCGTTACAATTTGAGCGAAACCTTGAACGCTCACCCGCATCATAGCTAACGGGTCGGCCCAATGAGGATCCAGTCCGACGGACACCAGTATGAGTTGAGGCTGGAATCTATGTGCTACCGGGACCAGTACCTCCCCGAAAGCTCTCAAGTATTCTTCATCGCCCCAGCCGGCGCTCATAGGGAAGTTGACCGTAGTCCCTATGCCCGCACCAGCCCCGGTTTCTTCCATTCGTCCTGTCCCGGGATAGAAGGGGTATTCGTGCGTGGAAAAGTAAAGGACTTCAGGATCGGCATAGAAGGCATCCTGAGTCCCATTTCCGTGATGAACATCAAAGTCAGCGATAAGGACTCGACTGAAATCGAACTTGGCCAAGGCAAACTTGGCGGCCACCGCCACGTTGTTGAAGATGCAGAAGCCCATTGCTCGATCAGCAACGGCATGATGGCCAGGCGGTCTAACCAAGGCAAAGGCACTGCCCACTTCACCGCTCACTACCGACTCTACAGCAGTAAGGGCCCCGCCGGCAGCATATAGGGCTACTTCGTGTGACCTGGGACATATTACCGTATCGGCATCAAGCCAACCACCATCCTTTTCTGCCTTTCTGCTGACGTAGGAAATATATTCCGGTTCATGAATCATCTCCAGTTCTTCCATGGAGGCAGTACGCGGAGAAAGCATGGTAAGCTTCTGTTTAGTCCCGGTCTCCTCTAGATGAGACATGGCAGCCACCAGCCTCTGGCGATTCTCCACGTGGTCGCCGGTATCATGTTCCAGGTAGATGGGGTCATAGACCAAGCCTACCTTCATGCCCGCATCATACCAAACATACTCGAGCCAAGCCAATTATGAACTTGGGGGCGGCTGCTCATCAACCTTCACCGTGAGGCGTCGCATTCACGCAGGCCAAGGTGTATACTTCTTCGCAAACAAGGGCTTCACAACATGAACCGGAAGGAAACAGTAGAGCTACTAAACGAAGCGGAGAAAACATTTGACTCGGAAGCAAATTTGGTCCAACTGAAATCAGGCAAAGTCATTTTCATCGGCGACACCCATGGCGACTTCGAAGCCACGGAGAAAATTGTCCGCAACTATCTCAATTCGGAGAACAAGCTAGTTTTTCTCGGTGACTATGTGGATCGAGGGCCCGCCTCCCTGGAGAATATTAACTTCCTGCTCAGGCATAAAGTCGAGCACCCCGAGTCACTTTATCTGCTTATGGGGAATCACGAAGGCCACGCTATAGTCAGCTTCCATCCTGCCGATTTCTGGGAAGGGCTGGATGCGGAACTTCGCCGGCGGTATAGCGAGGCTCTCTCTAAATTGCCCCTCGCTGTGTCCACCACAAATGGGATCATTGCTCTGCATGGAGCACTTCCCGATGTGTCAAACCTAGAGGATATAAATACCATAGCGCCAGGCAGTGCCCAATGGCATCAAATAACCTGGGGTGACTGGCAGGAAAGAGAAGGAAGATCCCTGGGAACAGATCTGTATACGGGGAGGCCTCAATTCGGGCGGGGGTGGTTTGAACAAATTATGTCCCGCCTGGGCAAGAGCGTCTTGATAAGGTCCCACCAGCCAGGCGCCCCACCGACAATGTACGACAGGCGATGTCTTACCATATTCACGTCTTCAGCCTATAGACACTATGTCTCTGAACGCACCGTAGCTCTGGTCGACTTGGGCGAAGAGGTAAAGAGCACAGCTGATATAGATATAGAGATTGTCTGAAAAAGGGTCTCTTTGGGGAATAGGACCCTCCCTCCAAACAGCACAAAGATAGGAACCCGCATCCGGAGAAACACGTAGCAGGCAACAACCTAAGAAGCAGAACCACAGCAAAAGCCGCGGCACTGCTCATCAGTGATTACAGGCACACGTGTGGGCTTGTCTAAGCTTCTTTGCCTTCGTACTTGAAGGAGACCCGCACCTTAGCACGATATGACGCAATCCTGCCATTCTCGAGCTGCATGTCTAACTCTTCGACCTCAGCAATACGCAGATCACGTAAGCTCTTAGAGGCCTGTTCAACAGCAGCAGCGGCAGCCTTTTCCCAAGACTCAGTGCTGGTGCCGACCAGTGTTATTATCTTGTAAACACTGTCACCCATGATTCCCTCCTTTCAGATTTGTTACGGATTATACAGTAAATGCCCTTCGCTGGTCAATCAAGATCAGGTCTATTTCAACTCAGCAAATAGCACCAAAGGAACTCTCAGTATGATTTTCGGTTGTGCAATTCTACAGGCCCGCTTCTTTTCTCAGAATTTCTGCCTTGTCCGTTTTCTCCCAAGGCAGGTCAAGGTCTTCCCTGCCAAAGTGCCCGTAAGTAGCGGTCTGACGGTAGATGGGTCGCCGCAGGTCCAATGTGCTGATGACAGCCTCAGGTCGAAAGTCGAAATACTTGCTTACGAGGCTTTGTATCAGTTCATCAGAGACCTTTCCCGTGCCGAAGGTCTCGATAGACAACGACAGCGGGTACGCTTTCCCGATAGTGTAGGCAACCTGAAGCTCGAGATAATCGGCAATTCCAGCGGCTACAATATTCTTCGCAACATACCTGGCCATATAGGCGGCGGAGCGGTCTACTTTGGTAGGGTCTTTGCCTGAAAAAGACCCTCCACCATGCCCACAAGCACTGCCGTAGCTGTCGGCAATAATCTTGCGCCCGGTGAATCCGGTATCACTCACCGGTCCGCCGATGACAAACTGACCAGCACTATTGATATAGTACTTGGTTGCTTTGTCCAGCAAGTCAGTAGGAACAACCTTCTTAACCACATGTTCTACAAGGTCGTGCTCGATGGTGTTACGTTCCACACCGGGATCATGATGAGCGCCAAGAACAACACAGGGCACTCTCTTGGCTACGCCGCGAGCGTATTCTATGGTCACCTGAGATTTGCCATCGGGCCTGAGATAAGGCACGACTCCCGCTTTCCTTACCTGAGCCAAGCGCCGACATAGCTTATGGGCCAACGCAACAGGCAAAGGCATGAGTTCGGGAGTTTCTCTACAGGCAAACCCAACCATCATTCCCTGGTCACCAGCGCCCGTTTTGTCCAGAACCTCGTCAGTCGCCTCTCCCGTTCTTGTTTCCAAAGACTGACCAACCCCAGCCGCAATATCGGGCGACTGTTCCTTAAGGGAGACCATGATTCCGCAGGTCCGATAATCAAAGCCATATTCAGGCTTGGTGTAACCGGCATCTCTGATCACCTGACGGACGATGTGGGGTATTTCCACGTATGTCTCACAGGTAATCTCACCGAGAACCATCACCATACCCATGGCCACAGAGACCTCGCAGGCTACCCTGGCGAAGGGATCCTCTTTCAGCATGGCGTCAAGGATGGCATCCGAAATCTGGTCACACAGCTTGTCAGGATGCCCCTCGGCGACGCACTCTGCAGTGGCTAAGTAGGAATCCGACTGATTGAAGCTATTAGGCATTCATACCCCCCTTTGGCAAAATTATGTTCCTGATTCCCAGCTCGCCAGGTAGTTCCTTTGCTCCGCGGTCAGGGAATCAATGGTGATATTCATAGACGCAAGCTTCAGTATGCCCACCCGCTCATCAATCTCCTTAGGCACGGGATAGACGGCAGGATCGAGCTTCCCTTTCATCGTGGCGAGGTACTCCAGGCATAGAGCCTGATTGGCAAAGCTCATGTCCATGACGCTGGCCGGATGCCCCTCGGCAGCAGCGAGATTGATTAGCCTACCCTCGCCTAACAGGTAGATACGCCGTCCATCGTCCAGAGTGTATTCATCAATGGAAGAACGTATTCGCCTCTTCGATTTGGCCAGGCTTTCCAGAGCCGGAATATTTACTTCCACATTGAAATGGCCGCTATTAGCTACAACAGCTCCGTCCTTCATCTCCAAGAAGTGTGCCTGATCAATGACATTCATATCGCCCGTGCTGGTGATGAAGACTTGTCCTATCCGGCAAGCCTCAACCAAAGGCATCACCTGATAGCCGTCCATGGCAGCCTCCAGAGCGGGGATGGCCTTGACCTCGGTGACGATAACGTGCGCCCCCAGACCCTGAGCCCGCCTGGCTATCCCCTTACCACACCAACCATAGCCACAAACAACCACTTTCCTCCCCGCCCAGAGTATATTGGTAGCCCTAGTGATGCCATCAATAGTGCTTTGCCCCGTTCCATACCTGTTGTCAAAGAGATGCTTGGTTTGAGCATCGTTCACGGCAATGATAGGGTAAATCAGTTTACCCGCCCTCGCCATGTTCGCCAGTCTGATAACTCCGGTGGTCGTTTCCTCAGTGCCTCCAATGACTATGCCAGCCAGTTCGGTATAGTCTTTGTGAAGAGTAGAAACAAGGTCAGCGCCATCGTCCATGGTGACCTTTGGTTTGTGCTCAAGGGCGGTGATGATGTGTCGGTAGTAGGTCTCATTATCTTCTCCCCTTATGGCGTTAACGGGGATGCCATAGTCCACCAGGGCAGCCGCTACATCGTCCTGGGTACTCAAGGGGTTAGACGCACATAGGACTACATCAGCACCCCCTTCTTTCAGCGCCAGAGCCAGATTGGCGGTTTCCGTAGTGATATGAAGGCAAGCAGAAACAGGCACTCCCACCAGTGACTTCTCCCGCGCAAACCGTTCCTTTATCAGCTTGAGGACTGGCATTTCCTTACCGGCCCAATCAATACGTAGTCTGCCCTGTTGGGCCAGATAGGGGTCTTTAATATCATAAGTCTTCATCTCTTCAACTCCGAACCGATAACACTGCTGAACTGCTCGGCAACCCAGTCAGGTATATCCAATGTGCCCATAACGACCGGTTTTTGATGGCAATCGCTGCCGCCAGTCATGAGCATATTATGCTTGCTGGCAAAGTCAATGTAGTGTGCCGTGGTTTTCTCGTCATGTCTGGAATGCCAGCATTCGACACCATCGACGTATTGTAGCATATATTTGTCTATGACCTTGGTCTGCTCGTCCAAATCTTGCGTCACGCTGACCAGTGATGTTCCATTGGGATCATTGGGGTGGGCATGTATCAGTACACCGCCCGCATTCCTGATCAACTTTGACGCCTCGGCGAGAGAGAGCGGGTACTTGGGGACATTGCACCTGACCAGGTATTTATCGAAAGCCTCTTGCTTGTCCTGTGCGATCCTCTTTTCCACGAGGTAATTAGCTATATGCGGCCGGCCGAACACCCCATCCACGCTATCCTCTATTCTCCTGAGGTCTTCCTCGGTAAATCTTTCAATACCCTCCTTGTCGAACTCAACGTTCAGATTTTCCAGAATCTGACGCGCCCGTCTTTCCCTGTGTTCTTGCATCAATCGAAGCTTGATTTTCAGTTCCTGGTTCTCAACGTCGTACCCATATCCCAGGAAATCCAAGGAAACATCTTTGCGGTCCGGTGGATAGTGAAAGGTCACGTTTAATTCCACCCCTGTCATATACCCCATCCCATGCTTTCCAGCTAGCCACATGGCCGTCTCCTGGCAGTCTACGGAGTCGTGGTCAGTTATTGAGATTAGATCGATCTTTCTTTTGCTGGCTTCCTGGAAAACCCCCTCAACAGTAAGATTACCGTCCGAGCAGGTTTTGGTATGGATATGCAAATCTATCTTCACTGCTATCTCTGATAAGTCATCCTTACTTGTTTGTCATTCTGACAACTCTTTACTGCAATTCTGAACTCTCTTTTGTCATTCTGAGCGAAGCGGAGAATCTCGCTCAGACCAAAATCCGCGAAGAATCGCCGCCCCCCTCGCTATCACTCAGGGTGACAAAGGGTGTTACCTATCTCTTTTCCTCGCCGATGACATACCAGTCTTCAGGCGTGTCGTACTGGGTATCGACCATTATGTGCATGATGTTGAGTCCCGGATATGATCCCTTCAGATCATCAAGGTCTACGTCTTCGAACTTGCTCTTGTTGTTCAGATATGCCCGTTCAGTAAGCGCATTTGACACGTAATCCTCTGCGGTACGTCTGAGTATCCGGGCAATGGCCACTTCTTGAGGACAATGGGTCTCGAGGATTACCAGTCTCTTGCTATACTTGGCTGCTATTGCAGCCGCTTGCCTCCTTAACGACTGTGTAATAAAAGTGGCGTCCAGTATTACGCTGTCTGCCTTTTCCAATAGTATATCCGCCCGGCGAAACGTCTCTTCATAGACGGCAGTCCGTTTGCTCATATCCGAGGCAACCTTCTCGTCAAATACGTTTTCACCCCTCAGCACCTCCAGTCTGATCAGGTCCGAGCGGAGGATAGGGTAGCCCTTAATCCTGGAAATTTCCTCGCTCGTCTCTGTCTTCCACGTACCGGGCAGGCCGCAAGTGATGAGCAGAATATCCGCTCCTAGTTCGCTTTCCACGAATTCGGCAAATGGCTCTCTCAATCTAGACTTCCTCTGCAATCTGACTTCGTCGCCTTAGATTATAACTGCTCCGACTATGCTTGTCATCGAGAACAAGGGGGCGTTTCTCAATTTGACCGTCTCCCCTGGCCGATGCTAGACTGGTTTCGGGCAGCGTAGCTCAGCGGTAGAGCAGAGGACTCATAAGCCTTTGGTCGGTGGTTCAAATCCACCCGCTGCCACTTTCTACATTCTATGCCTTGTTCCCCTACGGGTCATATGTTAAAATATCTACTATAGACAAAGAGTCTGGATAGTAACGTTGGGTGTCCAAATTTGGATATCGAGGAGGAGGAAAATGATAAGGAAAACAGTTACCTCTCTAATCATAATCGCCATATTTTTGTCTATATCATCCTTTTCTGCCTGTACCGTAGGCGACATCAAGAATCCCGACACCTTTGTCATAGCGGAAGCTGGTGATACTTTGAGCCTGGATCCCGCCTATGCCTATGATTATGTCAGTGGCGAGCAAATACAAAACATTTATGAAACACTGATCAAATTCGATGGCAGTAGCACAAGCGAGTTCGTTCCATGCCTGGCAACAGAGTGGACGATTTCCGAAGACGGAAAGACCTACAGATTTAAGATTCGTGAAGGAGTCAGTTTTCATAACGGAAACCCATTAACCCCGGAAGACGTGGAATATTCATTTGAAAGGGGAATGGTTCAAGATCGCGCCTCTGGACCGCAATGGATGTTTTTTGAACCCCTTTTTGGTTTGGGGAATTACACATCTCGAACGGACAGTGGTCTGATCCCGCTTGACGAGATCAAGAGCAAGGTTGAAGTAGACGGCCAGTGGGTACAATTCAACCTGGCTACACCCTACGAACCGTTCCTGCAGATCCTCGCCTCTTCCTGGGGTTCTATAGTTGATATGGACTGGTGTATAGCAAATGGCGATTGGAATGGAACTGAGGAATCCTATGAAGCTTTGAACGACCCTGTTCCTGGTGGTTCACCAATAAATTCGTTAGCTAATGGTAGTGGCCCATTCAAGTTGGAGCTTTGGGAACCGGGAATTCAGACAACATTGATACGAAATGATAATTACTGGGGGACGCCGGCCAGTTTCAAAAGAATCATCACCCAAGTAGTTGAGGAATGGGGCACCAGAAGATTGATGCTGCAATTAGGTGATGTTGATTGCGCCTCTGTTCCGCTTGGGGGAATCCAAGAAATAAAAGAAATGCCGGGAATTCTGGTTTATGACAATGTACTTACGTTACAGAATTATGCGTTTTGCTTTCAATTTGATATTGATCCTTACAGCACATTGATAGGTAGTGGACAGTTAGATGGTGACGGGATACCGACGGACTTTTTCAGCGATATCGATGTGCGCAAGGGTTTTGCCTATGCTTTCGATTGGAATACTCTTATTGAGGACGGAGTGGGAGGCTATGGAGAGCAAAGGTCTTCGCCGATAGTCAAAGGCATACCCTACTACAAACCAGACTGGCCAAGTTATGAACTGGACCTGGCAAAAGCAGAGGAGCACTTGAAAGCGGCCTGGAATGGAACAATATGGGAAAATGGTTTTGAAATGACGCTTGCATGTGTGTCATCAGACATGGGAGGAAAGGTTGCCAGTCAAATATTACAATATGACCTATTTGAAATTAATCCGCTATTCAAAATAAATATTCAGCTCATGACGTGGCCAACGTACTTGAATGAGATGGTGCTAGGACGTTTACCTATGTATGGAATTGGTTGGATTGCTGACTATCCTGATCCCCACAATTTCGTGTTTCCTTATATGCACAGCAAAGGTTCATTCGCACAAGCACAGCGATACAGTAACAATGTATCGGATGATCTTATTGAACAGGCAATCTCCTCAAATAATCAATCAGAAAGGCAAATACTCTACGATCAGATATCGGAACTATATTATGATGAGGTCCCCAGCATTATGGTGGGTCAATCATTGGGTGCGTATTTCTTTCGAGACTGGATACAGGGTTTTGTTTACAACCCGATACTACCAGGATATGCAAGCTACGCATATTACCTAAGTAAAGGATACTAGTAATTAAATAATGGAATATAGAAAATAGGCAAATAGCCTCATACCCTCCAAATCAACGATCGTTTAGTCTGACACTTCTTAATCATGAAATCCACCCGCTGCCACCAGCAGACATAAACCCTATCCCGCTAACCTGCTGCCAGAAATTCCATCCACTTGACAGCCCAAAGAGCTGAAACGTAGTATACTGGAAAGACCATAATTGGAGGTGTTGTAGATGGCCGCTATCGTGCTCGTTACGATTATTGTTGTTGCTGTCGTATTGGTAGTTTTGGCGTTGTTAGTCTGGAGGAGGCAAAAAGAGGAAAAACTAGAAGGAACAACCAATCAACGGAAGAGAGTGTTCTTCACACAATGGATAGTAGGGATTGCTATAGCACTAGCAGCCGCTATTTTTATGTTCGATGGCGATATCCTGGGGGAAAATACCACGGGTATTTCCACAGTCATGGTGATTGTTGGAATCGGCTTGATAGCGACTTCCAATGTTAACCTGCTACCTCTCAGGCGTAAGTGAAGCCACTCAGCAAAATCCACCAAAGATCCCTCACAAAACTGCCGCGGAACAACTGCTCGATAACCCATCCCTCGTTAGCTGCTGGGCCACTCGTTCAAATTCACCGATTTTCACCTAATTGTTTGTTGGTATACTATACTTCCCGGACACACCATCGGACCATCAAATGGAATATATATTTGCCCCTATGAACGAGAAGAACGCCCACGTTATCGTTTCCAGTTGGCACTATGATGGCATATATTCGTTCTGTGATATGGCAGCAGATGAAGATGACCTGAGGATATTTATGGACGCCGAGAACTGGCAGAATATCACTAGGGCTGTATTGAATGAGAATGATCAACTGGTAGGATGGGCATCTTTCTACACCGAAAACGGTGAATTCTGGCTATCCTTAGGACTAAGGCCTGACTTGACCGGCCAGGGGCTAGGTGAAGGATTCGTAAAGGAGTGCGTGAGACATGCAATCTCACGATATGAACTGCCCGAACACACCATCAAGCTCGCTGTTGCCGCTTTCAACCAGCGTGCTATCAAAGTCTATCAAAAGATAGGTTTCACACAGACCAAGAAGACAATCAGGGATACCCCTATCGGAAAAGTAGACTTTATTGAAATGGAGAAGCACATCGCCCATTAACCGGTTCAAATACTTACGCCGCCACTTGGTCCAGCTCTAGTATCTTCAACTTTCCTTTTCTTGATCAGGGCAATGTGTACTGTAACCCCGGTGGCGATACATACCAGTACTATTCTGACAACCATGTTCTGCACCACAAAGGCCACGCTGAGTCCGATAGTCAGCCAGAGTAGACCAATAGTAATCAGCTTTATCCTTACAGGCATACCTCTACCTTCGATATAGCTCCTGACATAGGACCCAAATATCCTGTTGTTCATAAGCCATTGATAGAACCGCTCAGAGCTTCGCGCATAACAGGCAGCAGCGAGCAACAGAAATGGGGTTGTAGGCAGAATCGGGACGAAAACACCGATAATCCCCAGTCCGGTAGACAAAGTGCCTGCTCCAATCAGAAATCTTCTCTTCGCCGTCGCCCGCATCTGTCAGTATAATACGTCCTTTTTGACTGTATGATACCATCATCTGGCCTCCTAACCCCACCAGGACGATATGCTCGATCCATGTTAGTCATAGGATACGAGCAGCAAAGGTATTCGTCGACTGGACTATTTCCATTGGCGTTCCAAATTTAGGGCTTGCCAGTTATAATTCGGATTGCAAGGCTTCCCTCTGTATAGACTGCGAGTAACTGGTCGGTTGTGCTAGTATTCAGAATAATGTTGTTACGGAGGGCAAATGAAGTTAGCCAGAATCATTGCACCGTTCAGTCTTAGCGCAGTGCTTTTTGTACTGTCATATGTATCCCTGAGAGATATCGAAAGCGGCTTCTACTCGATTCTGCTACTTGTAATTGGGATAGCTCTGGCAATCGTCGGCAGCGTGGCTGTTTTCTCCAATCAATGAACCTTTTTTCGAAACTGCCCGCTATCCCATATCGCTCAGATCCGGCTGCTGCTTCTTTCGACGCTCATACTGGTATTGGTAGGGTAAATGTAGCAAGGACAACTCAATCATCCTACTGGATTATTGACACTAATAAGGTAACGATCACTCTATGTTGCTTAATGCCCTTTCGCACATCGTGAATATATTCAAGCGTCTGCGACTAACACGTAGAACGTTTAGTACTTGCCACAAACCAGTTTTGATGATAATGTTCGTTGCCCAAAATTCAAGTAACGGTGAGTGAGAGAATGATAAAGAAAACAGTCGCTAGTGTACTCGTTATTGCCGTATGTTGCTCTGGATTGCTTTTCTCCGGCTGCAATGGCGAGATCAAGAATCCCGACACCTTCGTTATAGCAGAAACCTCCGCTCTCGCTTCCTTAGATCCAGCCTATGTCTATGACACTGCAAGCGCCGCGCAAATACAAAACATTTATGAAACACTGATCACATTTGCTGGCAATAGTACAAGCGAGTTTAATCCGGTGCTAGCGACAGACTGGACTATCTCTGAAGATGGAAAGACCTATAGATTCGAGATCCGTGAGGGGGTGACATTCCACAATGGTAATCCGTTAACCCCGGAAGATGTGGAATATTCATTTGAAAGGGGAATGGTTCAAGATTATTCTCTTGGACCACAATGGATGTTTTTTGAACCCCTTTTCGGTTTGGGCAACTACACCTCACGAACCAACAGTGGCCTGATCCCACTTGACCAGATCAAGAGCAAGGTTGAAGTTGACGGCCAATGGGTACAATTCAATCTGGCTACCCCCTACGAACCGTTCACACAGATTCTCGCCTCTTCCTGGGGTTCTATAGTTGACATGGACTGGTGTATACAAAATGGTGATTGGAATGGAAGCGAGGAATCATACGAAACTCTGAATAACCCCGTTCCCGGTGGCTCTCCAATACATGCGAACGCTAATGGAACAGGCCCGTTCATGTTAGAGCTCTGGGAACCGGGGATTCAAATAGTACTAACAAGAAATGACAACTATTGGGGTGAGCCGGCCAGTTTCAGTACGGTTGTCACTCAGATAATTGATGAGTGGGGCACCAGAAAATTGATGCTAGAATCAGGCGACGTCGATTGTGCTATTGTTCCGAGCGAACAAATCGAGGAAATCAAAGAAATGCCGGGGATCCTAACTTACGAAAATGTACCTACGTTACTCAATCAAGCGCTCTTCTTCCAATTTGATATTGATTCCACCAGCACGTTGATTGGTAGTGGCCAGTTAGATGGCAATGGTATACCCGCGAATTTCTTCAGCGACACCGATGTACGCAAGGGTTTTGCATATGCTTTCGATTGGGATACCTATATTGACGATGCGCTGACAGGTTATGGGGAGCAGAGATCCTCACCGATCGTAAAAGGCGTACCTTACTATAAAGCGGACTGGCCACGTTATGAACTGGACCTGGCCAAAGCAGAGGAGCACCTGAAGGGAGCCTGGGATGGACTGCTGTGGGAAAATGGTTTCAAGATGACGCTTGTATACGCTTCGGGGGACATCACGGGAAAGGTTGCTTGTGAAATACTGCAAAGTAATCTATTCGAGATCAACCCACTATTCAAAATAAACCTGCAGTTGATGGCATGGCCAACCATACTTGATGAGATGGTGTTGGGACGTCTACCCATGTATCTGAATGGTTGGCAAGCTGACTATCCTGACCCCCACAATTTTGTCTTTCCTTACATGCATAGTAAAGGCACATTCGCAAAAGCACAGGGATATGGTGATGAAGTAATAGATGATCTTATTGAACAAGCGATCTCCTCAAGTAGTCATTCGGAAAGGCAGATGCTTTATGATCAGATAGCGGAATCATATTATGATGAGGTACCCAGTATCATGATAGGTCAATTACTAGGTGTCCTTTTCTTTCGAGACTGGATACAGGGCTTTGTGTACAACCCGATAAGACCAGGATATCCGATGTATGCTTATTACTTAAGTAAGGGATAGTAGCAGCTCGGTAGCGGTACACAGAAGATTAACAGGTTAGCCGCTGTTCCCGCAATATACGGTAGTGCAGTATCCCGCTTTCTCCTTCGTGAGGTCCGATCACTGTCTTTTCAAGCAGTCTCCTATTTTCTTAGCGAAGTCTTTCACTTCTTACTAACCGTAGATGCACTGGATGTATTGATGTCGGTCGCCGTAGCCTCGCCGACGTACCATAGGTGCGATGCGCCGCTGAGGTTTGCATCCAGTGTACCATTCAGATTGACAGTGCCCGAACTGGCACCGCTGAAATTGACGTCGGCGTCGTTCACCGGGAAATTCTCAAGATTCAAATGGCTGGCACCCGATACGTTGACGTCAATGTCGTTGGCAGAGCCCTCCAACTGAACAGTGCTTGCTCCACTTATGCCGAAATCGACATTGCCTGCTATGAGGTCACCACTAAGCCTGCTGGCTCCGGATACCGTAATATCCAAATCCTCAGTGGGACTGAAGCCGGAAACAGTACCACGCGACGCCCCGGAGACGGTCAGACCGCGAAGCTCGGGCATGGTCACGGAAGCCCTCACAGTCACGGGCCCAAGGTGCAAGAATGTCCTCAGCCCTATCTCCAGAGTCTGACCGTCTTTGGAAATGTGTAGGTAGTCCATTACATTATCGTCCGCGGTGATATTTATGCTGTACGAACTGGATTGCTTGATTTCAAATTCAAAAGTGGAATCTATCTGGACTTCAGTGAAATCAGTAAACGCATATGTTTGGGTCTCAAGATTTGCTGATCCAATGAGAGTCCCTGGCCAGCCCTTCAGGACCACCAGAGTGGTGACTACGGCTACCACTGCCACGGCTGCGACTATTATTATTATCGCCTTTTTCATATCATACCTCCTTATCTCCGGCCCGCCTGTATTGAATTATACCAGCCCAGAAGTCACAGAATAAGCTTCTCCATCAGATCGCAAGTGTTTGGCTACCATCAGGAAAAACCGTCGGCACTCACTGCCTGTCAGTCAACCTGGTTTGAACTTCTGAAATGAGGTCCTGGACCGCGACACGTAGCACCGTCTGCCCTTGCTTCAAGGTGTCTACGAGGACATTGTAGTCCTCGTAGAAGTAAACCGTCTTCCCATCGGTAAGCACCACGAACGACGCCAGTTTCCTGGACTGGCCTCTTATGAAGCGGAAGCTCGACCGTATCCGCTGCAGAGGCACAGAACTCTCCAGCAACTTAACCAGGACCTTCAGTTCAAAAATGTCTTCTATGGAATAGAGACGGCGCGAACCTCTGCCGGATGCCGCTCTCACGCTCGGGCTCACGAGGCCCGTCTTGTCCCAGTACTCAAGCTGGCTATGAGTGGCACCGACCACCCGCGACACCTCTGAGATGCGAAACGAGACAGGCTTTTTTCTACGCGTCATCGCCAATTCTCCCCGACACAATACCAATCATATCACCACACCATTTGCAGTTGAGCCACGAGTCCAGATCAAATCGTAGCCACCGGTCAATCATATAGAGAGTTCACATCGATCACTTTCCGGCAGGACCTCGCCCAAGCAAGTCTCCTGCTGAACCCGTTGGTTGTTCATCAATCTCGACCTTCAAGGACACCAGAAATCGAGCCAGCATCCCCCACCAGCCAATGGTCAGGGTGAGCTCAACAATGTCGCGCTCGGTGAGATGTTGTCTCAAGGCCTTGAAAGTCCTGTCCTCCACTTTGACCTTTTGGCTCGCCTCATCAACATACTGCAATACAGCACGCTCCTCCTCAGTGAATACATCTGATTCGTTCCACGGCTCAATTGCGTCCAACTGAGCCTGCGTTACGCCGCAGTCCAGAGCAACAGCCCTATGCTGCGCCCATTCGTATTTGCAGTCGCAGAGCCTGGCTGTGCGCATGATAGCCAGTTCACGCAGTCTGGGCGAAAGGTGTGTCTTACCCATTAGAGAGTTGCCTAGCTTGACGACGTCGCGCGTTACATGAGGGCTGTTCGCCACTGCCTTGTACAGGTTTATGATTCTAGCCCCGTTATCCTCTATTCGCCGGAACAACTCGGCTACTTCCGCTGATGCTTGATGCTTCTGAACTAAGCTGACTCGTGCCATGATTTTCCTCCGTCGCTGAATTCAGCGTTGACCGCTCAGAGTGACGGGCCACCCCACAGTATGAACATGCCACGGCATAGCTATGCCAAGCACGCGTGTTACCGATACGGGCCAAGCATAGCGCGACTACAATTCCAGCATGGAACCAGAGCACGCCCCCTTACTTTGTCAACCCAGCGCCTGGCCTAGAAAGAGAGGCCAGACTACTATGGCAAGTATGATCTTCCACCAGACCAGGCCCACATAGCCGACTGTGAACAGCCAGCCGATGAACCAGATAGGGCCTACCAGAGTTGATGAGGGGCGGCGGTACCAACGTTTTCCTTCTTCTGCCATGTTTCTCTCCTCTCACAGGATAATCTACTTTACACCTGATGGGCTTTCCTGCGATACCTTAATCATAACTTTGATGAACAGCCAAATCCAGTATCGAAACCCAAGAACTCTGGACGCAACTTGCCGACCGTCACTCTGTTGCCTTACACACTATGCTGGTATTAGTCCAGATACTATCCGACAATGCCGTAGCCGCCGGTGGGAGAGTCTCTGAACAGCGGCACATGCGGCGGATAAAAAGTGAATACCACGAAGAGAACGCCCAGAACCACCAGAGCGATCGGGGCGAAACGGTTGATATTTCTTGGTAGGGGAGAGGCAACCAGTAACCTGAAGCTTGCCAATTGTCCGACTATCACGGCCACAACAAAAATCATAATGTCGGCAATCAGAAGACCGTACCCCAAGATAGCTTTGTATGAATAGAAAAGGACCACAATCGTGATCGGCATTAGATAGATTCCCAGAGTCTTCGCAAAGAAAAAGTTGTTTGCCGACTTCCCAAAGCGGCCGTATTCCAGAGCCGCGTATACCAGTGCCGGCCAAAAAGCCAGCTTCAGGTGTTCCCACACGCTTTCGTTCACAGCCGCAATCGCACCTATAGGAGCCCAGTTGCCCGACCACTCGAACACAAAGTGGAGCAGCGACCCCAGGACAACTATGAATAGGATGCCTCCTAGTTCCCAACGCAGAATGCTCTTTTTCACCATTGGATGCTCAACCATAAGGACAACCGTCGCTCGCGAGTAATTAGACCATTTTCCCCACGTCTAGGCAAGCTCCACAGTATCCTTGTATTGGGGGACCCGTACGGTCCAGCCGGTCTTCTCGTTCAGGACGTTTGCGAAGCTAATGGCTGCTTTTTCTTCTCCGTGAGTGACAAACACGCAGCGCGGCGGGACACGTATATCAGACAGCCACGTCAGCAGGCCGTCGCGGTCGGTGTGGGCAGAAAAACCCTCGATTTGCTCGATGCGCGCTTTCACCCGATGCATCTGTCCCAGAAGGCGGAATTCTTCTGCACCGTCCAGCAATATTCTGCCAGGAGTTCCCTCCGCCTGATAGCCCACAAATAGTATCGTGCTTTCTTCCCGTGCAATGTTGTGCACAATATGGTGCTTCACACGGCCACCGGTTACCATGCCGCTGCCCGCTATAACGATGCTGCTTCCCTTTATGTTATTGATGGCCTTGGACTCTTCCACAGTCTGTACCAGCCTCAGATTCTCAAAAGTGAAGGGGGAATTGCCCTGGCGCAATCGTTGCATCATCTCTTTGTCATACAGATCTGCATGCCGT